>Ga0129333_10005024_pt1 | contig 12392 bp, 1 predicted proteins | sample CPB6_08_DNA_FD_94474 | JGI IMG/M metagenome (GOLD analysis project Ga0129333, IMG submission 94474) | Freshwater to marine salinity gradient microbial communities from Chesapeake Bay, USA - CPBay_Sum_0.6_0.8_DNA | ecosystem: Environmental > Aquatic > Marine > Coastal | place: USA: Chesapeake Bay... | reverse complement strand
CGCGGAGAGATTCCGGAAGACGTACAGAGTCAGTTACGGCGTACGGCATCTGAACGTATCCAGCAATCAGGTATAGGCGGACAGGTAGCCGAAGCTCGTTCAGCTCGAGATTTCGGATTGACGAGTCTGCAGATCCAAGAAGCTGGTTTTCAGAGGCAAGTTGGTATTGCAGAAGCTAGACGTGCACAAGCCTCCTTTTTGGAGAGTCGTAGGGAGTACGAGAAAAACTACCAGCTACAGAGTCGACAGTTTGTAGAAGACATGCGCCGCACCGATCTTCAAGCGACGGAAATGGATCAGATTCGTAGACGCTTTAATGCTGAACAAAATCTAAATCTTGTTAAGTTGATCGCAGATCTTGCCTCGACTAGAGCTCAAGTTCGGGCCCAATATGACGTGGCAGATGTTGAGGGTGGCGGAGCAACAGTAGCAGGTTTGAACAATGTAATAGGTCAGATCGATAAAATCATATCTCGTCCGGGTAGGGTTACATAATTTAGGAGGTTATATTTATGATGGCTACAGGAACAAATCCATACGCAATTTCGACGGAGACCTTTAGTGCGGCTACACCATTTGATCAAATGGCTTTTGCTACGCCGAATTATGCCGGTGCATTGACTGGCATGGCGAGTTTATTTGCTGACATAGGGAAGAATGTCGCTCTTGTTCAGGCGGGTAATCGCCAGCTGGCTCTTGATCAGCAGAATCTAATGATGGCGAATCGGAACATGATGCACACGCAAACCATGGAACTCATGGAGGCTAATCGTAAAGCGGAAGAAAGCCGCTTTAATCAGAGCCTAGAAGCAATGCGTCTCGGTATCGAGATGCAGAAGAACCGGTACACACTAGAGACTATGCAGCGGCAAGCAGACGAGGCCTTTGGTGTAGCGGACTACGAAAAGCGTCACTTAGATTACGAGGGCCGACTGCAACAAGCGGTTGCTGGAGATGACTATCTAGGTTTATTCAAACTCAAGAATGAGTTAGCGGCGGAGCCCTATCTTCTTCGGAGTGAAAACGGACGGGAGTTAAACCGTATTTTGAGTGAGCATATTCTCCGAGCCCCAGACTCGGAGGGAGTGAAGATGCTTGCTCGGATGGAGAAAGGAGACATCCAAGCTCTTCAATCCGCAGCTACTCTCGCAAAAACACCCGACGACATCAATGTATTGGTCGCGAAGACTATGAAAGATTATGGTTTTACTGAGGCTGGAGCTCGTGAGGTTCTAAACCGTAAACCAAATATTCTAACTCCAGAAGAATTTAAGCAGATGAATAATATTATTGCCGAGCAGAGAGCCGAAACCTATAAAAAAATAGCGTTAGCGGAGGAGATCGGAGACGACACAGAAGTTCAAAGATTACAGACTTCTCTAGGAAGTTTTGTGACTCGTATTAAAGCATCCTTTTATTATCCAGGACAGTCAGAACACGCGGATAAACCGTCACCTCAAGCTCTTATTCAAGATGTGGAGTCGAATAAAAACCGCATACGTGGGCTACTTCAGTTCACACAAGCAACCAGTGTTTTTGCTACACCGGAGATGGCTGCAGTACGTCAAGTGTTAGATAATCCGGATCGACGACTTGTACCGGCTAACGCTGTTGTAGTCGGACGAAACGGTAAAGAGATACCATATGCGGATGCGTCTTACTATGATAGAGCCCAATACATGCGGGATAGGTTTATTGCTCAAGGCGACATTCAAAACGCTGAACGCTTTAAGCAAATTGTTGACATCGGGGCGAAACCCCCAAGCGAGTCGGACTTTACCGCGTTGTATGATCGGCATTTGGACGCTTCGGGTGCTTTAGATGTCAAGCAATGGAACGCCACGCTTAAAGGCATTCAAGATACCATGTCTCAGCGAGCAAGAGAGGTTAAACCATTAGAAAAATCTGGAGCTACTCGTGCAGCAGAGCAGGCAATTACCGCGTTTATCGCTCCATTGATGCCTGCACTACCGGGTCAAATAGAAAAAATGATGTCCACAGGTAAAGAAGTATATAGTCCAGAAGGGCCAGGCATATTTTCAGGAATACGAAACCAACTTACTGGATTAGCAAATTATGCAACACAAGGAAAGTATTTAACAAAAGCTGATTTAGATAAAATAGAACAGGATGCAGCTATGGCTAAGTATGATCGACTAGCCGGAGATTTCGTTAATTCCACAGCGGCAAGTTATCAGTACGTTACTACCGCTGGTAATCGAGCCACACCGCAGCAGCTTGCGGCGATGCTATCGCAGTACGCTAAGACGGGTGTATCCTTAAATGACTACACGTCGCAGTGGGGCGTAGAACCTGGTAGTTATACCGCGCTAGAACAAATGACAGGCCCACTACCATTCAAACGATTTGTTCAGTCGTTTGAAAGACGAACGCAGATCCCGATTCAAAACATATTGCCGTCAGATCTACCAAGTGGTATGACTTATGGATCAACAGGTGCAGTACCTCCTGCTCCTGCTGGTGGAGCAGGGCAAGCGAGTTGGGCAACAGGTATACGTCCCACAGGTGCATCTCAACAACCCTAATCCCAGCAGGTGAGGGGGTACATAAAACGCCTCGTTACGAAGGAGTGATAGCTTATGTCATTGATGTGGTTCCCAGATACTGGGGAGAATGAGTTTCGGGATGTTCCGGATACCGACCTCGAGTTGGCTCAGACGCAGTACAATGGCATTCAAGTGGGCACGGATAACACCGTCCCGCTATTCTTCTCCGACGTTAACGAGGTGAGAAACGTACCCCGTTCCGATGTCTCTTCGGCTATTCGAGACTATGCTGGTATTCCCTTCACGCCCAAGTTCCGTGCTTCTCGGGAATCCTTTAACCAGCAACCGACTCAAGATTACGAAGGGTCTTTTAGGGCCAAGTATCCTTTTTGGGTAGGTCCTGTCTTATCCGAACAAGAGATGCTGTCGAGCGATCGAGGGCGCGACTACGTATCTCTTCAGAATCGCGTTAATCAAGGACAGATGGGCTTCTTTGAGTCCATTATCCCAGAGACTAAAGACATCCCGCTATTTGTAGGCACCGCTATAGAAGCGGCAAAGACGGGTGGAATCTTAAGCACGGTAAACAAACTTGAAAACGGTGAAGTCGTCAACAATGACGAGTTGTTTGATCTTAACACCTACCTGCTCGAAAACGAAAGAAAGTCTACCGCTTCTCTTGGCGGAAAAGTTGGAAACATCCTGAAGTCCTCGTTTACATTCGGAATCGACATCGCAGCGGTCGGTTTGCTGACCGGTGGCGTAGGCGTTATCCCCCGTATCGGAGCTCAGATGGCTGCTCGTGGTGCAGTAGGTGTGGCCGAAGCAGGTACCACTCGTCTGCTATCCGCTGTAGCTCGTGAGGGAGCTAAGCAAGCTACTACCAAAATGGTTACCCGTCTCGGAGGTGCTGCGGCAGCGGAGACGGCGATCGGTAAGGGAGCGGTTAAACTGGCTGGTGCTGCAGCTTATGTAGCAGCTCCAGGTGCCGCAGGGACTATTGCCAGTCAAGCAGCACAAGCAATTTCTTCTACAGCAGCTGGTTTTGGCGTCGGTTCCGAAACGGCTAACATTCGTCAGATCTACAACACCTTAGCTGGCGATAAAGAGAAGGAAGACTACGCCACATCATACCTCAAAGGTATCATGTCCGACTTCGTTGAGCGATCCTCCGAGTTCACAGGCGAGTACGCTCTTGCTGCGGCAGGACGAATCGGAAAGGCCGCATTTACGGGGACTGGTTTGGAGAAGGCCGGACGCGAACTGTACAGTCGGATCACAAACTTCGCCGACGAGATCATAGGAGAGAGTCCCGAACTAGCTGCTCGTCTTGTTAAAATGCAGCAAGCCAAGTCAGCGGTGGCCTTTACCATAGCCGAGACCATGAAGAAGTTCGGTATCGATGGTCCCAGTGCGCTGAAGAAACTTAAAACGATGTTTCGGGAGATGGGATACGACGGTGTTCTTCAAGAGTTCGCGGAAGAACGTATCGGCGGTTTCTTCCAAGGTCTCTTCGGAACCGAGAGTCAAGATGCTGGAATTAAAGCCGCCTTTGAGGGTATGCTTCCCGATTCCGGTACGGATCTAGCCGCTGAGTTGATCGCGTTCTCTATCCCCTTGGCGGCTGTGTCCACGCTTGATAAGCTGCAGCAGTCCGAATGGGCTGGGGGTAACGGGTTCGTTAATACCCCTCGAATCCTGAAGACGATATCAGATGCTGTTAAGCAGCGTTCTGCCCCTGTCGAGATTGCGCCAGAAGCTGTGGCTGCCGCTGCTCCCGCTGCGGCTCCTGCCGCTGCTCCCGCTGCGGCTCCTTCCGCTGCTCCTGCTGCGGCTCCTGCCGGTGCTCCCGCTGCGGCTCCTACAGACTTTGCGATCCCAGCTCAAGCTGAAGTAGTGGCTGGAAAATCTGATCTTCGTAACACAGCAGAAGTTATCGTGGATAGCGCAGACAAGAATAAGAAGACGCTTATCGGTTGGCTGCTGGATATCGCCACACTGCCTTTCAATCCGCAGCGAGCCTTTACCTTGATGTCGCCTACGCTCGACCGTGCGTATGCAGAGATGGGTCTCGAGCAACTCGGTTCGATTGTAACGGCGGCTCGTAAGCAACAATCAACCCTCGGTATCTCAGAGGCTCAGGGTCGTGAAGCCCTGATTCAAATGGTTGAGTCGAGACTACGGACGCAGAAGACGGGTGCGATTGAGCTACGACAGAGTCAAGTAGACGAACTGCGGAGTAAGAACCTCTCGATCGAGCGTACGGACAATCGTGGCTTCTTTGACTTCCAGCTTAAGTATAATGGCACAGGGGCTTTGCCTACCCTGTCCGATGATCTACGTACGTCGCTTATGATGAACGGCGTGCAGGATTATATGCCCGACACGACGTCCGACGCGGTAGCCCAGACAGATAAGCGGATCTACTACACGCCAGAAGAATACGTCCGACTCCTTACAACGAACGACGATCTCGGCGGTACGTATAAACTTATGCTTGAGGCCGGTATTCGTCCGGAGCAGAAAGACGCGTTGATGAAGTTCCGCGAGCTTGCAGCTCCTCGTGTCGATGCGATCAATCGCATCACGACGCAAATCATCCCGAACTATACTGAAGTAGAGCCGAAGAGTGCTCCAGGCGTTCGGTTCAAAGTGGTCAGCGTCGCTCCGGATAGCTACACACTCGAATCGTCTCTCGACGGTAAGCGGATACCGATCACCGCTCTTGAGTTGAGTGACAAGTATGAAGTAGTCCGTAGACCCACAGTCACTTTGACTCGGAGTCTCGGAATCATGGACACGAAGGAAAAGCTGGGCGACTATATCCGGAAAGCCAAGAACTACACGTACACCGACCAAGAGTTGATTGCTCGTGGCTTTATGGCTCCTCGCGGTAACATGTACTTCACATCCTACGGAGCTCTGTCCGAAGGCGACTCGATCATCTACAACATCACGCAGGATCGTAATAACCTTGGCGTGTACCACTTGTACGAGGACATGTACGAGACTTTCCGGAAGAGTGCAACCGGCCAGTATCGTACAGACGATCCGGTGCATACGCAGATGCTGACTAACATGTTGGCGTATATGTCATCGGACAGAGCCCCAGAGTCTTTGAGACAGGTGGCTAATGAGATCCGTAACAATCGTGAAGCGCAGGAAGAGTGGTTTGGCAAAATCGCACTGCACAGTCTGCTTAGGTTCAAACCGAAATACGACGCTAACTCGATCAATCTTCCGTACGCTGAATACACGGACTTGATGCCTGATAACTTGGACGAGATCTTCGGAGCGGGAGCAGCGGCCCGCATTGATGCGGATTTGCAGGCTCTTCTCGGAGCGGACTACATGATCCGTCATCGCAACAAGAACGCGTCTACGGCTCCTGTTACAACCATAACCGGCGTGGGTGAAGCGAACGTAGTTCCTGTGGGTCGTAGTATCCGGAGACCGAGGACCACGGTAACACCCACGACAAAGACGTCGTTGACTCTTCCGGACGGCAAGACCATTAAGCCCAAGACTAAGATTCGCTACAATGGCGAAGAGTTGGAAGTGGCCGAAATCTTCGAGACGGGTGTGAGAGCGGTAGGTACCGACGCAGCAGGCCTGAAGAAGGATGTTACGATTGTTCCTACTGATTACGGAAACATTGAGATTGTAACCGCACCGGCTCCTTCCGCTGCTCCTGCTGTGGCTCCAGCCGGTGCTCCTGCTGTGGCTCCTGCGGCAGCTTCTGTTGATCGAGACGCTATTGGTAATCGAGTACGAGCCAGCCTACCTAGTAACGCTAAACTGATAGACATAGATATCGACGGACGTCGTCTGCCTTTTGTAAAAACTGGATCTGGTCGAGTATTCGCTATCGCGGAAATAAACGGCGTCAGAGTCGTTTTTTACATGACGTCTGGGAAAGCAGGCAAAAAAACAAAAACTGGTAAAGCAATGCAGCCTGGTTGGTACCCAATTTATGGTGTAGGTATTGCCGATGGATGGCTGAATAAAACAAACGCAGATAGTATGGAAACGTACGACGCTGCGCTTGTAGGCGATTATGTCGCTAGTCAGTTTAAGGCCGTTGCGGAAGTACTTAATAAAGAGATAGGAACGTCTGTAGACGCATATGAAGTAGATAAAATGTCTTCGGGGACTAAACCAGTATCTACGTTTAGCGATAAATTTGAAGACCTTGTAAACGCGCAATACTCATTCAAACCAACAAGTAATAATGAAAAAACAACGAGAGAAACCTTAGAGAAAAACATCAAGTCCTTAGCTGCAGCAATCAACAACGCCCGATCAGTTACTCCTCCCGCTGCTGCTCCCGCTGCACCGCCTGCGCCTCCTGCTGCACCGCCTGCCGCTCCAGAAGCGGGTGAAGATCTTGCTGTGGGTGTAAAACCAAAAGCTAATCGGACGGAGACGAAAGAGCGTACGGTTAAGGTCGAAGGATTCGGCGACATCGATGGTGTGCCTGCTAATAGTCTACCAGCTAATGCGCGTTCTCTTCGGCGGCTAAGACCTCGTAACCAATTGTCCAGCGAAGGCGAAGAAATGGTTCCGCCCGAGGCAGATAATCTGCCTCGGACCGAGGCAGATCCAGATGCCTCGTCATCTATCGCGTCGGCAAAAGACCTTAATGACTATCGCGAGATTTTGTTAGCTGTAGCCCAGACCGTCATTCGTAAAAAAAATGATGACGATGATGACGCCCTGTACATGGATGTTTGGGAAGACTGGGCGGATCGCAAATTGATCGAGGCGTTCGACATTGATTTCCGTAATACAAAACCCGACGAGACTCCGTTCGAGGCTTTGGAGCGATACATCAAAGAGTCGAAGGAAGATCGTGCCGAAGACGAAGCCCCCGACAACAAAACCCTAACGGATGACGGCGGACAAGTTGCGGATGACACAGACAACAACGATCCGAATACGGTTGGTCGTGAGTCAAACGACGAGGAAAAGAAACTTAACGCAGCGATTGCGGACAAGGATGTCCGTGTGTTCCGCATTATTATGGGCGCGATGATGGGTCTGGATCCATCAAACGTCATTGACACGCTGTCCTATATCATGCATCCCGTGCACGCAATGCAGGGCAATCCTGACGCCGATACGCGATTCGCGGTGTTGGCTACTCCAGCGACCATGGAAGAAGCGAAGGCACGGAATTATTATACCTACAATCAGGTTGCCTTTAACACCTTTCTCGAGAGCGGAAGCGAAGCAGACCCCGTTGAACTGAAAGCGTTCCGTCTTGCGGCTAGTGCCCTTGGTTATGTTCGCATGATCCAAGGTGTTCACAGCAACATTGGTCAGTTGCAGAACTATCCGGTCATCGCTTTTGAGCGTGTCCGTGCCGAGGGCGGCGGAGCACAAATCAGAGTCAACATTCTGAATCGCGGTTCCTTGGTTGCTAGAATCAATCGGCAGGCCAGAGCCACCATTGCATCCAAGTTGAAGACAGCCGAAGACGTAGCTGCGTGGACCAAAGACGCAGAGACGGTAAGTAACTCCGACTCGATGCAGGTGCTTGCGGGCGTACTCAATAAGTGGTTCGGCATGGACTACGGTATGCTTAACAACCTGATTCAGCAGGAACCGTCCGCGAAGCTGAGTAAGGACAATTACGACGTCTCTTCACTGATGAACTTCTTCTGGCGACAGGTTGTAAACATCAAGAAAAGTAAGACTGAGTCGGTGTCTAGGTACGCGTTGAGATTGCATCAAGCGATGTTCTCTAAGCCCTACCAATTTTCCAATAGGGATAGATCCATAACCTATACCTTCCAGTCGGGATCGCAGCGGATTGCCGAGTCATACACGGGGCTGAACAATCTTCAAGCCTATTACTCGCAGCCGGGTACGGGTGCACGTAAACCATCTGCCGTATTGAGCACGCCCTTGATGGACGCTGTTCGTCGCGAACAGGGAATGAGTGTTGTCGTATTCGGCGGAGTTTCAGACCTACAGGATGCTTCGAGCGAACAGAAGAAAGCTGACACGCTTGTATCCTTTACAGAACTGTTCTCCATCCTGCGTGAAACGTACGACAATCCGGACTCTGCTAAAGCCGCTTTGTCCCGCACGGGTGAAGACATAAAGACCAGTGTCGAATACAAGAAACGCATGCTGGTTCCATACCCCCGAGCGGATAAGAGCCGTCAGTACATGGTGGTTCTGGATAAGGCGTTGGCGGGTATCACGGATGCCGACGATTTCGATACGGCGATGCGTAAAGCAGCTCTGTATGTATACGCTAAAGTCGCAGGCGGTATTGAGCAGACGCCGGACGGGTACAAGTTTGACGCGGTGTGGAGCAAGAACTTTGCAGAGTTCTTCAAGCGTTCCGGCGTAGAAGTATCCTCTGGCAAGAGCCGGATGTTTGTCGAAGGTGGGTTGCCGGACACGCTCAGAACCTTGGTGCTGAAGATCGACGAGTCCGAGTACGATACTTTCTTGGGCAAAAACGTACCGTTTAAGTCGGATGGTGCATTGTACGCTATGCCAGTGGTTTCCCCGATGTGGAAGAAGTCTTTCGGACACGACGAGAAAGCGGTCTTGCCTTACGCGAAAGGCCACTATGTATCCTCGAACGCCCTGCTCAAGCCGCTGACTCATTTCTTGGGGTACGGTTTGGAGCGTGAGCGGTCCTTGGAGAAGCGGATATTTGATCTAGTCTCGCTGTATAACCTGAAAAATCCAGACAATCAGATTGACATGGTTGCGGATGCAGGCAGTGCCAAGAAAAACTTCAACGTGGTTGCCGTTACTTGGAGCGACCTCAAGGGCTTAATCGATGTATTGGAAAAGGAAAGTCCTAGTGACCTAGCGGTTGAACTGGAGTTAGCCCGAGTCAAAGATCGGATTGAGGCGGCTGTTGCCACCATCGACACGAACTCTTTCCGTGAGACGACAAACCTCGAAAAGCCGATCGAGCTGTCGGATGTTCCCGTTGTCTCTCAGGCTCGAGCGGCCATAGCCACACCGGATCTGGAAGCAGACTTGGTGAGCAAATCCATCGAATACTTCGATGCTTTCCCCGTAGACCCTGTATCGAACCTCAAGAACCTGATTCCCGCTGCCAGAGCCCAAGTGCTATCGGGTCTGGATAAACAGTCCATGCTGCTTCGGGATATCTCTGTGCCTACGATGGCTGCGAAGTACACCCGTAGCTTCCAGATGAGGGCTCGTGGTAACTCCATCCCTGAGTTGCCGTCCCGTATAGTAACGCGGGAACTTGTTCCCGGTGTTCAGTCTCAAATGACTCGTGACTACGTGTTACGGAATGGTAAGGTTATTCCTGCTTGGCACGCCATGAATGCGACCGGCAGGGGCGTACGCTATGCAGCCTTCCTGCCAAGGGCTCTCGTCGGATCGAGAGACGAACTCCGTGCCGCTCTGATTCAAAGAGCCACGGAGCCAAATCGAAAACTGTTTGCCGGTAATGGTTTGGAGAAAGCCTTGCAGCAGGCGCAGGATCGATTGACGGCTGAGTTTACCTTCTTGTCGAAGAAACTGTTCTACCGTGCGGATCGCTTGCAGGATCTGATGGATTTCCAAAACAATGAAGTTGTCGATGTCAGGATGGACGAGATCGAGGATGTCCTCGATACGGATGGAAACGTAATCGGTTACGTTCTCCCTGGCTCCTTGACTAACGTGATTCGCGTTCCTCGCTCGGGTTGGGAGTCCCACACAGCAAGCCGACTGAGCACACCGATCTACGGCGGTGGGGCGTATATTATTACGCACCCTGAAGTCAAACGTCGTGCGGGTGCAGACGATGATGCTGACGTACGCAAAGTGCTGTTCTTCGCTCTCGACGCAGATGGCGCAATCGACCTGTCAAATAAAGATGATATTGTCATTAGCCCTGACGACGAACGCAAGTCTCGTCAGGCGTTGGTCAAATTCAAACAAGCGCAGGCGAATAAGGCTCTGCTTCGTTGGAACGAGTTCATCCTCAACCCGGAAGAATCTCCACAGGAGCACTTCGAGAAACTGCTCGTCGAGATTGATACCAGTGCTTTCGATAATGTAGACATTGCGTTGACTGAAGAGAATCGTGGTGCGTTGGGCCTCCCTGAAGGGTCGAACGTGATCAAGCTCGGGTCTCTGATCGGAGACTCCAAGTATCCTCGGCCCCCGAACATCTACACGACCGATAAAAATCTCGGAGCCGTGGCTGCTACGATCGACATCTCTACCCGTATCGCGGGCTCAGTTAGAGCTAGAGGTATCGCAGCTAAACTGCTGTCCCTCTCAAACCTATTGATGGTGCAGGGCGGCGTAACGCTGGCGAATGACATCAATATCTACGACGATCGCGGTGATCTTTTGTTTGCTTTGAAGGCTGGCCGTACGCTAGTCGACAACAACGATAAGCAGAAGTTCTTGGCCCAAGTTCTATCGACCTATGTCAACGTCATCATCGACGACATCAAGCAGCCTCGTGCGAGCTGGATCATGGGCGATGAAGCCCGAGCCAACTTTGCTTTGGGTCTAGCGATCTTTGGTGACGATCTGTCTCCGGAAGATTTCGTTAACCGGTTAAGCCGCCTTAGCGCGACCTCTGCGATGCGGGCGTTGAAGGAGATCGAAGTCGAGCAAGCGCAGACGTCATTCGATACCGCCGGCATGGTTAAGCTGCGGGCTCGTTCTCAAAAAGCGGCAGCGGCTGTTAGTTATACCTATGGTGGACCGGTAAAGAAACAAGACGCTTGGGTTAAGGCTCGGGTGGGAAATGAGGCGTTCTCTAGAACGCTTGACCCGCTACGTGCGCTAAACAAGGCGGTCACGGACCTGTATTCCTTGGGCCGTGTATTAGCCTCGAACGACGACAAGATGCCTCGCAGTTCGATGGATCTGGACCAGCGCACACGGGACTTCGGAAACCTCTACGCTTCTAAGACCTTAAACGTCCCCGAAAGTATTCGGAAGATGGCAGAAGCAGGTTTTCGTTCATTGACTTACGTCAAAGAGACCATCTTTAATCCGACCGTAAACGAAGCTACATCCGTGGCTGGTCAGGGATTGATGGACGCTGCAATGTATCCGTCAAAGGCGGAAGCTAGTGCGAGGAAAATCAAGATCACGAAGGATTCTCCATCGAACTACAAACTTATGCCTCGTCTGCGGATGCTGGGCCGTATTGCAGCCATTGAAGCTATCCGGAAAGCGAATCTTCTCAGCGAAGATATCGCTACTAACGACAGTCAACAGCGCACCATCATTGACGCGTTCCTGAAGAAACTGGGTGAGACCGAACCCGAGAATGCGTTTTATCGTGCGTCTGAAGTCTACAACGATAATCTATACAAGTCTGCTACATACACAGCTCTGCAGCGGGACAACATAGAAGATAATACCACGACGCGTGCGCTATCCATCCGTTCTCTACTGAATGCACCCGAATACTCCACACCGGAGGCGGTGCTCGAGGTTCACAGGGCCCTAGAGAAAGCGATCAAGGATCTTGGAACCTTGGAGATCAAGCGCACCGTAGGCGGTAAAGGCGGAAAGCCCGTAACTAAAGTTGTAACGGTTGAGGCGGACCAGCTGAAGTGGACGCTGATCTCGTACATCTACGGACGATATAATCCTATCCTGTCCTTGGCTGGCGGTAATCCGATGCTGTTGCTCCCTGCCTCTTGGCATAATGAGGTGCATGAAGCTGTAAAGGAACTTCTCAAGACAGATTGGTCTGCCGAACTGGATACACAAGATTTGATCGGTAAGACCGTACTACGTAACGCTCATCGTATGACCAACCGTCCGGGCTACGTCTATCGCCCGATGCGGGACGCGAAGGTCGATGCGTCACCATCTTGGGATGCGCTGCGTGAGGTAGAGGGCGTCAAGGTTGTGCGACTGTCT
>Ga0129333_10005023_pt1 | contig 12394 bp, 11 predicted proteins | sample CPB6_08_DNA_FD_94474 | JGI IMG/M metagenome (GOLD analysis project Ga0129333, IMG submission 94474) | Freshwater to marine salinity gradient microbial communities from Chesapeake Bay, USA - CPBay_Sum_0.6_0.8_DNA | ecosystem: Environmental > Aquatic > Marine > Coastal | place: USA: Chesapeake... | reverse complement strand
TGCGGATGCCGGCGTGCTCGAGCTCGCGCACGACGCTGAAGGCCGTCTTCTGGGGGTACTCCCCGACGGAGCGCATCTGCTGGGTGTGTTGGCTGGTGTTCATGGTCTGGTCCTTTGCGTATGTGGGTATGAACACACCACACTGTTGCCGCGACACCGTCCTCCTCAACTGTGGAATCCATGCCCAAGTTCCTCACCAGATTCCACAGCGACACCATCACCGCGCGGTTCTCACTGTCTCGGCAGAACCGCCGCGTCCTGTGGTGCAGTGCCACGCTGCTCGCACTCCTCGCCACCACCCTCGCCGTCAATCTGCCCGCATCCCCCGCCGCCGCCCAGGGCTGCCCCGCGGTGGGACAGGTCCTGCGGGACTTGACCAAACAGAGCCGGCTGCCGATCCCTAAAGTCATCGAGGCCCCCGCGGGCAAACCCTCCTCGTACACTCTGGGGTCCTCCACGCTCTCGTTGGAGCGCTGTGCATCACGCACGGTGGTCGCCCATGAGTACGGTCACTACGTCATCGATCTGGCCTCCGGGGGGTCCCTCACCGAGTTCCAACGTCTGTCGCTTGGCTTCACCACCGGGAAGAACTGGTTGAAGTCCTCCCAAGACCTCCCCGGGTACGAACGCGCTGCCCATTGTGTCGGAAATGTCCTTGGTCTCTCCGGTGGGTACACAAAGTGCCCCCACTCTCACCTCCGCAGTTACGCCAAGGAGATCGTGAACCTCGCCCGCACAAAGACAGCAAGACAGCCATAACCCGCGGATCAGTGAAGCACCAAGAACGGGTGGGGATTATTCAACAGCCCCGAACAACAAGTATTCATCACCGAACCTGACATCGATGTCCTCTCTCTTGAATATGCAGCCTCGAATGCTTGCGGTACAGCTCCACCATCTCCTCGATGGTAATCCCGGGGGTGGGGTGAGGTTAGTCAAACTGAAATATGTAAAGACATTATCGTCGTCCCATCCGGCCCCCGAGCGCGATCGCCGTCTTAGCCCACCTCAATACATCCGTCTCTATAAGGTTAGACATGCCCGCGGTCTATCCATCGTCCAGTAGCACAATCTCCTCCCCCGCTATCCTGAATGCGCATGTGCAGGCCCGACTCACGGTATGATCTGTGCCCGAAATGACCCGGTTCATCCCTCAAAACATCCGCAAGGCTCTACCATGGTTCGCCTGGTGGGTGCTTGGGACGTACCTGTTGTGTTCCGGCCACTGGGGCGGTCCAGGTACCCCAGCCGCCGACCCCGCCTACTATTTCCAGCAAGTGTACCAGACACTGAATCACGGCACCATCCCGCTTCGGGGTTACTACTCCCAGATGGAACTCGGTCACCCCGGTCCCATCATGTACTGGGTCCTCATCATGGGCGGGTTAATCGCCAAAGTGTTTGGGTTTTCGGTAATATCCGGTGGCGTCATCGCCTATGCTGGCGCCTGTATGGCTCTGCTGTTACTCACCGGAGCCATGGTTCGTCGCGGAACAAGCAGTGTAATCGCAGCAGCAGGTACTATCGCGGTGGGCTGGTGGATGATGGTCGTCCGTCCGCTCGGTTGGGATGGGGAATCTTATTCTAATCTAGGCGTCTGGCCCATCGATGGACCCTCGATGGGCTCCATGTTTCTGCTTGCCGGGATAACCTCGGCAGCGGCCGCTCTCACCGGCGATCGCCGCGCCGCCTGGTGGGCCGTCATCCTCAGCGGTCTGGCTTTTCAAGCCAACGCCGCCTTCGCCATTGATGCGGCGATACTGCTGTCCGAGGGTACCTGGTTGCTGCTGCGTCGCCGCGACTGGCGTCGTTTCGCACAGGCAATTGCACTTGGCTACGGAGCAATCATCGCCCGCATATTTGTCGATGGGATCACCTTCCCGGTCGAGTACGTCAGGCAAGTTCTCTCCTATAACAACGAACTGCACTCGGATACATATCAAAAGATCCCCGTAACCGAACTGCTCAGTCAGAGATGGGGCCTGTACGAGCGGCCAAACCTGGTCCTCCCAGCCGCCGTCGCCATTGCGGTCGGAATCGCTGTTGTGTTCATCCAGAACCGACGCTTCGCTCTGTATCTGGGCGGTGCCTATGCGTATACCATGCTGGCCTTGGTGTACCTCGTTGTTAAACCCCATCATTCCGCCATCGCCGCACCGTTCTTCGTCCTAGGTATCGGCGCCGGTCTGGGGGTCCTGGCTGAACTAGTTCTCCAGGGTCTGACCCGATCCAGACCGAAAATCCGTCGAGCAGCCGTGACACTGATTGTGCTGGCCGTGAGCGTGTGGTCCATCCCCATCGGCCTCAGCACGTATGGGAGAGCGACGATGCCCGAGCTAGCCGTATCCGGCTCCATACCGAGGGCGAAGGAACGCCTAAACCGCGTCGCTGTGGCTATCGACGCCTTCGATGTGGAAGAAGGTATGTCTGTAGGTTTGTTGTCAGCCCAGAATGAGTTCCTCGAGCACGGCAGAGTACCACAGACCTACATCGCAGAGATCTTGGACACCTTCTACATCCAAGGCATATCACTGTGTTACGCCGTGTCCGAGACCCGGCCAAACCCGGTCTCACCGCCAGCATGTCTCGGCAGAGATGTGGATCTATGGATCGCGCTCGACGCCGATGAGCGTATCACTACCGAACCCCTGGCATCTGTATCCTTCAAGGACTTAGCCGGGAGTCAGGACCTGCGTTTGTACAAATCTACGGATCCAGCAGAGATCGGGTTCAGATTCTGCGACTCCATACCGAGCCGCCCGGACCTCCCCAAAAACATCTGGTTCTTCGGGTCAGCGTGCGCGTGAGCGAGCTTCCACCCTGCAAGCAATGCCACCCTAGTGCACACCCGCGCTTGATACAGTACTTCCTGAACTGTGTCCTCAATGGCTCAGCCCCGCAACAACGCCCTGGACGGCCTACGTGGGATCGCTGTGCTGCTGGTACTGGCCTTCCACGCCCGCCTGCCTGGGTTCGCCGGGGGTTTCTTGGGGGTCAGCATCTTCTTCACGCTTTCCGGGTTCCTGATCACGCGGCTGCTCCTCGATGAGTACGCCACCACCGCTGATCTGGATCTCCCCCGGTTCTTGCTCCGCCGCGCCCGTCGTCTCCTGCCCGCCTCCCTCCTGCTGGTGCTCCTCCTCGCCCTGACCGGGCAGGTCACCCAGTACGATGTCTTCGGCGCAGTGTTCTACCACAGCAACTGGCAGCAGATCTGGTCCAGCAACGATTACTCCGCCTTGTTCGCGACCGAACCAATGCTGCTGCATTTCTGGTCCCTGGCCATCGAGGAGCAGTACTACCTTCTCTTTCCGGTCCTCTTGTTGGTCGCACTCCGCCGCCTCGGTTCCCGTCGTGGCCCTCTGCTGCTGATCGGGCTGGTGCTGGTTCTCTCGACCTTGGGGTACCTGGCGAACCTGTACGACCCGCTGCGCACCTACTACGGCAGCGACACCCGTGCCGGGGAGATCGCCATCGGCTCCCTGCTCGCTCTCCTACTGCATCACCGCCCTGGTGTCCCCGCTCGGGCCCTGACCCGTATGGCATCCCCCGCCCTCGCCCTGGTGCTCTTCTTGGTCTATATCTCCACCACCACGAGCTCCTGGGTGGCCCGCGGTGGATTGTTGGGGTTCGCTCTGCTCAGCTGCGCCTTGATTCTGGGAGCGTTGCGACCCGGTCTTTACGCCCGCCTCCTCGTCGCCTCCCCGCTGCGACACGCCGGGGTGATCAGCTACGGCCTGTACCTGTACCACTGGCCGGTCTTCGTCCTGTTCGGCACCGGCACACCGCCTCGACTGCTGCTCGCGCTCACCACGACGTACCTGCTCGCCCTGTTCTCGTATCGGTACCTCGAGTACCCGATCCGCAGTGGCCTGTTCTCTACGAAGATCTTTCTCCCGACCACCCTCACGTTGATCCTCGCCATCGGCCTTGGTGCAGGCTGGGGTGGGTGGCGCACCGGGTCCTCGGGTGAGGACTGCTTCTATGGGGACGACTGCCCCCCGACCGGGACCGCCTGGCTCGACGAACCAGACAGCGCTACGCCCAAGATCTTGGTCCTGGGTGATTCCGTTGCCCAGGTGACCTCCTGGGGCCTGCGCCATACCAAAGCCGCCTCGGCCGAAGAGGTGCAGATCGTCGGTCTCGGCGCCGGCGGCTGTCCGATGTTCGGCTCCGCGTATCGCTGGCACCCCAACGCAACTCGGCCCTGGAACAAGAACTGCGATCTCGAGGCGGCTATTGAGACCATACGCACCTGGCGCCCGGATGTGGTGCTGGTGATGTTCACGTTAAGTAACCAAGTCGATGTGCAGGTCGGCTCCACCTGGACCAATCTCACCGAGCCGGCCGGACGTGCAGCCTTCACCGCCCGGGCCGAATCCCTCATTGCCGCCGCCTCCGCCGCCGGCTCCACGATCTGGTGGTCGGACGCACCCACCACCACCCCGCAGAGCAAAATGCTCGCCCCTGCCGCCACCCGCGCCGGGGCGCACAACGAGGCCATCGACGCGCTCCTGGATGAACACCCCGCCATCGAACGTTTCCCGCTCCGCTCCGTCTACACCCAGATCCCCTCCACCGACTTCCGTGACGGGGTGCACCTGACTCACTCCCGCGCCCTCATCGAGGCCGAGACCTGGCAGCTCCCTCGACTGCTCACCTCACTCCGTCGCTGAGCCTTCTCTCTGGATCTAGTCCGAACTCCCCTGTCTGCGTCGAGCCCGGCCCTGCCGCTCCACGATCATGCTGCGCCGTTCGCGCATCTCACTCCAGCGTAGGCTGCCGCCCTCCGCCGCGAGTGCGGTCGCAAGGGCCTCTCGGTCGATCCTGAACCCCCCGGCAACCTCCCCGGCGATCCGTGTACCGTGCCGCTGAGCAAACTCCCCAAGCGCCGTCGCGATCAGCTCGACGAGGTCCCGCTCCGGGCAGAGCGAACCGACGGCTGCATCGAGGAAGGCCAGGTTCTTGCCCCACAGCATCAGCGGCTTGGGCAGGCGTGCCCCCGCATCGAGCAGCACCCGCGCCAACCGCGCCATCTCCTGAGAGAGATCCTCAGGGGAGAGCTTCGTCGGGTCGAGCGGGCCCCGGTCGAGTTCGAGTTCCCGCCCCAGCACCTCGATGTCCCCATCCGTCGGCAGGGCCCCGAGCCCGATGAGGGCCTCGAGCTGCTGACGCCAGTTCCCGGTCGCCCCACCCAGGACGAGCCCAAGAAACGCCCGTCGTTCTGGCTCTTCGAGCCGGGCAACGATTCCGAAATCATACAACACCACCGTCGAGTCCCCGGTCACGGCCATGTTGCCAGGGTGCAAGTCCCCGTGGAACACCCCACCGAGCAACGCCCCCTCGAGGACCATCGCCGCCAAGGTGTCAATCACCCTCCCCCCGAGTGCTCCATCCCCCACCTCCTCGAGGCGTCGTCCCGGGAGATACTCCAGCACCATTGCCTCCGTCGCGACATGGATCGGGTGTGGTCGCGGTACCACCACCCCACCCGAGCCGAACCTGGCCACGACTCGGGCGACGTCGCAGGCATTGGCGGCCTCGATTTGAAAATCCAGCTCCTCCCCGACACACCGGGCAAAGACATCGATAAGGGCCGGGGGGTTGGCCAGCGCCGCAATCGGCAGCCGGCCGACCAGGTGAGGTGCCACCCGCGACAATGCCCGCAGGTCCCGCTCCACCCGTTTGGCCACGCCCCGCCGCTGGACCTTGACGACCACCCGCTCCCCACCGGCGAGGTACGCTACATGGGTCTGGGCGATGGATGCCGCCGCCAGGGGTTGTGGTTCGATCCGTAGGTACTGGTGCCAGTTTTGGCCGAATGAGCGGCTCAAGGTCTTCTCCACGCTGCGCAGGGGTTCTGCCCGCACCCGGTCATGAAGCTTGCGGCACTCCGCGACGAGTTCGGCTGGAAAGATTCCCTCCCCCGCCGCGATGAGTTGTCCCAATTTGATCCAGGTCGCCCCCAGCCGTTCCGCCCCGATGCGGAACTCCTCTGCGGCACATCTCCGCCGTTCCTGTCTGCGCATCCGTGTCTTGAACCACCAGCGCACGTACCCCCTTGTGAGTACGAGGGCCGTGGCCGCGAGCCGAATCAGGACGGGTAGGGTGATCGCGCCATTCGGGTTGCACCACGACAAGGCCCGCTGCTGTGCGGCGCGGCGCCGGAACGGGTCATCCAACCACTCCTCATCCCCGTCCAGCACCCACGTTCCGTCCCGCATGAACGCTCCCCAGCTGTCGCGTGGGACAGGGTGCTCTGGCTGGCGGCGCATCGAGTTGACTGTCCCAACTGCCGTCAGTCCTGCCCCACAGGTCCGGCTGTGCCGTACCCCAGCACCAGTCGGCGCTGAATCCAGGTCTCAGCTGGCCGCCAACCCGAAGAAGTACCAGCCACCCTGGCTGCGGTCCGTCGTGGTGTTCAGTTGGTACGAGAGTTTCGTCTTCCTCCCGACGAGCTCCGCAGCGACTCGGGTCGCCCGGTTCTCCCGGCGCAGGATGCCACGGACCTCGATCTTCCTGCTCCCCGGGGCCCATCCGGATTCGATGGACTTGTGCAAGATCTGCTCGGCCGCCTTGATGGCTTCGCGTTCGGTGGCGTACTCAACCCCACGGTTCTCAAGCTCCCCCCGCTCGTTGAAGAGCATCCAGGTGCATGTCCGCTTCCCGACCGATCGCTCGACGACCTTACGCGACCGCACCTTGTCCTCGACGACCGAGAGATGCGAGATCCAGGACCCGTACGGGACCTCGAGCCGTGCCTCGGCGAGACCGCGCAGCTCGCCCACCCCCAGGTATCCGCTCGTGTCATGCTCGACGGTGATGGTCCCGGTCTTGGTGCGCAATTTCCTCTGCGTGTACACCGGAATGACATACGCCGAGCCCCACTTCTGCGGACCACGCAGAATGCGGCCGTCCGCGCCGGCAATGTTCGGTCGGATCAGTTGTCGCAGCTTCTGCGGGACGATGCCGTCTTTGAACATCTCATCAGCGATGATCTCAGCCTCCCCGAGGCTCATCAGGTCCGCGACCTGCAAAGCACCCGAACAGGTCGCGAATGTCCCCGAGTACGGATCGACACCGTGGGTGACCCGGCTTTCGAGGTACACCTGCTCCCAAGCATCCCGCAGGCTCTTCTCGGTCTCGACGTACTGCGCGATTGAGTGGGCTCCCATGGGTGGTCATCCTTTCAGGTGGGCTGGTTGTAGTGTGACGCCTGAGAGACTGCAGGCACACCCGTTCCCCGAGTCCGGTTCATCGAACTGACCCTCAGTTAACGACGAACCATCCCGAGGAACCGGGAGACCACGAACACCGACCCCGCCACGATGACGATCGCTGGTCCCGAGGGGATGTCGGCATAATACGAGAGGTACATCCCGATCGCCCCGATACCCGCCCCGGCCGCACAGCTCAGGCCGACAAGCCCGCCCAGGCTCCGTGTCCACGGCGCGACGACCAGGTACGGAACCGCCAGGGCGACCACTACCAGGGAGACCCCGACCACCTGTACGCTCGCCGCCACGACCAGGGAGGTGATCCCGAGTCGGAGCAGGTCGAGTGCCCTGACCCGCACCCCGTGCACGTGCGCGACCTGCTCGTCGAGCGCGGCCAGCATGAGCATCCGGCCGTTGCGTAGAACGAAGACCACCGCGATGCTCACCGCCCCGGCGAGCACGATGAGATCAGCCTCGCTCACCCCGAGGATGTTGCCGAACAAGACGTTGGAGACGTTCACACCCCGTTCCCGGTCGGCCGAGATGACTGCGATACCGATTGCGAAGAGCACCGAGGAGACGACTGCCACCGCGCTCGAGCTCGCGGCGAACCTGGCTCTCCCCACAAGATGCACCAGAGCGGCAGCCCCCATCGCCGCAGCGAAGGATGCGAGCATCGTGGGCACCCCGAGGATCGACCCGATGGCTGCTCCAGCCACCATGGATTGACCCACTCCCTGGGTCAAGTACGCCTCCTGGCGCAGCATCGACACGGGACCGAGGACTGCCCCTCCCCCGACCGCGAGCACCGCTGCGAGCAGACCGTAGAGGAAGAAGCGGAGCCCGAATGGGTCAAGGAAGAACCCGAGCGGTCCGTTCAGCACCGCCACGATCATCTCGTTGCTCCGTAGATTGTCTGTAGCACATACTCATCGAGTTCTTGGGCCCTGCCGTCAAAAACGATCGCACCCGAGGCGATACCGATCACCCGATCGCACACTGGTGTGAAGGTTCGATGGTCATGGGTCGCGACCACCACGGTACACCCCTCGTCCGCAAGTCCACGGAGCACCCCGGCAATCTCCGTGGCCAGTACCATGTCCGCCCCCGAGGTGGGCTCGTCGCACAGCAGCAGAGAGCTCGATGCCATCAACGCCCTCGCAATCATCGCCCGCTGGCGTTGTCCGCCGGAGAGCTCCATCAACCGGTCCCGCGCCTTCGTCCCGATCCCGAGTTGGGTGAGCAGCGCTCGTGCCGCAGCCAGTTCCGTCCCCGAGCTCCGCCACCCACCGGTCACCCTCCCGAGCGCAACGTGTTCCTCCACCGCGAGCGGTGAGTCCACCCCGGTCAGGCCCTGCGGCACGAACCCCGCCCGACCCGATCTGTTCCCGGCCACCTCCACGCTCCCAGACAGAACACAGCGCATGCCAGCCAGCGCGCTGAGCAAGGTGCTCTTCCCTGCGCCCGACGCACCCAGCAGCATGACGAGCTCCCCAGCGCTCACCTCAAGGTTCACGTCCCGCAGTACCGCGCGCCCGCCCCACCCCAGGTCCGCCTCGACACAATTGATCGCGGTCCCGGTCATGAGCGAAGACCTTGGTCCAGAAGTTCCAGGTTCTGCTCCATCAACGGGACGTACCCATACCCAGTATCACCGGGTTTCCCGATGAGCTGGTCATCAGCCAGGTCCGAGACGTACCTGGCTCCCGACTCCCGCTCGAGTGTCTCGAGTACATCGGAGGGGAAGACCTCGGAGCCGAAGAACACCTTTACTTGGAGATCTCGTATCTCGCGCACGAGGTCCTCGACCTCGCCTGCGCTCGGTTCAGCGAAATCCACGGCCTGGAGCACACCGACAAGATCGAGATCATACTGCCGCGCAAAGTACTCCCAGGCATCGTGGTACACGACGAGCCGCCGCTGCTCTTTGGCCACCTTATCCAGTCGGGTTCGTATCAAGTTATCCAGTTTGGTCAGTTCAGCGAGATACTCCCTGGCATTCGTCTCGACTGTGGTTTTCAGGGCCAGGCCCCGCTCGACGAGGGTTGCCGCGATGACAGGGACCCACTTCGCGACGAGGTTCGGATCCGTCCAGGTGTGCGGGTTGCCCCGGCTGGAGCCTGGCTTGTTGATGAAATCCGAGGCCTCCAGTGCCGTTGCGTTCAAGTCGAGGAGTCGCTCCTCCCCCGCCGCCAGCTGTGCGAGTTGGGTGATCTTCTGGTTCAGACCGGCATCGGCAAGGATGACCAGGTCCGCCTGCTCCAGCATCTCGATCTCGGATGGTTTGGGCTCGTAGGTGTGCGAGTCGAACCCGTTCGGTATGAGCGAGACGAGCCGAAGTTCATCCCCACCGATGTTGCGCACGATGTCCTCGACGATGGTGCTCGTGGCCACCACGAGTCGGTCCCCGGCTACCTGTTGCTCGCTGCCTGAACACCCGCTCATTCCGAGCGACAGCGCGATCGCCGCCATCACCACGCGTCTCATCGTTTCCTCCCGTACGAGTAGAGCCTCGCGGCCCCGATGGCGATCAAGCCGACGGTCAGAGCCAGATAAGGCCACGACCCGATCCCGTCGCTGTCCACGACCTTGAACAGGATGAACGACGTGCTCGAGTGTCCGCCCGCCTCATTGATGCTCCAGTCGAGAGCATACATCCCGTTTTCGAGTTCAGGCAGATCGAACACCGCGGTCCTCCCCTCGCCACGGACGTAGGTCAGTTTGATCGTCTCGACCTCCCGGTTGGTTGCCTCCGACAATGGGGTGTCCACACCTCCGAGGATCCGCAACTGCGCCCGTGCCGACGTGAGATCGACCTCGGCGGTGAAAGTCAGCACCGCCTCCGTCGGCGCCCTCCGCAGTTCCTCGGCATTCCCTGGCGTGGACTCCTCGATCCCCAGATGTGCCCGCGCCGGGGCCGCGAAGAACATGAGTCCCACCGCCCCCAGCAGGATTCCGGAGAGCAGGCGGCTGAGCAATCGTGTGTTGGTCATGCCACAACCGTCCTGCCCCCGCTCCAAGGGGCACTCACAGACCGCTATGGCTGGACTCGTAACCGGTTGTCCTGCAGGCTCTCGCCAGCCGCCCGGGACAGGGTTCACCATGCGCACCGACACCCACTCGCGACCGTCCCACCCATGCGTGTCTGGATCGATCAGGACCTGTGCACCGGGGACGGTCTCTGCGTCGACTACGCCCCCGACGTGTTCGTGCTGCTCGAGGACGGCATTGCCTACGTGCTCGATGCCAAGGTCCCGTGCAATGACCCCGGCGGGTCCGCGCAGACCGCCCCGGTCCCGCTCGATTTGGTGCAGCACGTGCTCGATGCGGCCGACACCTGCCCGGGTGAGTGCATCTTTATCGAGCCCGACCAGGCACCGGAAGATCCCCTCGACCCGGCGTAGGGTGCTACAGACCAGGGATGCGACCGGGGTCCTCGGCGCGGAGGAACCTCAGCGCCGTGCGCAGGTCCCGGACATCGTTCTCGAGTGCGAACTCCGCCAGCACGTACTGCAAGTCAGCCTCCTTAGTCGCGTCGTTCGCTATGCCGAGCTCCACCGCGATCTCCTTGATCTGGCGTCGGTAGGACCTGAGTTTGGCGTAGGTTTCGAGCTCCTGTTCAAAGGCCTCGAGCGTGGCGTTGTACTCAAATGCCTGGCGCATCTGATCGAGCTCGTCCCGCGTCATCCCGATCGTCTCGAGGTCCTCCTCACCGATCCGTCCCTCCTCGGCCAGCTTCATGAGCGCCAGTGCGATGACCGCGACCGGATGTCCGGTCCCGGAACTCACCGCGACCACCTGCTCGACCGGGTTGCTCTCCTCGGCCCGCGCCCGCGCCTCCTCCTGGACGCACTCCCCTAAGAAGCGGAGCAATCCCTCCGGGTTGATGACCCCATCGTACATCCGGCCGCTGCGTCTCCGGATCACTACGTAGATCTCCGGCCCCTCGCCCCCTGGGAGGCTTTGCCGCACCCAGTTCACTAGCTTCGGGCTTGTTCTGGTCTCGACCGCGACGCCCCCGACCATCCCCCCTGACTGCTCGACCGTCGCGCTCACCGCCCTCGCCGCAGCCTGCGATTCCGGCCGGGTGGGATCCCACAGCAACAGGAACATCGGTCGGACTTCTGATGGGGCAAACACCATCTCCTCGGCCTCGGCATCACTCGCCCGGCTGATGGGATTCGCATCCTCTGTCCGCCCCAGCCGCCTCACGATTCCCCCACCGTGTTGACCACTCCGTCGAACTCCTCACGCACTCGGTGTCGGTCCCAACCGCTCCACAACTCCTTGACCACCCCGTCGATGATCTCCTCGATTCGTACCATACCGTACATTCGATTCGGCACATGACCGCTGTATACGAGACTGACCCGCCCCGGCCCCTCCTCGTGCCACTTCCAGTTCCCGAGCTTCCACGGGGTGGTGCGTCGGTACTGGTCATCAGGGCTGTTGCAGACCTCCCCGCCCCCGTTGGCCTCGTCGCACCATGTCCGGGCGGCCTCCTCGTCCAATCGCACCGGGAAGATTGAGTACAGATGGAACCCGGCCTCAACTGCCCCCATCCCGGCCGCGCCGGGTGGTACGCAGAACATACCGAGCTCCATCATCCGCGCCCCGGTCTGGGTATGGAAGGGGATGAAGAGTCTGGCGTTGTTCTCGTCGAACCTGGACCTGACCAGGCCTTTCAGCTCCCCAGGCAGGTTCTCGTGATAGGATTTAGTCGCCTCGGCCACCGCCTCGATCGTGAAAACCGTTCCCCGTTCGACAGCTGCCACCTCCTCGAGTTCCACGTAGGACGACACAGAGCTCTCTGGCTCGAGCATCCGGTGGTTCGTCTCGTACACCCCGGCGTACAAGAGCGCCACGATCCGCTGCCAGACACCCCCGGCTTGTTCGCTCGGGACCGCGGTGTCAGCAACGACGGCAAGCGAGAGATCCTCGTTTGCCATGTTCACGAACGTTCTCCCGGGGTGCTTCACGTTCAGGAGGTTGGCCGTTTTCTGGACATCGAGCTCCTCCTCGGTGAACTTCCAAGGCACCGCTGAGAACGCCACCGCCCCGATCCACGCCCTCCCGTCAACCCCACGGTACGGGGTGAACTGCAGCACGGTCAGTTCGTCGGTACCCACCCAGGAAGATGTGTTGTCCTCCGTCTCCGCCCGCACCGGGCGAAGGTC
>Ga0129333_10005022_pt1 | contig 12394 bp, 10 predicted proteins | sample CPB6_08_DNA_FD_94474 | JGI IMG/M metagenome (GOLD analysis project Ga0129333, IMG submission 94474) | Freshwater to marine salinity gradient microbial communities from Chesapeake Bay, USA - CPBay_Sum_0.6_0.8_DNA | ecosystem: Environmental > Aquatic > Marine > Coastal | place: USA: Chesapeake... | reverse complement strand
CAACCCGCTCGACGTCACGGAAGCGTTCCTGGAGGCTGCGGTCGAGTGCGGCGTGAATCGCGTCAGTCTCGGTGCGCAGTCGTTCGACCCGGCGACGCTGCGCGCCCTCGACCGCGATCACGCCCCCGCCGACGTGCATGGGGCCGTGGGCCGCCTGCTGGATGCCGGCCTGACCGTGAGCGTGGACCTGATGACGGCCGCGCCGGGGCAGACGCTGCTAGAGGTGGAAAACGATCTGACGGCGGTGGTCGGGCTCGGCGTGCAGCACGTCTCCGTCTATTGCCTGACGTGGGAGAAGGGAACGGCCTTCGAGGCGGCCCGGCGTCGGGGCGATCTGGCTCCCGTTCCCGAACACCTCGAGCGGGCGATGTTCGAGGCGGCCATCGACAGGCTCGAGGCCGCCGGCTTCGAGCACTACGAGGTGAGCAATTTCGCGCGGCCCGGCTTCCGCTGCCGGCACAACGAGGCCTACTGGGACTGCCGCCCCTGGGAGGCCTTCGGTCCGGGTGCGGCCCGCTTCGACGGGCGCACGCGGATCACGAATCACCGCAGCACGACGGCGTGGATCAGCCGCACGCTGGCGGGCGAGGATGCGGGAGGCGACGTCGACGCCATGAATCCGGAACAGGCCGCACGGGAACGGATCGTGGTGGGGCTGCGGCGGCGCGACGGCGTGTCCCGTGCGGCGTTCCGCGCCGCGAGCGGCTTCGTCCTCGATGCCCTGATCGCGGGGTCGCTGCGGCGCTGGCTCGAATCGGGGTTGGCGACGGATGACGGCGACCGCGTCCGTCTCACCCGCGCGGGCCTGCTCGTGTCGGACGGCCTGTGGGCCGACGTGCTCGGGTAGGGCGGCCGATGCGGCACGACGCCGCCGGTCGTGAGGAGATTCGTCCGCACGGCCCATGCGGTTCAACCATGGTGCGCGGCGTCCTCGTGGACCGGGGCTGCCCATGCCCCGTTGCCGGACGTTCGCCGCGACCTTCCCGGGCTTGGCTCACTCGGACGCTGCCTGCGCTTCGGCATCCTTCCTACGCGTGCCAGTGACGCCGGGTCTCGGGGCACGGGCAGCCTTTCGCACCATCCCGGGGCGGGGAACCCGGGCGCACGAAACGCACGGACGATCGGCACGACTGCGGTTTCCGGCGATTGTGCGACGGGCGAAATCTCAGCCCATCTCGAGGGCCGCCGTGAGGTCGAGGATCGCCTTCTTGCCGTCGGCGAAGTACATGAGCGTGTTGTCGGCGGCGAAGAGCGGGTTGGGGATGCCCGCGAAGCCCGGCGACAGCGACCGCTTCACGACCACCACGGTCCGCGCCTTGTCGACGTCGAGGATCGGCATGCCCGCGATCGGGCTCTTGGGATCGGTGCGGGCGGCCGGATTCACCACGTCGTTGGCACCGATCACGATCGCCACGTCGGTCTCCGGGAACGTGGGATTGATGTCGTCCATCTCCCGGAGTTTTTCGTAGGGGATGTCGGCCTCGGCCAAGAGCACGTTCATGTGGCCCGGCATGCGGCCGGCCACGGGATGAATCGCGTACTCGACCGTGCAGCCGCGCTTCTCCAGGGCATTGGCCAGTTCGCGGACCGCATGCTGGGCCTGGGCCACCGCCAGGCCGTAGCCGGGCACGATCACCACCCGGCTGGCGCCCTCCAGCACCATGGCGATCTCCTCGGCCGAGGCGCTCTTCACCTTGCCGGCGTAGACGTCGTCGGCATTGGCGACGGCCGTCGTCCCCAGGCCGCCGAAGAGCACGCCCACCAGCGAGCGGTTCATCGCCTGGCACATGATCGCCGTGAGGATCAAGCCCGACGCACCGACCAGCGACCCGGCGATCACGAGCACGTTGTTCTCGATGACGAAGCCGGCGGCGGCGGCGGCGAGTCCCGAATAGCTGTTGAGGAGGCAGATCACGACCGGCATGTCGGCCCCGCCGATCGGCATCGTCAGCGTGCAGCCGAGCACGCTGCCCACGATCACGAGCAGCCAGTAGAGGAGGATCGACTGGGGGTAGGCGCAGACCCCGCCGATCAGGAGCAGCGTGGCCAGGGCCAGAGCGAGGTTGATCCAGTGGCGGTTGGGATCGGTCCAGGCCTTCTTGAAACGCGGCAGCTCCTCGAGCTTGGCAAAGGCCACGAAGCTGCCCCAGAACGTGACGGCGCCGATCAGGCCGGTCAGTGCCGTGGCGATGGCGAACTGCGTCCAGGGGGTGAGGTTCTGCAGGGCGGAGGGGTCGGCGGGCGTGGCCCGCGCCGCGGCGGTCATGTTCCAGAGTTCGGCGCCGGCCACGAGGGCCGAGGCCGCCCCGCCGAAGCCGTTGAGCAGCGCCACCATCTGCGGCATGCCAGTCATCGGGTATTTGATCGCCATCAGGGCGCCGACGACCGCGCCGATCGCCGCCGCGATCCCCACCATCACCAGCGCCCCCGGGCCGGCGTTCCTGAGCCGCTCAATTACCGGCGCTTCGCAGCAGGCCGCGATCAGGGCGATGGCCATGCCGGCCGCGCCCAGGTAGTTGCCCTTCACGGCCGTGCGGGGGCCGGTCATGAGCTTGAAGGCCACGATGAACAGCATCGAGGCCACGAGATACGCGAGATTGATCCAGGCTTGGCTCGACATGCGGCGTCACTTCTTCTTCGGGTTGAACATTTCGAGCATCCGGTGCGTGACGACGAAGCCGCCCACGACGTTGATCATGGCGAGCACGACGCCGAGGAGACCCAGCAGCGTGCCCGTGCCCGTGGCCAGACTGCCGGCCACGACGATGGCACCCACGGCCGTGATCCCGGAGATGGCGTTCGACCCGCTGGTGAGCGGCGTGTGCAGCCGTTGGGGCACCTTCATGATCACCTCGAAGCCGACCCACATGGCCAGCAGGAACACGGTGAGCAGACGGATGAAGCGCACGGCGGGGTCGTCGGCGGCGGGGGCCGAGGCGAGCAGCAGCGGCAGCGAAACGGAGAACGGCGGCATGGTCGATGTCTCGGAGGACGAGCCGGACGGGCCGGCGGAAGCGGTGGTTTCAGGTGGAGGAGGCGAGGGTGTCGAGCGGCGGCAGGCCGACGCGCTCACGGATCTTGGGATGCACGAGCTGGCCGCCGCGGGCCACGAGCGTGTCGCGGCAGATCTCGTCGTCCAGCGACACGTCGGGCAGGCCGCTCTTGACCAGGTGAGTGAGGAACGTGGCCACGTTCCGCGCGTAGAGCTGGCTGGTGTGGAAGGGCACCTCGGCCGGCAGGTTCGTGGGGCCGAGGATCGTGACGCCGTCGACGACCACCGTGGCGTCGGCAGCCGAACCCTCGCAGTTGCCGCCGCGCTCGGCGGCCATGTCGACGATCACGCTGCCCGGCTTCATGCGGGCCACCATCTCGCGGGTCACGAGCACCGGGGCCTTCTGTCCGGGGATCAAGGCGGTGCAGATCACCATGTCGCTCTCGGCCACGACCTTGCCGAGCAGTTCCCGCTGCTTGGCGTAGAACTCCTCGCCCATCGCCTTGGCGTAGCCGCCGGCGGTCTCGCTCGCGCCGGTCTCGAGCGGCAACTCGACGAATTTCGCCCCCAGGCTCTGCACCTGCTCCTTGACGGCCGGACGCACGTCGTAGGCGCTCACCTGGGCGCCGAGCCGCTTGGCCGTGGCGATGGCCTGCAGGCCGGCGACCCCGGCGCCCAGCACGAGCACCTTGGCGGGCGTGAGCGTGCCGGCGGCGGTGGTCATCATGGGGAGGATGCGGGGCAGGGCGTTGGCCGCCAGGAGCACGGCGCGGTAGCCGGCGATGTTGGCCTGGCTGGAGAGCACGTCCATGCTCTGGGCCCGGGTGATTCGCGGCACGAGTTCCAGCGAGAAGAGCGTGACCCCGCGGTCGGCGGCCTCTCGACAGGCCTCCGGAGCGGAGAGCGGATCGCACATGCCCACCAGGATCGCACCGGACCGCAGCCGGTCGCGGTCGGCGTGCCAGGCGCCGCCGCAGGCCCCGCAGGTGCGCACGCCGAGGACGCAGTCCGCCGCGAAGGCCTCGTCCCGCGACACGATTTTCGCGCCGGCTGAGCGGTAGTCGTCGTCGCCGTATCCGGCCGCGACGCCTGCGCCCGATTCGACGAGAATCTCCAGCCCGGACTTCGTCAGGGAAGACAGGGAAGCCGGCACGAGTGCCACGCGGCGTTCACCCGGAAACGTTTCCTTGAGGACGGCGACCTTCATCGTGCGGAGCCTGCGCGGGGGAGGGAGGGCAGTGGCCGTCCGGGCCGGGAAGCGGTGTCGCGGAACCGTTCCGCGGCCGGTCGTTCCGGCGGGCAAATTGTGCGCACGGCACCGGCGCCCGTCCACGCGGCCATTTTTCCCGGTCTCGACGCCTCTTCTCCGGGCCCGGGCCCGAGGGCCCTGCCGCGGTATGCTCCCCGCGTCATCCCCGGGGCCCCGACCGCCCATGCCAGCCCGACAGATCACGGCCGCCCCCTACGGCCACGTGCTCACCAACGCCGCCGTCTGGTCCCCCGACTCACGGTGGATCGTCTACGACACACGATCCTCGGCCGCCGGCACCGCCTTCGACGGCACGCGGATCGAGCGGGTGGATGCGGAGACGGGCCGGGTCGAGGTGCTCTATGAATCACGGCATGACGCCTGCTGCGGGGTCGCGACCTGCAGCCCGCTCGACGACCGTGTGGTGTTCATTCTCGGGCCGGAGCATCCCGCGGCCGATTGGACGTATGGCGCGGCCCGCCGGCAGGGCGTCGTGGTCCGGGCCGCGCGGCCCGGCATCGCCGAACCGCTCGACGCCCGGGATCTGACGGCCCCCTTCACGGCCGGCGCGCTCCGCGGCGGCAGCCACGTGCATCTGTTTTCCGCCGATGCCGCGGCCGTCAGCTTCACCTACGAGGACGCGGTCCTCGAAGCAGCCGCGGCCGGCAGCGCGGCGAATCTCCGCGGGGTGGGCGTGACCGCCTGCGGCCGGGAGGTGCGCGTTCCGACCAGCCACGCGCGAAACCACGACGGCAGCGGGTTCAGCGTGCTGGTGACGGAGCTGACCGCCGCACCGCGGCCGGGCAGCGACGAGATCTCGCGGGCCTGCGAGGAGGCCTGGATCGGCTCGTCGGGCTACCGCCGCGCGGACGGCTCCCGACAGCGGAGGGCGCTCGCCTTCCAGGGGCACGTTCGCAGCACCGCCGGCGGCACGATCGCCGAGGTCTTCGTCGTCGACCTGCCCGACGAGCTGGCGGATCTCTCGCAACCGGGCGCGGGGCCCTTGTCGGGAACGGCCTCGTCGCTGCCGGCGCCGCCGGCCACAGTGGCCCAGCGGCGAATCACGACGACCGCCGACCGCAGGCATCCGGGCATCCAGGGGCCGCGGCACTGGCTGCGGTCGAGCCCTGATGGCGAACACATCGCCTTCCTGATGAAGGACGACGCCGGCATCGTCCAGCTGTTCACGGTCAGCCCCCGCGGCGGCTCGCCCCGGCAACTCACGCGGCTGCCCCGGTCCGTCGCCAGCAGCTTCACGTGGAGCCCGGATGGCGGCCAGCTGGCCTGCGTGGCCGACGGCAGCGTGTGCCTCGTCGAGATCGCCGACGGGGGCACGCGCCGGCTCACGCCGCCCGAGCAGGGCTCGTCGGCCCCGCGGCCGGAGGCCTGCGTGTTCGCGCCGGATGGCTCGCGCGTGGCCTACATGCGGCGCGTTCCGGATGAGCGTGGAGGGCACGACCAGGTGTTCGTCGCGGCGACGGGCACGTGACGAGGACGGCAGGGGGAGAAAGGCCGGTTTCGGGCGGCCCGCCACGTTCCACGCGAGCCCCAGCGCGGCCGCTTGTCCGCCCGGCAAACCACTGTTAGTCTTGCCGGACTCGCGACCCTTCCGCCGGCTGGAGGCACGTGCCGCCCCGGGACGGGAATTGCGACGAGCACGCGGTCATGCCGCGGCCCGCGGCCCGACTCGCGGCCCCTCCAGGCCGTGTCGGGGCCGACGCCCTCGATCACTTTGTGGCAGAGACAACGATGAAGACTTACATGGCGAAGCCTGGCGAAGTGGAACAGCGCTGGTGGCTGGTGGATGCCAGCGGGCAGCGGGTCGGCCGGCTTGCCAGCCAGATCGCGATGGTGCTCATGGGCAAGCACCGGCCCACCTACACCCCGCACGTCGATACCGGCGACCACGTGGTCGTGATCAATTGTGAGAAGGTGGAGTTCAGCGGCCGCAAGTGGCAGCAGAAGCTGTATCGCTGGTACACGGGCTATCAGGGGCTCAAGTCGGAGACCGCCGAACATCGCCGCGACCGGCGGCCGGAGTTGATCCTGCAGGAGGCCGTGCGGCGCATGCTGCCCAAGACCCGTCTGGGCGGCACCATGCTCGACAAACTCAAGGTCTATGCCGGCGGCGAGCATCCCCATCAGGCCCAGCAGCCCGAGCCCATGGACGTGCGGGCCTGACCGAACCACCAGCGACCAACCGACCACCAGCAGCAACGAGGACGACGATGAACGCAGAGCAGCCCGTCGAGGAAAAGGCCGTGAAGTCCGCCCGCCGCGGCCAGGACATCATCGCGACCGGACGTCGCAAGACGGCGGTGGCCCGCGTGCGCTTGCGTTCCGGATCGGGCACGATCACGATCAACGGTCGTGACCTGGAAGCCTACTTTCCCGCCATCAAGGATCGGGCCCTGGTGGCCGGCGTGCTCGAGCATGTCGGCAAGCGGTCGGCCGTGAACGTGGCGATCACGGTGGACGGTGGCGGGCCGACGGGCCAGGCCGGTGCCTGCCGCCTGGGGATCGCCCGGGCGCTCAAGGTGCTCGATGGCGAACTGGCCGAGCCGTTGCGGCAGGGCGGTCTGCTGACCCGTGACGGGCGGATGAAGGAGCGCAAGAAGTACGGCCTCCGCGGCGCCCGCCGTGGCACGCAGTTCTCCAAGCGCTGACGCCGGCGGGGTGGGGGCAGATCGGGCCCGCCATACGGCCGTTGCAGTCGTTACGAGCGGATTTTTCGGGCCATCCGCTGCGGTTTTCCGCGGTCGCCGTCCGAAGGCATACTAGGTTCGTCGTGGCATCCCGCGCTGATCGTCGCGGCTGGCCGCAGCCTTCGTCCCCTTCGAGCCGGTCCGGGAGAGTTTCCATGTCACGCTTCGCCCTGCTCTCCGGAGCCCTTGCCGCAGTCGCGCTCGGGGTCGCCGCGGGCCCGTCGCGCCCCGCTCGCACCGCTGCCCCGGAGGTGCACGACGTGCTGGCCGCGCAGCGGGCCGGGCTCGTCAGCGTGAGGTATATCCCCAACGACTCGCGGTCGGCTCAGATCGTGGTCACCAACCGCAGCGATCGTCCGCTCACACTGCGGCTGCCGGAGTCCTTCGCCGGCGTGCCGGTGCTGGCGCAATTCGGCGGCGGTATGGCCGGACCGATGGGTGGCGGTGTCAACGGCCCGGGTGGCTTCGCGGCGGCCAACGTGCCGCAGGCGGCCGCCGGCGCGGGCGTGCCCAACGGCGGGCCGGGTCTCGGCGCTGCAGGTGGCTTCCAGTCGTTGCCGCCCGAACGGACGAGGTCGATCCGCGTGCCCACCGTGTGCCTGGAATACGGCAAGCCCGAACCGACGCCGCGCGTCGCCTACGAACTCGTGCCGCTGGCCTCGCGAGCCGGTGATCCACGGCTCACGACGGTGCTGCAGGGGCTGGCCAGCGGCGAGGTGTCGCAGAAGGTGGCGCAGGCGGCGACCTGGCACATCGCCAGTGGCCTGTCGTGGGACCAACTGGCCGCCGAGACGATCAAGCATTCGGGTGGCGACAAGGACGTGGCCTTCTTCACACCCGAGGAACTGGAGGCCGCCCGGGCGGTCGTCGAGATCGCGACGCGTCGCGAGGCCGACTCCAGTCCGGCCAGCAGCGCCGAGTCCACGGCCGGTGCGGTCGGCACCGGAAATTCCTGAGTCGCGGTCGATCGGCCGGCGATCAGTCGGGGATGGCGACCGACTCGCCGCCGGCCCGCGAGCCCAGCGCCTTCCATGTCGCCGGGTCGATCTCCGCCTGGACCATCCGCACCGAAGCGTCCATGAACGAGGCATTGACGCCGCCGGCATGATGGCTTCGCGAGGTGGCGACGGCATACGTGGGTCCAGCCGGCACCACGCCCTCGCGGATGCTCGAGATGTCGACGTCGTGGATCTTGCCGTCCCGTTCGTAGGGCACGACCGTGTTGGGCGGAAACGTGGTCGTGAAGCCGATGTGCAGCGTCCTGCCGCAGACCCATTCAGTGTGGCCGCCGTCGGCCGACCAGTTGGGCCCCATCAGAGCGGCGATCGCGGCCGGCGTATCCGGGGCTGTGGTCGGCAGCGCCGCCACGTCCTGACAGCGGGGCGTGAAGGCCTTGACCTCCGCCATGGCCAGCGTCCGGCTCAGGCCGTCGGCGAACGAGGCGGGCTTGAGCCGTGTGAACGGGGCGAACGCACCGTTTCCGGCAGTCTTGCCGGCCGGGTCGTAGACGAAGTAGCCGCCCGTGTTGAGGGCGTAGTTGAGCGGGAAGTACTTCGGCAGCTGGGTGGCCGAATCGAGCACCGGCCGGGCGTTGGGTTCGCTGGGACAAACGAAGCTGTCGACCCGCTGTGCCGCGACGCCGTTCGGGGGAAACAGGTCCTTGTTGACCTGATCCGAATAGGGCTTCGTGAAGTCGATGCGCTTGAAGAGCGAATCACCCTCCATGAAGGGCAGCAGGAGGGCTTGTCCGGACCAGGGTGCCTTGCCGGCTTCGGCGACAGCCTGAGCCGACGGCGGAAAGGAGCGGCGCGTGTTCTCGTGGTTGAGCACGGCGAGGCCGAGCTGGCGGAGGTTGTTCTGGCAGGCCATGCGGCGGGCGGCTTCCCGGGCAGCCTGCACGGCCGGCAGCAGAACGCCGACGAGCGTGGCGATGATCGCGATCACGACGAGCAGTTCGACGAGCGTAAAACCGCGGCCGCTGGCGCAAGGCAGTCGCCAGCCCCGGGCATCCGCAACAGTGGCTGGGGTGTCACCGCAGTTGGCCACGCGGTTCGGCGAAACCACGGGAAGCCAAATTTCACAGCGAGACATGCGAAAACCTGCGAAACGGATGATTTGCGATATTGAGAATCGTTCTCAACGCCATGATTCTAGGTATTTCTATGCCGCCGTCAAGGGTGCTGGCCGGCCCGATCCGCCATCTGCCCCACGGGCTCGCAACCAGTGCCGGCCTGCCGTCGGCGCCCTATGCGCGAAGCGGGGATGCGATACAACGCAGGAATGCGTTCCGCGCCCGCGGGGGCCGCCGGGAACGATGGCCGAGGAGTACCTCCGTGATGCACGCATCCGCGAATCCCGCCCCCGCCCGGGGCACGGGCGAGATCGTCGTCGAGGCGCGAAACCTGTCCAAGGTGTATCGCGATTTCTGGGGCCGCAGCAAGAAGACGGCCCTCAAGCCGCTCGACCTCGACATCCGCCGCGGCGAGATCTTCGGGCTGCTTGGTCCCAACGGATCGGGAAAGACGACCACGCTCAAGCTCCTGCTTGGCCTCATCTTCCCCACCTCGGGCGAGGCACTCGTCTTCGATAGGCCCGCCACCGACGTCGCCAAGAACGGCAGGCTCGGCTACCTGCCCGAGGAGTCGTATCTCTACAAGTTTCTCGACGCCGAGGAGACGCTCGACTTCTACGGCCGTCTGTTCGGCATGCCGCCGGCCGAGCGGCAGCGGCGGGCGGCGGCGCTCATCGAGATGGTGGGACTGACCCGAGACCGCAAACGACAACTCCGCGAATATTCCAAGGGCATGACCAGACGCATCGGCGTGGCCCAGGCCCTGATCAACGATCCGGAACTCGTGCTTCTCGACGAGCCCACCAGCGGGCTCGATCCGATCGGCACCCGCGAGATGAAGGACCTGATCATCGACCTCAAGCAACGCGGCAAGACGGTGATCATGTGCTCCCACCTGCTGGCGGACGTCGAGGACGTCTGTGACCGGATCGCCGTGCTCCACCAGGGCGAGCTCAAGGAGCTGGGGCGGGTCGACGATCTGCTGCGGCTCACCGGCGTGACGCAGATCAAGGCCAGCGGGCTCACGGCGGGCTGCCAGGACGAGATCCGGGCCCTGCTCCAGCGCCACGGTGCCGCCGACGTGGAAATCGGCAATCCGCGCACCACGCTCGAGGACCTGTTCCTCGACATCGTCCGCGACACCGAAGCCCGGCCCGGCCGCCGCGCCCGCCGCAGTGCCGACACCTCGTCGGCGGAGTGAGTGCCGCCCATGGTTTTGGAGCAGGAAATCCCGCAGTTCTCCGCCTGGATCGGCCCGGCGCTGCTCGCCTACCTGCAGGCCGCCGGGTTCGTGACGCTGGCCGCCGCGCTGCTGACGTGGCTCGTGCAGGCGGTCGCGAACGGGCCGTTGCCGGCCGGCGACCGCGTCTACCGGGGCACGCTGGCGGGGCTCGCCGACATCGCCAGGCCCTCGGTCCGGCGGGTCTGGGCACTGGCGCGGCTGGCGATCCAGGAATCGCTGCGGCGCAACGTGCTCGTCGTGTTGGCGGTGTTCGCGCTGATCGTGCTGTTCGCGGGCTGGTTTCTCGACCCCGCGGCGGTCGAGCCCGCGCGGTTGTACATCGGATTCATCCTCGGCGCGACGAACCTGCTCGTCTGTGCCGTCGTGCTCGTGCTCTCGGTGTTCAGCCTGCCCGCCGACATCAAGTCGAAGGCCATCCAGACCGTGACCACCAAGCCGGTGCAGATGGCCGAAATCGTGCTGGGCAGGATCGTGGGTTTCTCCCTGGTGGGCACCTGCCTGCTCGCCGCCATGGGGCTGGCCGGCTGGGCGTTCGTCGTGCGCAGCGTGCGGCACTCCCACGAGATCGCCGCCGTCGACATGGCTGAGGTGCGGGGGGACGACGGCGAGGTGAACGGATTCGAGGGCCGCACCAGCCTCGCCATGGGCCACCGGCACCGCGTCGTGCTCGATGCCGCTGGCCGCGGCGATGCCGAGAGCGAGCAGGGGCACAGCCACGCGGTGGCCGCCGTGACAGGCCCGAAGGGCACGGCGTACGAGGTCGGTCCCGCTCGGGGCCTGCTCGAAGCCCGCCGGCCGCTGCGGGGCACGCTGCGCTGGCTCGACCGGGAAGGAAAGCCGGCCACGAAGGGGATCAGCGTGGGAGCCGAGTGGGCCTATCGCCAGTACATCGAGGGAGGCACCGGGGCGGCGGCCATCTGGACCTTCGCGGGAATCACCCCGGACCAGTTTCCCGAGGACGAGTTTCCCCGCGGGCTGCCCCTGGAAATGATCGTGCGGGTGTTTCGCACCCACAAGGGCGACATCGAGCAGGGGATCCACGGCACGATCCAGCTGCGGAATCCGGCCAGCAGCCTGCGCAGCGTGGCGATTCCCATCGTCGCCAGGGAGAAGTCGATCGAACTCCTGTGGATCCCCCGGCGCATCGACACCGTCCGCGAGGACGGTCGCCTCGAGGAGGTCGACCTGTTCACCGACCTGGTGGCCGACGGCCGCGTCGAGGTCTGGCTGCAGTGCCTGGAAACCGGCCAGTATTACGGCGTCGCCCAGGCCGACTTCTACCTCCGATCCGGCGAGGGTTCCTTTCTCGTCAACTACGCCAAGAGCTGCCTGGGCATCTGGTTCTCGATGCTCGTGGTCTGCGCGATGGGCGTGATGTTCAGCACCTTCCTGTCGGGACCGGTCGCCCTGCTCGGGGCGCTGTCCACGCTCCTCGTCGGTCAATTCCGCGACTTCATCGCCCGGCTCTTCGAGAGCCAGGTGAGCGGCGACGCCACGATCGTGCCCGGTGGCGGGCCGATCGAGTCGCTCGTGCGCCTGGCCAGCCAGGAGAGCATCACACTGGCCTGGGATCCGACGCCGGCCGCGCAGGTCATCAAGGCGCTGGACACGGTGCTGCTGGTGCCGATGCGGCTCCTGGCCGGCATCTTTCCCTCGCTGGCGACGCTGGGCACAGACGACTTCGTGGCCGGCGGCTTCGACATCCCCGCGCCGCTGCTGGCCGCCCACGCCGTGGAAACGCTCGGGTACGTGGCGGCCTTTTTCGTGGTCGGGGTCTTCTGCCTCAAGGCGCGGGAGGTGGCATCGTGAACAGGGCAGCGCAGGGCTCGGAACGCGGCAGGACCACGGAAGCCTCCTGGCTCGGACTCCGTCCCGGCACGCTCGTCGCCCTGGTGGCGATCGCGGCGCTGCTCGTGCCGCTGTCGGTGCTCAGCCAGCCGGCGGATTCGCAGAGCCAGGGTGGCGTGCTGGCCCGGCTGCGGACGAAATACGGCCTCGCACAGGCGAATCTCGGCGAGGTCGATCCCACCGGGGAGACGATGCGCTTCGCGACCCTGGGCCTGAAGAACGTGGCCGTGACGCTGCTCTGGGACCGGGCCAACCACTACAAGAAGGTCGAGGACTGGACGAACCT
>Ga0129333_10005021_pt1 | contig 12394 bp, 14 predicted proteins | sample CPB6_08_DNA_FD_94474 | JGI IMG/M metagenome (GOLD analysis project Ga0129333, IMG submission 94474) | Freshwater to marine salinity gradient microbial communities from Chesapeake Bay, USA - CPBay_Sum_0.6_0.8_DNA | ecosystem: Environmental > Aquatic > Marine > Coastal | place: USA: Chesapeake... | reverse complement strand
TCTCCTTAGTTTTTTAGGTTAAAGAGCGTTCCTTCAGTCGGCGTTTGCGTTCGCTATTTGCGAATAGCGAATGAACGATCCGTTCCGCGTCAACTTACTTCCGTCGCAATAAGCGATGAACGTTATAGAGATATTATATCCCATTGACCATATCTATGCAAATAATTTTGTAACATTTGTTACAATTTTTAAAAATCTAAAAAGGCAAAAAAATTGCCGGAATTTTTTCCCGGCATCTGGTAGATTATTTTCTCTTTTTCTTTTCAGGAGATTTATATCCCCAGAGTTTTGGGTTGATCCTACCATACCCAAAGTCAATACTCTTTAAATTTTCGCGAAACTTATCCCAGTACATATCAAACAAACGAGTTCTAGATCCTCTTGTTAAATCAAAACAAACCTTATCATCTACAAGATACTTTACAATATATGCATCATTAGGAGCATCTTTTGTACGAACTTCGGCATATGAACCATTTTCAATCATAATGTCACACCCGTAACGTGACTTACAATTTTCTTTTTCTACAGATGTCCAATGGTCCATATGCTTTTCCTTACTTTGTGCTCTTTCAATCACTTCATGAATTTTACTCACGAACGGCCTCCCCAAGTAATGTCAGGATATGCCTGACTTGCTATCTCTTTAGTAATTTTATATTTTTTACCTAGTTGCTTATCTTTTACAAGGCATAAAATTTCAGCCTCAAGTGGGTGAAGACCTTGTAAAATATTAATAAACAATGTTTCTCTACGAAGAGAACTTAGGCTATCATTTCCACCCTTAACAAAATTATAAAATTTAGTATACTCTTTCCTAATTGAAGATCTTCCTTGATCTTGAGATCCTAAAGAGTTAGTACCCATTTCTTCCATTTTGTAAACAGCATCTTTAATTTTTTCACTTACAGTTCCACTGAAAGAATTTTGTTCACCAACACTAGCGTATGGAACTTCACCTTCAGGTAATAATGAAATTATACTTTCATCAAAGTTCCATACAAAAATTGTTCTGATGCTTGGGTCTGCGTATTTTTTTAAAATTTCAACTTTTTTTGCAATGGTCTTTTGCTTTGACACTAAACCAAAAACTTCAAATACAAAAGGATTTGAAGGTAGTTCTTCATTTACAATTTCTTGTTTATTAGAAGTTACTGATCTAGATTTCGTCGTCTTCTTCTGTGTCGTCGTAGTCATAATTGTTATCAAATCTAAAAGCTATAACCTCATCGGGTATTAAATTACCTTGGGAATCAAACATTTCGGGATGTGTTTTTGGTATTTCCCGATAATTCATCATATATTCTCTAGCAACCCACCCACCTATAAGTCCCACTATAAGAAATAAAACTGTTAAAAATGAACCAAATACTAAACTGATTGCTAACATTTTTTTCTCCTGGAGACTACTTGGTTTTCCTTATATTAAAGGAAAATTCAAAATAAATGGTTAATTCTCTTTTCAGAAAACAAACCATCTTTTCATAAATGATGTGAAATGGATAAGTTTGTTTTCTTTTTCCTCCGTTAAGAATAAATTCAATACCGCGATTGATTTCGAGGTTGTTATTTTTATTTATGGAATTATCAAATGATTTGTTGTTCTCTGAGAAATTTGATTGAGTCAACACAACCTCCTATTTTTTTATCATCACAAATAACTTGTGGAAAAGTTGACCCTTCTCCAAATTCAGAATAAAACTCTTCTCTAGTAAAATCTTCACCTAAAGTATAAATTACATGTTTAAGTTCTGATAATTCCAGAACAGATTTTATTTTTATACAATATGGACAATCTTTTTTAGAATAAACTACAAAATTCATTTTAATTTCTCCTAATGTTTTCTGGTATTTCTCCACCAAATTGATTTAATTTATCACAAACTATAGCATAATCATCATCATTTAAATCATAATCAATTAATATTTTCTGAAGTAAAGATTTAGATTCTTCAGATTTTCCCCACCACCAAGCTGAAATTGCCTTTTCAAATAGTATAGCATGTTTTCCAGGATATTCAACGTCAGTTTCCAATGGTTTAACATCAAAATCACAATATCTTAAACAAAGATCTGCATTAGTATAACAGTCTTGCCACCATTCTTTTCTCTTAGCAAATCTAGCTAACAAATAATATGCTTCTGGTCTATTAGGCATAAACATTTGTGCCTGCCAAAGTAAAGATCTAGCACTACCATCTCTAGTACCTTGCCTATCATAACAATGTGATGCATGTAAGAGTGCTTCATATGCAAGATCTTTATCAGTATCTGCCGATCTTTCAGCACACCTCAAAAAGTAAGATAATGCTGGAGCTGTGTGCTTTCTTTTTTCATACCACAAACCAAGATTAAAATTATGTCTTGGATTTTCAGTATCCAAAGAAAACTTAGTTAATAATTCTTCGATCTCAGTTTTTTTACTTTGATCTTTAATAATTATCGTTTTATTCGGAAGTAAATACTCCTTAACTCTTGGCAAATCAAATATAATCTTGGGAAGATTATCTACACGATAATTTTTAATAGTGTAATTAACATCTCCAGATGGAGATATTTGCCCTTCCGTCAATTCATAATTTGTCATAAAATTCTTCATAGAATCTTCACTATAATTTCCATATTTTAAATGACTCAAATCTTGATCATGATGACAAGATGCTTCTGCTTTTTTCAGTCTATCAATGTTACTACCCATCCAACTAAAATGCCAACCAAGATCTTCCATAGGAACATCATTTTCATAAGCCCAAACTATGGGGTATGGATTTTTAAAATTAGCTCTCACATGAGTAAGACTTATTGATTCCATATGAGATTTTAAGCATACAAATAAAGAATACTTCCATTCTCTTGGAGTATCTGTATTTGTATGATACACTCTCATATCCGCTCTACCTTCCAGTTGAACTAAAGGAACTTTAAAAATTTTATCCCTATGTTCCAAAGCAAGATTTTTATATAATTGGATATATTCTGGATTTATGATTTCATCACAATCACCAACTATAAAAATTGTATCATCAGAAAAGTTATTTGTATTTAAGCATTGTGAAATAGCGTCTCTTTGCAATCTTTCCCTTGAAGAATAATTTCCATTTTTTTCAATATTATTTCCATAATACATTTCATATTCAGTTATTGGTGGAAGATTTTCTTGAGATAAATCAAGTTCAATAACTTCAATTTTTTCTTTCGGTACATCCAATTCATCTATTAATTTTTTTAAAGTATATTCTTTTGGAAGTCCGTTATGATAATGATTAGCATCTACTACAACAAATTTATCAACATAATCCTTTAATAAATTAATTCTTAACTCAAATATTTCTTTTTCATTAAAATAAGTAAAACAATCTACTACATTTAATTTTTTATCGTTAATATCAGACACTTGACCCATATTTTTCCACCAATTCAAAACTTTTTCATGTGCTATAAAATGATTATTTTTTTGTCCCTGATTCACATCATCATCATCACCCTCAAATGTCGATCTAAAACTAATATTTTCAACAAACAAAGGAATAGTATAAGTTTTACCTTCAGAACAAAAAATAATATTTTCAATTAAAGGTTGAATATTTTTATCAGGAACATACAAATGATATTCATCACCTTTAATATGATTGTCAATCAGTTTTTTGGCATAATCTCTAGTCAAAATATATGCAGTGGCAGACCAATCATTCCACATTCTATCTCTTAATTCGAATGTCTCATAATCTTCTCTAACAGTTAGTAACTGAACGCAGTCAGCATCTTCAGGTATTGTTTCAATAAATTGTTCCCAATTAAAATTCCAATATTGTACAGTCTCAAGACTTAAATCATCTTCACAAAAAAATCCATATCCATCATCACTATTTTCATACCAATCTTTAATCATTTTTAAATGAGATACGCAGCATCCTTTGGTACCATCATTTAATTGATATACATTATCTCCAGTTATTACATCATCAGACTCAGAAAATCTCTTAGATATAAAGGGTATTGTTTTTACATTGTACTTTTTAAATTCTCCTTCCAATTCTTCACGTCTATCAACACTTTCTTCAAGACTAATGTATCTAACTTCTTTGAGTTTATATAAATTATTTTTTTTGTTTGAAATTTTTGCTTTTACCGTAAAAGTTTTTGGTCTGTTATTCATGAGATCAGCAATGTAATAATTTTTAGAATGTTCTTTTATGTCCCATTGATATTTTCTATCAATGTAATAACTATCAATTTTATTATCTTTCTTATTTTTCTTTATGAGATCCTGAACTACAACATATTCTGTTTGCCAGTCTAGGTCATTTCCAGACCACCTATCAACTAAATTATTTCTATACTGATTTTCTATTTCAGGATCATAATCTTTACAATGTAAATATCTTTTTTTATCAGAATGCGGTATATGAATTACAGTGATATCATTTTCAATTTTTATTTGATTCAGTCCAAATAATTTTAATCTTTCGGACATATTATCATCTTCCCATCCATAACTCTCAATTGATTCATCAAAACCACCAACAGAATCAAAGTTAGATTTACTTACAAATAATAATCCTTTAACGTATTTAAAAAATGGACTATACGCACAAAAATATTTAAATAGTTCTTCAACAGAAGATTCTGAATATTTTATATTATAACTTCCTTGCTCTTCACACCAATATTCTAATTTTTCTGGAAGTGAAATTCCAGAAACAAATGCTGTTTGATCTATTGTATAGTGATCAAAAAAATTATAATAAGGATTGAGAATATAATCTGTATCTACTTTTAAAATATATTCTTGTGTTGCAAAACTTGCAGCAATATTTAATGGTTGAGATAGATTAAAGTATGGTTGATTATTAACTCGTATAACTTTAATCCTAGAATCTATTTCTAAAATATTTTTTAGATCATTATCAGAATCCCAATCAACAATAATTATTTCTTTAATTTGTTCGTATTTTAACCATGAATTTAAAGAAATAATTAAAGAATCAAATCTATTTTTACACGCACAAATTAAAGAAATGTTCATATTTTTTCAGCAAAGTAATATTGTTCGTCAACTTTAGTAATATTCCAATTAATTTTTGATTTTACATGATAATGAGTTATATCAGAACAGTAAGATTTTATATTTTGTGTTATGTGACTTTGGGCAATAGAATAATTTAGATTATAAAACAATTCATCTTCAGGTAATTCTGGCATTGATGATTTAATAGAATCATTAATAGTATTATAGGTGTATGCTTTGAAATTTTTAATTCTATCTATATCACCATGAGGTATATGAATTAAAGTGTAATCTAATTTAATTTTTTTCTCCTCTAGTCCATATAATTTTAATCTAAGTTCAATCTCACTGTCTTCTCCAGCATAATATTCGCCCATATTTTCATTATATCCTCCGACTTCATGTAAAAATTTTGTTTTTACATATAAAAGTCCTCTAAGATATTTAAAAAATTGTATATTGGCATCCTCCTGAATTGTTTCTTTATCACCAGAAACAAATACATGATCGTCTATCATATAATTGTCAAAGAAATTAAAATAAGGACTAAAAATGTAATCAGTATCAACTTTTATTACTGATTCTTTAGTACATAATTTTAAAGCCAAATTCAGTGGTTGGGGTTGATTAAAATATCTTTCATGATTAACTCTAATAATTTTAATTCTTGGATCAAGTTTAGCAAGAAAACTTATAGATTCATCAGAATCCCAATCAACAATGATTATTTCTTTAATTTCATCAAAAAGTAACCAAGAACTTAAAGAAACTGTAAGTGGTTTAATTCTATTTTTACAAGCACAAATTAATGATACTTCCATAATTTTTTTGTTACTACTCCTTTATATAGTTCGTTACAAAATCTTTAGAAACTTTTAATATATAAGCAGCATTATCTTGAAATCCAAAAGTAATTAAATAATTTTCACCATATTCACACATACCTACAGCAAATTCAATTTCTCCTTCCATAAAAGAAAATCTTTTTGAAACTTTAACGATATTAAAGTCATCATCCCAAACAACAAATCTATGCCTATAAGATCCATCCTTTCTACCAGCAGGACTTTTAAAAAGAAAAGTTTCGTGGGTTAATCCCAGGCGATAATCTCCATATTTAATTACTTGAGATCCACCTCTCAAATCTATACAACCAAGATCTTTCCATTCCGTCACATTAACTTGTTCGGTTTTTCCAGTATTAATATCATACTTTACAACTTCAGTACCATTTGTCCATTTAATAAAGTGGAATGGCATATCTAAAATTGGCATCCAGTTTTTTTCACAATAACTTTCTTTCTCAACTCCATAATCTGGAATAGGAATTCTATATTGAGAAATTTCTTTCACCCCATTATCAGAAATTTCTATTTCAGAAAGTTCCATTCTTCCAGTTCCAATGGTGTCAAGATCTCTTCTTACACCACAAATATAAAGTTTGCCGTCCCATCTTACAATACGTGCATCTTCAAGTCCAACAAATTCCCAAAGTTCTTTATCAGGAAACTTTGATGTATCTATACGATGATACCATTTAATACTAAGATCATCATTCAATTCACACATAACATTGTTTGTACGAAGACGAATATCATCTTCAGGGTGAATATAAACTAATGGTCCCCAATGATGTTCAAATTTTTTCTTTTCAGAATGATATAAAGTATAATTGATGTTTCTTAAATTTACAAGAATTTTACCATTATCATTATAAATTGAAGGATTTGTTAAGGCAGGTCCTCTTAAATCTGATGAAGGGATTAAAAGAGGATGAATACTGCCACCATTTTCTAATGCAAGTTTTACAAAATTCATTTCATTTCAGTGTGATTTTCCGTTATTTATTTTTATTATAGCACAATCTTTTTAAGATTCAATAAATTTTAATCTCTTTAAAATATGAATTTGTTAATTCATTAATTTCTTTTTTTAGTTTAGATCTTTCATCATTTGTCTTGTAAACACTACGAGCAAGTTCTATAAATTCATTATCAAACTCTTGAAGAATTTCTTTTTTTCTAATTTTATCTTCAATTTTCCAAAGTTTTTCATTTATCTTTTTTAGTTGAACTTCAAAAGGTAAAATATATTGTGTAATGGTTGATTTAATTTTATTTAATTCTTCTAACTCCTTATTAATATATTGATTATCTGCAAATAATTTTTTAATTTCAAGAATAGAAATTTTATCTAAAAGTTCTCCAACAGATACTGGAATTAAAACTTTCATTTTTCCAACTCAACATTTAAATTAAGATATAATTTTTCAATAGATTCAAATCTTTCTTTACAATTTAATGTTTGTTCAGAAAATCCAGATGCAAAAATAATAATATTTGGATTATCCAAAATTTTTCCTATTTCAAGTAAATATAAAAATGCTTTGTTCATAGAAAAACCACCAATATTCATTGCCTCACTAACTGCATGAAATGCATAATTTGCTGCACTTTGAATGTTATTTTGCATTAGAAAAATTTGACTGCAAGTAATAAAACAATCTACACGAAATTGATTAAAATAAGGACTGGATTGATTTAAAAATTCTTGACCATAATTTAGTGCTTTTTCTAAATTTTTAACCGAAAAATAATGATTAAATATAAACCAAATATAATACCAATTTTTTTTATTCTTTTCATATTCCCTTTCACAGATTGAAAGATAAAAAAGTTCTTTAGAAATTGATTTTTGAACTTTTTTTGTAATTTTAATTGTTGTGTCCACAACACTTTCATTCAGATGAGATTCTGTTGGAAGAAATGAAGGAATTTCATGAACTGCATTCACCCAAATATAATTTTTAGTTCTATGAAAACGAACATGAACTTCATTAGATTTTACTGGTTCTTCTTCATCACTCTTATTATCATAACGTTCATGCCTAAAAGCAGTAAACTCATTTGAAATTACATCAAGTCCTTGTGGAAAAAATTCATCAACACTCTCATTAAAATCTAAAGAAAATGCCCAATCTGTTTTAACATAAGAAAGTGCCTGATTTCTTGCAATAGAAAAATCAAATTCTTCATCAGTTTGAGGATGCTCATATACTTCTATACCAGCATCTTTTAAAAGTTGTACCGTATTATCTGTACTACCAGTATCTACTACTACAGTATGAGAAAACTTTTTAGAATTTTCTATAAACTTATCAATATTATTTTCTTCATTTTTGGCAATAGCATAAAGTGTTACTTCCATTTTTTGTTCTCCATTAAATTTAATCCATGCATCATCGTAATGATGTAAGGCAACTGTTTTTATATATCCAAGTTCTCTAAACCTATTTTCTATTTCTTCTTTTTTAGAACCTAAGTGTAATTTTTCATATTCAATTCTATTAATATTATACTTTTTCCAATCAGTTGTTAACAAAATTTCAGCATCAATACCTTCAATATCTAATAAAATCCAATCTAAATCTGTTACACTATATTTCTCAAATAATTGTTCTATAGTTAAACATGGAACTTCAAATTCTAATATTTCATGTTCAGGATAATATATTTGTACATGAGATTTTTTACAAGATGTTACATGAAAGTTAGGACCATCATTAGGATGATAATAAAATTTTAATATTTTTTCTTTATGATCAGGAAGTTTTATAGCAATATTTTCTACAAAAACATTAGACCCAAAATCAGAATAACATTTCTTTAGTTCATCAATATGTAAAGAATTTGCTTCAACAAATAAAGCAAATTCTAAAGTTTTGTACTTTTTCTTAAGATAATTTGTAAGATCATCATTACCTTTATTAGATCCAATTTGAACTAATTTCATACATATTTACTCCAATCAATACAAGGTGATAAAAAATTAGAATGGCAATGAGTTGAATATCCAGGAATGCATGAAATAAGATTTCTTCCTAATTTATTTAATTCTAAAAATTTACCATGATCAAAACTTGGTTCATAATTATTTGAAAATTTAATATGAATATTCCTATCTTCTTTAAGAGTTTTAAATTTAGTAGAAAAAGTATTAGTTGTTGATGGTATTGGCATCCAATGAGACAATTCTGTATGAAGAACTTTAGTCATAAAATCCTTATACATTTCTTGATATTTGTCCCCATGATCATATAAAGTCACATAATTCACTGGAAGATTAAATCCATCCATGAGTATTCTATCCCAATTTGGGCGATGAACATAATCATCCTCTAAAAAATAAACAATCGTTTCATCATCAAAGTTTTTAGATAAAACATACATTAATGTTTCAATGAAACTTTTAGATTCCATTCCAGAATCAATTTCATAAACATTTTCTTCATCTTTTAAGAAAGTATTTTTAATACTTCCATAATGTTTGTCATATATGATTGTATAATTTGTAGTTTCATAATTTAAAGTTTTTTTAAAATTATGAAATACTTTTTCTTTATCCCACCAATATGGTCTTTCTCTAGTCGGTTCATTTTGTAAATTAGAATAATAACAGTGTCTCAAAAAAACTTCAATTTTTTTCATAATTACCAACTACTTTAGAATGTTTTTTCTCATTTATTTCTTTTTCAAAAACTATAATAGAATCATGAAAACAAATAGATTTTAAATCGGGAATGTGTTGAGTGTATTCTTCCTTTATATGCTGAATATTTGTATCATGAACAAAATTTGAAGCAATTGAAACAAAATTAAAAGGTGACGTTATTCCACCTTGATAATCTTTCCAATAAGATGTATGAACATCTTCCACTAAATAAATTCCCCTGTTATTCAATCTTGGATACAAAAAAGAAAATGATTTTAGTATGTCAAGTTGATTATGACTACCATCATCAATAATAATATCAAAATTTCCATGTTTTTCAATAACAGCATTTAAAAAATTAATGTCAGATTGATCTCCAATTTCTACAAAAATTTGATCTTCTTCATACTTCCTAAAAGAATGAATATCTATACCTACTATAGTTGCTTGTTTTCCAAAATATTTTTTCCACATTTGAAGAGATCCACCCTCTTCCACCCCTATCTCTAAAATTTTTACAGGAGTTTCGATAAATTTATGAAAATATCTTTCATAAATTTCAAAATAATGCACCCATTTATTAATAGGTCTATCAATATTATTTTCAAAAAGATCAATTAATTTTTTCATAGATTAAATTTAGAATAAAGTTTTACATTTTCTTCACCAATTATATCAATTGGATCATCAGAAATTTTTGAGAGTTTTGGTCTAATAGTATGAAGATCTCTAAGTCCCCATGCTTCATCTTTATCTTCTGCACAAGTATTTAAAATACTTTCAAAATTATGTGGATAAGATTCTATATCCAAAAATTGATAAATTTTTTCTAATTCATCTTTTGGATTTGATATTAAATCATTATAATTAATCATATGAATAAAGTTTGGATAATTTTTCAATCCATCAACAACACTAGTATAAGATGGGGAAACATAGTATCTCCAAATTTGATCAGCACGATTATTATTTGTGATCTCTTTATTTTGAGATCTTAATGCATTATCAATAAAATTATCTTCATGTTTTGTTCGATTTATTAATGAAATATAAGAAGTTAATACTTCAGGAATTGGACGATAAGTAACAAGTATTTTTGGCGAATTTTTAGAATATTTAATAACTGATGAAATATTTTGAGGCCAAGATCTATGTTTATCAAAAATATAAGGTTTATCAATATGAGAATAAAAGTTTGAAAGTATTGATGAATATATGTTATATGTTACCTTACTAATATCATAAGTATATTGATACGTTAATGACATTAAAGATTTATCAATTGTACTTAATAAATCCGATAATGGGGATGTTGGAGATATATAAATTTTAGAATTTTGATTCAAAATACTTCCAAGAAGAGTAGATCCAGTTCTAGGAATCCCAGAAAGAAAAAATAATTGTCTCATAAATTTTTATTAATATTATATCACAGAATCTACAATTTGAATTACTAATGTATGAGCAAATCCACCAGATACTTGTTTCCAAGTTGTTCCTCCAGCAAATGTTGTGACTGGAGTTGATCTAGTTGTAAACGTATTATCTCCAAGTTGTCCATTACCATTAGATCCCCAAGTCCATAGAGTTCCATCAGTTTTGACTGCCAATGTACAAAAATCTCCACATTCTACTTGTTTCCAAGTTGTTCCCCCAGAGAATGTTGTGACTGGAGTTGAACTAGGTGTAATTGTATTATTACCAAGTGGTCCATCAATATTATATCCCCAAGTCCATAAAGTTCCATCAGTTTTGATTGCTGACATATGACTATCTCCACCAGATACTTGTTTCCAAGTTGTTCCTCCAGCAAATGTTGTTACTGGAGTTGATCTATTAATATCATCATTTGTTCCTAGTTGTGCAAAGTCATTACGTCCCCAAACCCATAAAGTTCCATCAGTTTTGATTGCTGATGTACAATCAATATCATTAGCACCACTAGCACTAACTTGTTTCCAAGTTGTTCCTCCAGCGAATGTTGTGACTGGAGTTGATCTTCTTCCAGAAATATTAGATCCCCAAATCCATAAGGTTCCATCAGTTTTGATTGCTACAGTATAGATACCACTCGTACTCACCTGTCTCCAATTTGTTCCTCCAGCGAATGTTGTGACTGGAGTTGATTTCGATATATTTGTGTTATCTCCAAGTTGTCCTGAAGTATTACGTCCCCAAGTCCATAAAGTTCCATCAGTTTTAATTGCTGCAGTATGACCAAATCCATCAGATACTTGTTTCCAAGTTGTTCCTCCAGCGAATGTTGTTACTGGAGTTGATTTCGATATATTTGTGTTATCTCCAAGTTGTCCAAAAGTATTTTGCCCCCAAGTCCATAAAGTTCCATCAGTTTTAATTGCTGCCGTATGAGCATATCCACCAGATACTTGTTTCCAAGTTGTTTCTCCATATAATACTGTTACTGGAGTTATTTTGTTTGCAGCGGTATTATCTCCAAGTTGTCCATTACCATTGTATCCCCAAGACCATAAATTTCCTTGTGTGAAAAAATCAACTGGAATAAAAATATCATCAAATTTATATACTAATCCATCCTGAGTAAAATTATAGAAAGTTGGCATCTTTTAAAAAAATTAATATTTTATTTTATCCTATAAACATAACTGGAGTATTCATTTTTTCACTCCAATCTTTTAAATACTTTTTTATTTCATCAGAAACTTTTTTATTATTTATTGCAAGTGCTTTTAAATATTGCCCGTTTTCATTTCTTTCAACAGATATTAATAAGTTACATTTATCAGGTCTCATTTCATCGGGAAGTAAATGTTGACTCCATGCACATTGATAATATCTACAAGATTCTGGTCTAGCTTTATGAACTCCGCAACCATTACATTCTAAGAATTTACAAGATTTTCCACCACCAAATTC
>Ga0129333_10005020_pt1 | contig 12394 bp, 9 predicted proteins | sample CPB6_08_DNA_FD_94474 | JGI IMG/M metagenome (GOLD analysis project Ga0129333, IMG submission 94474) | Freshwater to marine salinity gradient microbial communities from Chesapeake Bay, USA - CPBay_Sum_0.6_0.8_DNA | ecosystem: Environmental > Aquatic > Marine > Coastal | place: USA: Chesapeake Bay... | reverse complement strand
GCCACCACGTCGGCCCCGGCGGTGTCGACGAGAAGCGAGAGCTCGTCGAGACTCGCCTCGTTGTCGGCGTCGGACTGCCCGTCGAGGGCCACGCCCACCAGGACGATCTTCTCGCGTATCGTGCGCTCGATCAGCGTGCGACCGAGCGCCTCGTTGTACGGGGTGTTGCTCACAGGCGCACCGTGAAGTCACCGACGTAAGTGGCCGGACCGACGAGGATCGCCCGTCGGTCGGTGCGACCGAGACGCACGCTCGCGTCACCACCGGGCATGTGCACCACGATCTCGTCGACCGAACCCGGGACCAGTCCCCACGCCAGTGCGGCTTCGGCGGCGGCGCACGCCCCCGTTCCACAGGCTTGCGTCAGACCGGCGCCGCGCTCGTGAACTCTCATGGTGATCGCGTCGGGTTCGGGGCCCGGGGCGACGATCTCCAGGTTCACCTGCGGCACCAGCGCACCGAGTCGTCCGAGATCGACCACGTCGACGTCGTCGACACCCACCACCGAGTGCGGATTGCCGAGCGAGAGATGCCGCACCGGGCGATCCGGATGACACTCGAGCAACTCCCACCCGTGCGGTTCGGGCAGATCGGAGACCAGCCCCATGTCGACCTCGACGGCGATGGTGTGGGTGCCCGAGCCGGACAGCACCGAGACGATGCGCTCTCCGGCGTCGGTCGTCACCTCGTAGCGACTGCCATCGGGCCCGTCGATCGATCGGTGCGCGGCCTGGACGAGGCAGCGAATCCCGTTGCCGCTCATCTCGGCTCGACTGCCGTCGGCGTTGTGCAACACCATTCCCAGTCGTCTCGGCTCCAGTCGTCTCGGCCCCGGTCGCTCCGCGTCATCGATCGAGAGCAACAGCAGTCCGTCGGCACCGACACCATCGACCCGATCGCACCAGCGACGAGCGGCGTTCGCCCAGTCGACGGTGGTCGCGTCGGAATCCAGCGTTCCGAGATCGAGTACGAGGAATTCGTTGCCGAGCCCGTGGTGCTTCGAGAGGACGACGTTCATTCGTTGCAGACACTAGGGCAAGAGCGGGAGCAATCGGGGGGCGACTTCGCTCACCGGATCACTCCCAACGTCGAACCATCGAACACGCGGGTCACGACGGAACCATCGCTCCTGCCGAACCGCGAACTGTCGGGTTCGCAGAACGATCTCGTTCCGCGCCTCGACGAGCGACGTTCGTCCCTCCAGGTGACCGATGATCTCCTTGTAGCCGAGGGCCTGGGCGGCGGTCCTCGACAAACCCCGCGACACGAGCGAGCGAACCTCGTCCACCAACCCCGCCTCGAACATTCGATCGACTCGTTCCTCGATCCTTCGCGCCAGAGCATCCCGCGACCATCGCAACGCCACCTGGATCACGGGGGTCTCCGGATACGTGTCGAGTCCCGGTCCGAACGACGAGAAAGGTCGCCCGCTGCCCTCCACCACCTCGAGGGCACGGACCACCCGACGGGTGTTCGACCGTTCCATCTTCGCCGCGGCCACCGGATCCGACTCTCGAAGTCGCGCGTGCAGAACCTCGGTGCCCAGTCGTTCGGCTTCCTCCTCGAGTCGCCGGCGAATCCCCGGCCAGACACCCGGAATCTCCAGTCGATCGACGATCGCCCTCACGTAGAGACCGGTTCCTCCGACGAGGACGGCCGTTCCTCCCCGACCCTCGATCTCCTCGATCACCCTCGTCGCCGAATCCCGAAACTCGGCCAACGAGTAGTCGTGACCGGGATCCACCAGGTCGATCAGATGGTGCGGAACGCGACGACGCTCCTCGATGGTCGGTTTGGCGGTACCGATGTCCATTCCTCGGTAGACCTGCATCGCATCGATCGACACCAACTCGACGTCCCGACCCCGCGCGGCCAGCAGCGAGACCAACTCGAGCGCGACCGCCGACTTGCCGCTCGCCGTCGGCCCGAGAATCGCGAGCCGCGGAGGGACGACCTTCGAGTCGGTGTCCGCGGGAGCTGTCACAAGCTGGCGACCGGAATGCGAACCCGATGCCGGGGTGGCGCCACGACCTCCACCAACTCGCCTCGGAGGTGATGCGGAGCGGCACCGGTGACGCGGACCAGCGCGAACGACCCGGTGCGGATCTCCAGGCCGGGTCGGAAGTGCACGAGCTTGTTCTGGCGGGTGCGACCGGACAGCAACCCGGGGTCCTTCTTCGACGGGCCCTCGACGATCACCTGCTCGACCCGACCGATCCGGTCCTCGTGCTTCAGGAGCGCCGACCGCTCCACCACCACTCTCAACCGGGCGAACCGCTCGGCGACGACGTCGGGAGCGACGAACCGATCAACCATCGTGGCGGCCTCGGTACCCTCGCGCGGGGAGAAGACGAAGGTGTAGGCGTAGTCGTACTCGGCTGCCGCCGCCACTTCCAGAGTTCGTTCGAAGTCGTCGTCGGTCTCACCGGGAAAGCCGACGATGATGTCGGTGCTCACCGCGAGATCGGACACGCTGGCCCGGGCCGTCCGCAGTCGCTCGAGGTACCGCTCGGCGGTGTATCCGCGATGCATGTCGGCCAGCACCCGATCACTCCCCGACTGCAACGGGTAGTGCAAGTGCTCGCACACCGCGGGGGTCTCGGCCATCGCGACGAAAATCTCGGAGCGCATGTCCTTCGGATGCGGACTGGTGAATCGAACCCGTTCGATGCCGGGTACCGACCCGACCGCCCGCAGGAGGTCGGCGAACAACGGTCGGGCCGACACCTCCTCGCCCTCGCGACGACGCGCCAACTGGATGTCGCGTCCGTAGCTGTTCACGTTCTGGCCGAGAAGGGTCACCTCGGCCACACCCTCGGCCGCCAGCCGTCGAACCTCGTCCAATACGTCGTCGAACGGACGACTCATCTCGGCACCCCGCACCGACGGCACGATGCAGAAGGCGCAGGAGTTGTCGCATCCGATTTGGATCGTCACCCAGGCGTCGTGACCGGTGGTGCGCCGGGCCGGCAACGCGGACGGAAACATCGCGTGATCGTCGACCACCGCCTCGTCGAGGATTTCGGTGACCGGACCCGAGACCCGAGCGGAGTTCACCAGATCGACCGTGCGGTGCACGTTGTGGGTGCCGAGCACGACGTCGACCCAGGGCGCCCGTTCCCGCACTATCTCGCGATCCTTCTGGGCCAGACAACCCGACACCACGATCTGTCGATCGGAGCGCTCGTCCTTCCAACGCTTCAACATCCCGAGGTTCCCGTAGAGCTTGTTGTCGGCGTTCTCGCGGATGCAACAGGTGTTCAGCACCACGACATCGGCGTCACTCTCGCCGCTGGCCGGCACCAGACCGTCGGACTCGAGAAGTCCGGCGATTCGCTCGGAGTCGTGCTCGTTCATCTGGCAGCCGTAGGTGCGCACGAGATAGCGGCGGGGCTGCGACACGGGACGAAGGCTACCGATCGACCCCGCGCGTCGTCCTCGTCCGCTCGGGCCGCCGCTTCAGCCGAGGAAGAAATCGCGCAAGACCCGGCCCCCCGCCATGTGGCGCAGACGGGCGAGGGTTCGCACCTCGATCTGCCGCACTCGTTCGCGAGTCACGTTGAAGGCCCGACCAACCTCTTCGAGAGTCGCCGGATCGGCCCCGTCGAGACCGAAACGCATCCGCATGATCTCCTGATCGCGCTCGGGGAGTTCGGCGAGGACGATGTGCACCGCTTCGCGCATGCTGGCGCGCTCGATGGAGTCGGTCGGGTCGACCGGCTCGCGCTCCGGGAGGTTGTCGGCCATCGTGGTTTCGCTGTCGTCCGACACCGCCTTGTCGAGGCTGGTGGTGTCGCCGACCAGGCCCAGCAACTCCACGACCTTCGCGACGTCCTCACCCAGCGCCAGCGCCACCTCGGATGGCGAGGGTTCGCGCTGATTCTTCTGCAGCAAGTCCCTCTGAGCGCGCAGCACGCGGTTCACCGCCTCGACGGTGTGCGCCGGCAACCGGATGTTTCGGCTCTCCTCGGCCACCGCCCGCGAGATCGCCTGACGTATCCACCAGGTCGCGTAGGTGGAGAACTTGAAGCCCTTGGTGTGGTCGAACTTCTCGACGGCGCGCATGAGACCGATGTTCCCGCTCTGGATCGCGTCGGCCAGCGGCATCGTCGGCCGCACGAACTTCTTCGCGATGCTCACCACCAGCCGGAGGTTGGCGGTGATCAGACTCTCCCGCGCCTTCTCTCCCTCGACCACGGAGCGACGCAACCGGCGTCGCTCGGAGAACGACAGTTGGGCTTCCTCCCGTTCGAGTCGAAGCGCGGCGTCGATCCCCTCCACCATCGCAGCGGCCAACCGGCGCTCACCCTCGGCATCGAGCAACTCGATCAGGCTGATCTCGTACAGGTACAACTTCACCGAGTCGCCCGAGGAGTCGCCGGACGCCGCGAGCCTCGGAGTCCGCCGGTTCGCTCGCGAGGACCGGACCTCTTCCACCCACGGCCGGCGGAGCTCTCCGGAATCGTCGAGGTCGAACGACTGATCGACGTCGATTCCCGCGCTCTCGACGGCTCGACGAATCGCGTCGATGGCGTCGGGTTCGAGTTCGACGGCGTGAAGAACGTCGACGATCTCGTCGGTGGTCAGCCGGCCGCGTCGGCGGCCGTGCTCGAGCAGTGATTCCCACTCGGATGCGTCGACTCCCGGGAAAGGAGCCCGGCCCGGGGACGACCGAACAGCGGAACTCTCGTCGACACGGTCGTCATCGATCGTCACCTCCGCCCCCCTCCGGTCCGGATCGCAGTGCGAGCCACCATAGCAAGTGGTCGGCGGCTGCCCGGGCGGAAGACGGAGTATCGATCTCCTCAAGTTTTTGTCGTGCTTCGCGATCGACGAGGATCGCGTCGGGATCGACGACCGAACGCCTCGACACGAGCATTCGACGCGTGGCACTCGCGATCAGATCGACCGCCACCGATTCCGGATCGACACTGACGTCGATCACCGCGGCCCTCTCCAGCACTTCTCGGGCCTCGGGATCGGCGAGGCTCAAGGCCGCTTCGAGCAGCGTCGTCCCCTCCACGAGGGATGCTTCGCCCAACGCGAGGAAGGCGCGTCGCGTGACCTCGGTGGGAAAGAGCCCCTCGATCAACCAAGGCGCCATGGAGTCCCAGTTGTTGAGCAACAGCACGATCGCCGCGAACTCGGCGTTGAACTCGTGGAGCGTGTCGGCCGCCGACACCGGAGCCACCACGAACGGCTCGTCGGCTTGCCGACCGCCCCTTTGCTCGACCTGTCGCACGAGATCGGCCACCGGCAGGCCGATGCGGGTCGCGATCTCGCCGGCGTAGAGCTTGCGAACGTTCTGATCGGGATGCTCACGGATCACACCGAGGGCCTGCGTGGCCACCCGGGCGCGGTCCTCGGGAGTGCGTAGCGGACTGCCGGCCACCACTCGATCGAGCCGGAAGCCGAGGAACGGCTTGGCGTCCTCGACGGCGGCCCGCAGTGCGTCCGGGTCGGAGACGGCGAGGTCTCCCGGATCCCGACCAGCGGGAAAGCGCGCGACCGAGACCTGCACGCCGTACTTCTTCTCCCACTCGTAGAACTTCTCGGCCGCACCCTGACCCGCGGCGTCGGCGTCGAACGCGAGCACGACCCGACTCGCGAACCGCTTCATGAGCCGCACGTGCTCCTCGGTGAGAGCGGTGCCGCAGGTGGCGACGGCGATCGGGACCCCCGACCGGTGGAATCCGATGACGTCGGTGTATCCCTCGCACACCACGATGCGGTCGTCGCGCACGACGTCGTTCTTGGCCCAGTTGAGTCCGTAGAGCGTCTTCGACTTCAGGTAGATGGTGGTCTCCGGTGAGTTCTTGTACTTCGCCGGGTCGGAGGAACCGGGAAGAATCCGACCGCCGAACGCCACCGCCTCTCCGCCGTCGGAGAAGATCGGGAACATCACGCGAGCGCGGAAGGAGTCGTTCAGATTGCCGCGACTGTTCGTGTACGAAAGTCCGGTGTCGCGCAGCACGTCCTCGGCGAATCCGGCCGCGCGCAGGTGTCGGGACAAATCGTCCCACACCTCGGAAGCCCAACCGATCTTGAATTGACGGGCCACGTCACCGCTCAATCCGCGCGCCCGCAGGTAGTCGCGGGCTGGACGCGCCGATGGAGCCTCGAGCAACTGTCCGTGGTACCACTCGACGGCGGCCTCGACGGCGGCCACCAGTTTCTTGCGCCGCTGGCGGTCGGTGCCCTCTCCGCCACTCGTGTAGCGCAGGGTGATTCCGGCCCGGGAAGCCAACTTCTCGACGGCCGCCACGAAGTCGAGATGCTCGATCTCCTGCACGAAGCGGAAGATGTCTCCCCCGGCCTGGCAACCGAAGCACTTGTAGCGCCCGGTCTCCTCGCGGACGTTGAACGACCCGGTCTTCTCGGCGTGGAACGGGCACAAGCCGATCCAGTTGCGTCCGGCCTTGCGGAGCGCGACGTACTGCTGCACCACTTCGACGATGGAGACCGTCGAGCGGATCCGCTCGATGTCCTCTTCGACGATCGCCATGGGCGCAGGCTAAACGATCGGCGTCGGGGGGCTCTCAGCGCTCGTCGAACGGAGGAGGAGTCTCGACCCGATCCTCCCCGGCGGCATCTGAGGACTCGGAAAGCTCCGACAGGAGATCCTCGGCCGGCTTCTGCAACGAGAATCCGATGGCGGCCAGGATCACGATGGCGATCACCGTGAGCGAGAGCCACGTGGGTATGTGGTACCACTCGTGCACCAACATTTTCACACCCACGAAGGCCAGGATGATGGCCAGACCCTCCTTCAAGTAGCTGAACCGCGCGTGCGCGTCGGCCAGCAAGAAGTAGAGAGCGCGCAATCCGAGAATCGCGAAGGCGTTCGACGAGAAGACGATGAACTGTTCGCGGCTCACCGCCAGCACGGCGGGCACCGAATCCACCGCGAACAGAACGTCGGTGAACTCGATCAGAAGCAGCACGGCGAACAACGGGGTCGCGAAGCGCCGACCGTCGATGCGGGTGAAGAGTTTCTGCCCGTCCATCTCCTGGGTGCTCGGCACCACTCTGTTGATCAACTTCAGGAATCTCGACGAGGACGGGTCGATCTCGTCGTCACCGGAGAAGATCAGTTTCAGCGCCGTGTAGAGCAAGAAGCCACCGAAGACGTACAACACCCAGTCGAAACGTTCGATGAGTGCCACACCGGCGAAGATGAAGATCGCGCGCATGGCGAGCGCTCCGAAGATGCCCCAGAACAGAACCCGGTGCTGGTACCTCGGCGGGATCTTGAAGTAGCTGAGGATCAGCGCCCAGACGAAGACGTTGTCGACCGACAGGCTCTTCTCGATCAGGTAGCCGCTCACGTACTCGCCGGCTGCCGCGCCACCGAACGCCAGCGCCACCACTCCGGTGAAGGCCAGACCGATGGCGATCCACGAGGAACTCTCGATGATCGCCTCGCGCGTGTGAACCTCGTGCGCGTTGCGGTGGATCACCAGGATGTCGATGACCAGCAACACGGCCAGAAAGCCGAGCAAGGCGACCCAGGCCCAACCGGGCACGGAGAGATCGACGAAGTTGCTCGCGTCGGATTCGGACGAGGCGACGAGGATCGGAACGGCCGACCAACCGTCAGGCACGGGAGAAGAGACCGCCGATCCCGCCCGATGCCGGCCCGCCCGATGAGGTTCCGAGAGTCGCCGAGATCCAACCCAACAACTCGTTCGGATTGCGCGTCTGGGTCCAGACCTTGCCCGGTCCCGTGAAATCGAACACGATGCCCTCGCCGCTCTTGAACGACTGCACGATGCCACCGGCCGCCTTGCGCAGCGCCATGTTCACCGTGCCCTCGTAAGCGACCATGTGCCCGGTGTCGACGGTGATCGACTGGCCGGCCTGGAGGTCCCAGGTCTCGAGGGCGCCGTAGCACGCGAACACCACCGGCCCCTGACCCTCGGCGCGGACGATGAAGCCACCCTCGGAGCCGAACATGTTCTTGAATCCACCCCACTGGGTGTTGATCTCGACACCGGAATCGTTGGCGAGCCACGAACCCTTGGAGATGAAGAGCGGTGTGGCCGGGGTGACGTCGAAGGAGATGATGTCACCGGGCAGACGGGCCGCCACGTCGACGAAACCACCCTCGGCCGGAGCGGTGTAGGTGGACACGAAGAACGACTCGCCTCCCAGGGCGGCGCGCTTCAGGCTCTTCAGGACTCCGCCCTCGGCCTTGGAGCTGAGAACGATGCCGGCCGACATGGCCATCATCGCTCCGCTCTCGACCCGAACGGACTCGTTGGGGGCGAGGGTGACGCGAGCCACTCCGTAGGCGGGACCTTGACGGGTCTGGATCTGCACGACGGCAACCTCCTCGATCGACGTCGCCGTCGATCACTCGTTGGTTTCGCCGGTCGGTGACCGGCTACTTGGTTTCGGACTTCTTGCCGCCGGCGGCGGCGAGGACGGCTTGAGCGGCGGCCAGTCGGGCGATGGGAACCCGGAAAGGCGAGCAACTCACGTAGTCCAGACCCACACGGTAGAACAAATCGATGGACTCCGGATCGCCTCCGTGTTCGCCGCACACGCCGAGCTTGATGCCGGGCTTGGCCGCCCGACCGCGCTCGGAGGCGATCTTCACGAGTTCGCCCACGCCCGACTGGTCGATCGTCTCGAACGGGTTCCGCTTCAGGAGTCCGGCTTCGAGGTAGGCCGGCATCATCCGGCTCTCGACGTCGTCGCGACTGAAGCCGAAGGTCATCTGGGTGAGATCGTTGGTGCCGAAGCTGAAGAAATCGGCTTCCTCGGAGAGCTCGTCGGCGCGCAGCGCGGCCCGCGGCGTTTCGATCATCGTGCCGATGCTGATGCGCGGCTTCTTCTTGGCTCCCTTGGTGGCGACGGCGATGCCCTCGACCACCCAGGAACGCGCCAGTGCGAGTTCCTCACGGGTGACCGTGAGAGGGATCATCACCTCGACCACCGGCTTGCCACCCTTCGAGGCCCGCTCGGCGGCGGCTTCCAGGAGAGCGCGCACCTGCATGGCGTAGAGACCGGGCTTCACCACGCCGAGACGGACACCTCGGGTGCCGAGCATCGGGTTGAACTCGGCCCATTCCCGGGCCACTCGGAGGAGGTTCTTCTCCTCGTCGTCGAGACCCTCCTTGGCCTCTTTCACCTCGAGCTCGTCGACGCGGGGCAAGAACTCGTGCAGCGGCGGGTCGAGCAACCGCACCGTCACCGGCAGGCCGTCCATGGCTTTCAGAATCTCCACGAAGTCCTTCTTTTGGACCTTGCGCAGTTCCTCGAGCGCCGCGGCCTCCTCGGCGGGGGTGTTGGCGAGGATCATGCGTCGCACGACCGGCAGGCGGTCGGGGGCGAGGAACATGTGCTCGGTGCGGCACAGACCGATGCCCTCGGCGCCCATCTTGCGGGCGTTCTCGGCGTCGTCGCCGGTGTCGGCGTTGGCGCGGACCGCGAGCTTGCCCTTGCGGATCTGGTCGGCCCAGCCGAGGATGACGTCGAACTCCTTGGGCGGCTTGGACGCCGACAACTTGACCGCACCGAGGACGACCTCGCCCGACGTGCCGTCGAGGGAGATGACATCGCCCTCGTTCACCACCACGTCGCCGACGGTGAACTTCTTGCCGTCGATCTTGATGGCTTCGGCACCCACCACGGCGGGGGTTCCCCAGCCGCGGGCCACCACGGCGGCATGACTCACCAGACCACCGCGCGCGGTGAGAATGCCCTGCGACACCATCATGCCGTGAACGTCCTCGGGGCTGGTCTCGCTGCGAACGAGGATCACCTTCTCGCCCCGATCGGCGGCGTCGGCGGCGTCGTCGGCGGTGAAGTACACCTTGCCGACCGCGGCCCCCGGCGACGCGGCCAGACCCTTGGCGATGGCCTTGTTCTTGCCGCCCTCGAACTGAGGGTGCAGAACCTGATCGAGGTGCTCGGCGGCCACGCGCGACACGGCTTCCTCGCGGCTGATCTTCCAGATGCCCTTCGGCCCCTTGGTTCCCTTGGTCATCTCGACCGCCATCCGCAGCGCCGCCGCGCCCGTGCGCTTGCCGACGCGAGTCTGGAGCATCCAGAGCTTGCCCTGCTCGATCGTGAACTCGGTGTCGCACATGTCCTTGTAGTGCGCCTCGAGACGCGAGAAGATCGCCAGCAACTCGGCGTGGATCTTCGGGAACTGGCGCTTCAATGCGTCCAGATCCTCGGTGTTGCGAATGCCCGCCACGACGTCCTCGCCCTGGGCGTTCACGAGGAAGTCGCCGTACGGATGGTTGTCGCCGGTGGCCGCGTTGCGCGTGAAACCCACTCCGGTGCCCGAGTTGTCGTCGCGGTTGCCGAACACCATCGTCTGCACGTTGACCGCGGTGCCGAGGTCGTGGGAGATCTTCTCGCGCACGCGATAGGCGATGGCGCGCGCTCCGTTCCAGCTCTTGAACACGGCCTCGACCGCTCCGCGCAACTGCGCGGTGGGATCCTGCGGGAAAGCCTTTCCGGTCTGGGTCTTCACCACCGCGAGATAACGGGCGCAGAGATCCTTCAGAACGGCGGCCGAGAGATCGGCGTCGGTGCGCGCTCCGGCCTCTTCCTTGGCGTGCTCGAGTGGGTGCTCGAAGTGCGAACCCTCGACGCCGAGAACGATGCGCCCGTACATCGCGATGAAGCGACGGTACGAGTCGTAGGCGAAGCGGGCATCGCCGGTGACTTCGGCCAGTCCCTTCACGCTGCGGTCGTTGAGACCGAGGTTGAGGACGGTGTCCATCATGCCGGGCATCGAGAACTTCGCTCCCGAGCGCACGCTCACCAGCAACGGATCCTTGGGGTCACCCAGACGACGCTTCATCGCCTTCTCGAGCTTGGCCACCTGCGCGACGATCTCGGCGTCGAGACCCTTCGGCCAACCGGAGTGCATGTACTCGCGGCAGGCGTCGGTGGAGATGGTGAAACCCGGCGGTACCGGGAGCTTCAGAACACTCGTCATCTCGGCGAGGTTGGCTCCCTTTCCTCCGAGCAGATCCTTCATCTGCATCGGGGGTCGGCGGTGCTTGTGATCGAATGAGTAGGCGTACGGCACGGTTGGCGAGTCTACGAGGCGGCCTTCGACATCTAGCATCGAAACGATGAGGATCCTCGGGTTCCCCGTGCAGGTGAGACCCGGTTTCGCCGTGTTCCTGCTACTGATCCTCGCGATCAACGGAGTCGAGTTGGGCATCTGGTTGGCCGGCTCGGTGGCCGTGTTCACCTTGGCCCACGAACTCGGCCACGCACTGGCGGCACGCCGCACGGGAGCCGAAGCCAGCATCGCTCTCGACTTCCTCGCCGGCTACGCCTCGTTCACCCCCACGCGCGCGCTCACCCGGTCGGAAAGAGCCGGCATAGCGATCGCCGGACCCGCCGTTCAGATCGCGCTCGGGGTCGCCGCTCTGGTGGTCATCGGAGTCAACCCGTTCTCGCACGACAGTTTCGCGGCCGCCAACCACTCGCTCGCCATCTGGTGGGCCGGGCCCATGATCGGTGCCTTCAATCTCATCCCGGTCATGCCGTTGGACGGAGGAACGATCGCCGCCGAGGTGGTGGACGTCTTCGCGCCCGGTCGGGGTCGACGAATCCTGTCGAGGATCAGTGCACCGATCACCCTCGCGGCGTTCGTGGCGATGGTTCTGTCCGACGAGTGGCGCCCGCTCGCCTCGTTCGCCGCCATTCTCCTCGTGTTCCAGTTGCAGTTGCTCTCGGCCGACTCGACGTCCCGCGACTCCTCGTCGGGGGAACCCGGAGCCGAGCGGTCGGTCGAGGCGATCCGACGCACCGCCGATGCCGAGAGACTGGGCTGGACGTCGACGGGGGCGACCGGCCCGTCATCGGTCTCTTCTTCGGTCGGGATTCCGCCGGGCACGAACCCGTCACCGTGGCTGGTCGCCCGCCGCCTGCTCGACGAGGGACGCGTCGACGAGGCCCGTCGCGCCGTGCTCGACGATCTCGTCGACGAGTCAGGTCGACCTCGCCCGTGGTGGCCGCCGCATTCGGCGACCCCGGAGCAGTTGAGCACGGTGGTCGACCTCGTGGTCGACCGATTGCCGGAGCCGCGAGCGACCTGGCCCGCGCAGTCGGTGGAGACACTCGTGTGGGCTCTGCGACACACGGGTCGCCACCGGGTCGCGTCCGACTACGGCTCTCGCTGCTTCTCGTCCCGCCCCGACCCCGTGGTCGCCGTGCACGTGGCCGCATCGGTGGCCGCTCTCGGCGACGAGGAGTCGGCCGTTCGTTGGATCACCGTGGCCGCCCGTTCGCGACGGGCCGACGACGCCACCGATCGATTCCTGCGCCATTCGGTGCTGATCGACCACGAGTTCGAGTCGGTGCGCCACCACCCCGACGTCGCCGAGTTGTTGCATCGCCTCGCCGACGAGTGATCGCT
>Ga0129333_10005019_pt1 | contig 12395 bp, 6 predicted proteins | sample CPB6_08_DNA_FD_94474 | JGI IMG/M metagenome (GOLD analysis project Ga0129333, IMG submission 94474) | Freshwater to marine salinity gradient microbial communities from Chesapeake Bay, USA - CPBay_Sum_0.6_0.8_DNA | ecosystem: Environmental > Aquatic > Marine > Coastal | place: USA: Chesapeake Bay... | reverse complement strand
TCGCGAGGCTTCCCGGCGGGATCTCCTCCCGGGGCTGCAGCGGATCGCCGCGGAAGAAACGGTGCGTCTTGCCGGGAGCCACGAACTGGCCGGCGTAGGCCTTGGGAAGGGTGGTGAGGGCGGTGAGTTTCGCCTGCCGTGCGGCGACCTGTTCGGTCAGCGATTCGAGTTCGGCGAGTTCGTTCGGCGAGCGGTCGGCGGCGGTGGCGATCGGGCCCACTCCGGCGGCGTGGACGTAGTCGTGGGGCAGGCGGTCGACCTGCCGGGCGACCGTCTTCCAGGTCTGGCCGTCGAGCGACACGGCGATCTCGTACCGAGTCGCCAGACGGTCCGAGTATTCGGGCTTCGGACTCCGGTCACGACTCCACACGACACGGCTCACCTGCTCGACCTCGGGAAGTTCGAGCTGCACCCAGCCGCCGCCGATCGAGTTCGAGATCCACGACCTGCGGTTCCCGTACCTTCCGTCGTTGACGTGCTCCAGCTTGTGGTAGTTGCTTGTGTCGTAGTCGCCCGACGACGAGGGCTTCGCCCCCCGGCCCACGTTGCGTCCATCGACCGAGAGCACCTCGAGCTCGTCGATGCAGGGCTCCGCCGAGTTCGTCGCGAGCACGGTGAACCGGACGAACTTCGCCCGCTCCGGCGGAAAGGCGTCGACGTTTTCGCCGGCCGTCACGGGACCACGCAGGTGGGCTACCAGGCCTCCCTCGTCGGCCGACGCCTGCTCCTCGAAGATCACGGTGTCGGCGGTGACCGGGGCCGGGCTCGCCCCGCCGACCACCAGGAGCCGCGTTGTTTCCGTCAGGGCATGGGCTCCGGCGTCGCGAAATCCGCTCCAGACGGCTTTGTCGGGCGGTGGATCGCCCGCGCCGTCGGCGAACAGTCGCTGATCGACGACGGCGATCTCCCGCTGGTCGGCGCTCGTGGCCGGGTCGCCGTCGGCGTCGAGCACGTAGCGGGCATCACGGGCGTGGGAGTGCCAGCCGGCCCCCCACGAGATCCAGATTCGGAACAGCCCCTCGGCCCGTGGGGCGTAGGCGAAGACGGCCTGGCCGGGCGCGGCGACCCACCACTGATACTGCTTGCCGAGGTTCGGCAGCGAGCGGATGCCGCCCGGCTCCGCGGCGTGGCCGCGTTCACTGCCGGCGGCGTGGTCGGCGACGCCCTTGGGCTGAACGAGCGTTTCGGCGAGGTCCTTCGAGAGATCGTCGATCACGATCGTGCGCTGCAGTCGCGCGGCCGGCTGCAACTCGGCGATCCGGCGTTGCATCGGGGCGAGTTCCGCTCGCATGGCCGCGACCTTGCCGAGCCGCTCCGTGTTGTCGGGCGGCAGGATGTCGCGGTCGCCGTGCTCGACGCCCGCGAACACGGCCTTGAGTCGGTAGTAATCGACCTGCGGAATCGGATCGAACTTGTGGTCGTGGCAGCGGGCGCAGCCGACGGTGAGTCCGAGGAACGCGGAGCCCGTCGTGCCCAGGATGTCGTGGAGCTCGTCGGCGCGCTGGTTGGCGGTGAGCACCGGGTCGGGCGACCCGACGCGGTCCTTCGGTCCGCCCACGAGAAAACCGGTCGCGGCATCGGCGCCGAACGTGTCGCCACAGATCTGCGCCTTCACGAATGCGTCGTAGGGGATGTCGGCATTGAATGATTCGATGACCCAGTCGCGGTACGGCCAGGCATGCGCACGCGCCTTGTTCATCTCGAAGCCGTCGCTCTCCGCGAACCGCACGACATCGAGCCAGTGCCTCGCCCAGCGTTCGCCGTAATGGGGCGAGGCGAGCAGCCGATCGACGAGGTCGCGGTAGGGCCCGGCGACGCCCCCGGCCTTGCCGCATGCATCCTCGAAGGCGGCGATCTCCTGCGGCGACGGCGGCAGGCCGACGAGATCGAACGACACCCGGCGGATCAGCGTGCGCGGGTCGGCCTCGGGGTTCATCGCCAGGTTCGCCGCGGCGAGTGTCTCGAGCACGAAGGCGTCGATCGGCGCGGTGCGTTCGGGAGCCGCCGGCACCGGGGGCCGCACGAGCGGCTGAAACGCCCAGTGATTCCGCCCCTTCACCGGCTTCGGCTCGCCCGCGGGCACAAGGGCGGCGAGCGACTGCATCTCGTCGGGCCAGGGTGCGCCGGCGGCGATCCACGTCCGGATCAATGCCTGATCCTCGGCCGAGAGCGGCGCGCCGTCGGCTGGCATCCGCGTCTCCTTGTCCGTCGTCGAGATGCGGACGAAGACCTCGCTCCGCTCGGCGTCCCCCGGCACGATGCCCGCGATCCCGGAGTCGCCCCCTGCGATCGCGCCCTCGCGCACGTCGATGCGGAAGCCGCTTTCCGGGGACTCGACGCCGTGGCAGGTCCCGCAGCGTGTGGCGAGCAGCGGGGCGACGCGCGTCGCGAACAGGTCGCCGTCGGCGACCGCCTGCATGCCGCCCGTCGCCACGGCCAACGCCATGGCAAACTGGTGGGACGCCGAACGAACCGCCTTGCTGGAGAGCGGATGCATGGTCGGTGCGTCGTCTTGGCGTTGGTCACGCACCGAAACTCGCGCTGGAGTCCGGTGCGGGCTCGTCCAGAAAGCCCGCAAACAGATCACCTACGTTTCAACGGAGATTATAGCAGCCGGGTGCCGCGATCCGCCACGGAACGGCGGCCACCTCGGCGCCCGGCATGCCGCTCCGCCATGTGCGGCACGGGGCGTGGTCACGGGCGTCGTCAGGCGTGACGCTCGAGCAGCCGACGGCTGCGGTGGTCGAGAGCCGACGGGTCCGGAATCTCGTGGCGCACGCCGGTCGTGTCGATGACGCAGAGCGAACCGTCGGCGCGCCGTAACACGTCGGCGGTGTGGGCCACGCGAAACCGCCGGGGACCACGCATCGTCTCGACGTTCCATTCCGCAGGCCGGCCGTCTCCGATCGTCCTGATCGACACGATGATCTCGACGGTTTCCCTGGCGGCGAGCGCCTCTTCCACGAGGCGGCGGATGTCCGGCGGCTGATCCGCCAGCGAATCGATCCACGCAAGCTCCCGGCCGTCAGGGCCGCTGAGGGCGACCGGTCCGAGCGGCCGTGACACGGGGAAGGCGCGCCGCGCATCGACGCCGTCATGCCGTCGTCCGGCTCCGTCCACGAGCACGATGCTCCCCGCCGTACCGCGCTCCAGCCGCCACCCCAGCGACGCTTTCGCCGCGGCAGCCTCCACGTCCGTGGACCGGGTCTCCGTCATCGTGCGTCCTCCCTGGGTGGCACCATGGACAGCGCGTCACCTGCCTCGACCGCATCGTCCACGTCGTCCGCGCCGCCCTGCTCGTGCGACCGCGCCTGGGCCCGATGCAGCCGCGCGTAGGCGCCGTCGGCGGCGAGCAGTTCGTCGTGCGTGCCCATTTCGACGATGCGGCCGCCGTCGAGCACGATCAGGCGATTGGCCCGGCGGAGTGTCGAGAGCCGGTGGGCGATCGCGATCGTCGTGCGTCCGGTCACGAGGCGGTCGATCGCGGCCTGGATCTCCGCCTCCGTCTCGGGATCGACGCTCGACGTCGCCTCGTCCAGGATCAGGATGCGGGGATCGACGAGCAGCGCCCGGGCGATCGACACCCGCTGCCGCTCGCCACCGGACAACTGGCTGCCGCGCTCCCCGACGCGGGAGTCGTAGGCCGCCGGCAGCCGCATGATGAAGCGGTGGGCGCCCGCCGCGCGGGCCGCCGCCACGATGCGGTCGGGCGGCGCGTCGGGCCGACCGTAGGCGATGTTGTCCGCCACGGTGCCGAAAAAGAGGAACGGCTCCTGCAGGACCACGCCGAGCTGGGAGCGGTAGGCGGCCACCGGCATCCTCCGCAGGTCGATGCCATCCACGCGGATGACACCCTCGCTGGGGTCGAAGAAGCGACAGACGAGGTTCGCGAGCGTGGATTTGCCCGATCCGCTCGAGCCCACGAGTCCGACCATCTCCCCGGGCTCGATGACGAGATCGATGCCGTGCAGCACCTCGCGTTCACCGTAGTGGAAGCGGACGCCTTCGAGCTCGATGCGGCCGGCGAGCCGTCCGGGCACGACGGGGTCGGCGGGCTCGGCGACCGTCGGCACGCAGTCGAGGATCTCGAAGATCCGCTCGGCGCTCGCGGCGGCCCGCTGCGTCGCAGGCACCATGCGGATCATCGACTCGACGCGGCCGTAGAAGCGGGCGATGTAGGCGAGGAACGCCGTGAGCGCGCCGACCGTGAGAGTGCCGCCAAAAACGAGCCACGCGCCCGCGCCCCAGACGACGAGGATGCCGATCTCGGTGGCGAGGCCGACCAGCGGGCCGAAGAGCGACCAGTCGACGTTCACGAGGTCGTTGGCCCGGATCACGGCGGCGTCGGCGGCGGCGAACCGCCGGCTCTCCCGGCGCTCCTGCGCGAACGCCTTCACGACGCGGATGCCCGGAATGGTGTCGGCGAGGAGGCTCGTCATGTCGCCCCAGGCCACGCTCGCCTGGGTGAATCCGCGCCGCATGCGCGCGCGGACCGCATACACCAGCCAGATCACGAAGGGGAAGGGCACGAGCGTCACGAGCGCGAGCACCGGGTTGATCCAGAGCAGGATCGCGGCCGTGAACGCGACGAGCAGGACGTCCGACGAGAAGTCGATGAAATGCAGAGACAGGAAGTTGTTGATGCGGTCGGTGTCGTTGCCCACGCGCGAGATCAGGTCACCGGTGCGCCGGGACGCGTAGAAGTCGAGCGAGAGCGACTGCATGTGGTCGTAGGTGCGCATCCGCAGGTCGGAGGCGATCCGCTCACTGACCCAGGCGAGCGTCCACGAACGCGCCCATGCGAGGAGCCACGCGGCGACCGCCGCGGCCGCCAGGGCGGCGAGGTATGCGGCGACGTGCGCGAACGGCACGGGCGTGCCGTTCTGGCGGGGAATGAGCACGTCGTCGACGAGCGGCATCGTCAGGTAGGGCGGCACCAGCGCCAGCGCGGTGCTCGCGAGCGAAAGCACGCAGCCGAGGATCGCCGTCGCCGCGTGTGGCCGCACGAAGTGGAGCAGTCGCCAGAGTGGTCGCCAGGATCCGGGTTCATCCGCGTCGTCCTCGACCGGTGGAGGCGCGGCCGGGGGGCGCGGAGGGCGGGGGGCGGCCGGGGCACCGGCCGGTTCCCCGGGGGAAGACGCGTCGGTGGCCGGAAGGGGGGGGAGAGGGGTGTCCACGCGGAACTGCCGGGATGGTGATGGGGGTGGCACCGGTCGTGCCGGAGGCCGGGAAAACGGGACTTCAAAAACTTTCGCGCCGGCGCTTGAAAACCGTCACGGCGCGTACCTACTATCATGCCGTCGCGAGGTCACCGGTCGATATCTCCTACATGGAAGGGGAGTCGGGATTCGGTGCCACGCACGGATCGCACGGCGGTTTCCCGCTCTCCCGATGCCCACGACCGTTTGCGTCGTTTCTCATCCCACGGCCCCGGGAGCCGCCACGTGACGGCGCTTTCCCAGCGGGCCGATCGGATTTTCGAGACCATCGACCGCAATCCCTGGCTGCACGACCGGGGACTCGGCTGTTTCTCCCTCCGGATGCTCGACTGGCTCGCGGGCGACTTCCTCGCCCCGCACGTCGACGTGATGGCGGTCACCCGGTACGGCAAGGAACCGGCGCGGCATGAGCGGTCGTTCGACTGCTTCCTCTCCACCGAGAAGATGTCGCGGGTGCGCACCGACTCGGGGATGCACGAGCTGGGAAGTTTCGTCGACGAGGGGCTTCGGGTCCTCCACGAGATCGCGCCGGAATCGGGCGTGCTCTGCTACCAGTCGTCGGCCGAGATCGAGCGGGCCGCGATCAATCATCCGGGCCTGCGGCTGCTCAATCCGCCCGCGGCACTCGTGGCGATGCTCAACCGCAAGACGTGGGTGCGGCGCGAGATGCAGTCGATCGGCGTGCCCGTGATCCCCGGCGTGGAGGTGCGGCTGGCGGCCAGCCTCGTGCCCGTGCTCGTGCGACGCCACGGACTGCCGCTCGTGGTGAGCCTCGATGAATCGGCGGCCGGCTCGGGGGTGCATCTCGTCACCGACGAGGCGCAGTTCCGTGATCTCGTGGCCGCGCACCATGGTGCGGCGGCGACGGTGATGCCCTTCATCGACGGCCGCAGCCTGAGCATGGCCGGCGTCGTCACGCGGAGCCACGTGCTGCTCGGCGAGGCGTCGCTGCAGATCATCGGCGAGCCCGCGCTCACGGGATTCCGCTTCGGCTGGTGCGGCAACGACTTCTCGGGGAGCCTGCTCCGCGAGGAGGAAGTGGCGCAGATGCGCGCGATCGTCGAGCGTGTCGGCCGCTGGCTCACGACGCTCGAGGTCGCCGGCGAGCGGGGCTTCCGCGGCATCTTCGGGATCGACTTCATCTCCGACGGCCGACGCGTCTACTTCACCGAGATCAATCCTCGGTTCCTTGGCACCACGGCCCTCATGGCGGATCGCCAGCGTGAACTCGGCCGGATTCCGGTGAGCTTCCTGCACCTCGTCCCGTTCCTGCCGGATGCGGAGATCGACGACGACTTCGCGGCCGCGTACAACGCCCCTGGGCGGCCGCTCGACGTCGCCCAGTTGTGCCTGCACAACGTCGCCGGCGACGACGTGATCGTGGAGGCGGCTCCGGAGCCGGGACGCTACGTCCTCGGCGACGGACGACTCCGTTTTCTCGGACCGGCCGACGCGCTCTCCCAGACGCAGTCGTACGACGAGGTGGTCATCGCCGGCGAGATTCCGCTCGAGGGGACGCGGCTGCTCAAGACCTCCGACGAGTTCTGCAAGGTGTTCACCTACGAGCCGATGCTCGGCTCCGACGGCAGGACGCTCAACGCCCGCGGTCGGGCGCTCGTCGAGGCCGTGCGTGGATCGTTCCGGTTGCGTCCTGCCGCCGGAGGGTGAGCCGGCGCCATGGCCCTCGACTCGCGCGTGGCGTCGCTGCTCGACGCCGACGAGGCCACGCGGTCGCGCTTCCTCGAGGCCGCGATCGCCAGGCGGGCCTACGACCGCCGGGACCCTGAGCCGTGCGATCTCTCGATCGTGCCCCGTGTCGTCTCGCGGGCCGACGCCGCGACGATCACCGATGCGGCCACGCGGATCGTCACGGCCTCGCTCGCCTGGGCGCTCGACGCGCATGCTGCCGGCCGTGCGGTGTCCGGCTATCCGCTCGACTGGGTGCGCGGCGCGATCGCGACGCTCCCGGAGGAACTCGTCGGCGACGTGCGCCTCGACTTTCTGGTGTCGGGTGGGAGACTCAGGCTCCTCGAGGCCGGTTGGGTCAACCTCAGCGCGTTCGACTACGCGCCCCAAGCCGCGCTCGCGTTGTGCGACACGGTTCCGCATCTCACCGGGCATTTCGACGTCGAACGTCCCGTCGCGGCGATGCGCCGGCGGCTGATCGAGCGCGGCATCCGGCGGCTCGCGATCCTCGTCAAGGAGGAGCACACGGTCTATGCGGCGAATGATTTCGCGCTCATCGGGGAGGCCCTGGCCCCGATCGAGACGGTCGTCGTGGCCGAGCCCGAGTTCCACCTGCTGGCGGCCGCCGGTCGCGGCCTGCGCGTCGGTGACGTCGCCATCGATGCGGTGTACCTCCGCTCCCTCGACGGCCCGCAGGCGTTCGCGGGCCGCCATGCGGACGGGAACCGCGCGGCCCTCGAGCTCCTGCTCGCGAGCGACGTGCTCCTGCATGATCATCCGCTCATGCTGCTCGCCGAGGACAAGGATCTCGGGTTCCTCGTCGCGCGGGAACCGTCACTCGCGGCCGTCGTGCCGCGTACCGTGCGACCCTCCGACGTCGACCCCGCCGAGGCGTCGTGCTGGGTGCTCAAGCTCCGGGACCGGCACAGCGGGACGGGGGTGTTCATGGACGAGCAGGCGATGCGCGAGCACTGGCACGATCCCGCGGCGGTGCTGCAGGAGCGGATCGTCCCGGACGCATTCCCGGTGCTCACCGTCCACGGCCACCGCGGCGATGCCGTGGCCGACCTCGCGGTGCACGTCTCGTACCGCTACGACGTGGCCACGCGTTCCATGCGGACCGCCGAGGTGGCCGGCTACTTCAGCCGGTTCTCGCTCACGAGCGGCATCGTCAATCTCTGTGCCGGAGGCGGAATCGTGCCGGTTTTGTCGGAGAGGCCGGTGGAGAAATCCTGAGCGAACGCGTCACCAGCCGTCCGCCGGGATCACCTGGTTGTCGGCCCGGTGCATGAGCCGCGTCCAGGCCACGTCGACCGCCGTGTTTCGGTCAGTCAGTGCCGGTGCGTTGGTCGCGATTCGTCCAGCTCACCTATGATGCGTGAACTCGACCGGCAAGGCATGAGTTCGTGCGCGATGAAGGCGGAGTCATGATGCGCCGTGATCGACTGCTCGCGCTCGCGGTAGTCGCGATCCCGCTGGGCACGGCGATCCTGCTTCCGGCCGTGCCGTCCCTTCGCCCGCCGCCGCTCGTGGCCGCGGCTGGGTCCTCCTACCCGGCCTCGCCGATCGCGTTCGAGCGGCTGCCGCTGACGCTGCCGGGAGAGGATCGTCACCTCCCCCTGATCACGCACGTGCAGGTGGTCGATCTCGATGGGGACGGGGCTGCGGAGGTCGTGGCCTGCGATGCGCTCGGCCATCGGGTCGTGCGGTTCGACCGCGGTTCGGACGGTGGGTGGACATCCCTGACGGTCGCGGAGGACCTCCACGTGCCGGCGCATGCCACGGTGGTCGACATCGACGGCGATGGGGACCGCGATATCGTCGTCGCGATCCTCGGCGACATTCTTCCGTCGGATGCCGACGTCGGCCGCGTGGAGCTGCTCGAATCCACACCCGGCGGTTACGTGCGTCATGTCCTGCTCGAGGACGTGCGTCGCGTGGCCGACGTGCAGGCCGGTGACTTCGATGGCGACGGGATCGTGGATCTCGCCGTCGCCATCTTCGGCTACTCCCGGGGCGAGGTGCTCTGGCTGCGCAACCGCGGCGACGGCACCTTTGCGCCCCGGCAGCTGCTTTCGGGCCCGGGCGCGATCCATGTGCCCGTCCGCGACTTCGACGGCGACGGCGACCTCGACATCGCCACCGTGATGTCGCAGGACGACGAGGAGGTGTGGGGGTTCGAGAACCGTGGCGATGGCCGCTTCGAGAGGCGGCTTCTCTGGCGCACGGCGAACTTCGACCAGGGGAGCGCCGGCCTCGTGGCCGCCGACCTCGACGGCGATGGCGATGACGACCTCGTCCTGCCGGTGGGTGACAATCTCGAGGACTTCGATGCGTTCCCACAGCCCTACCACGGGTGCCTGTGGCTCGAGAACGACGGGGACTGGTCGTTTCGCGCGCACCGTATCGCCGATCTCGGCGGCACCTACGCGGCGGCCGTCGGTGACGTGGATGGCGACGGCGATCTGGATGTCGCGCTGGCGAGCATGGACAACGACTGGCGCAATCCCGACAACGCGGCGGTCGTGTGGCTGGAGAACCGGGGACGGGAGCGGTCGGACGCGCCTGTGAACTTCCGCACGTGGCAGGTCGATGCCGATCCGATCCATCTCGTCACGGTCGCGGCCGGTGACGTCGATGGCGATGGTCGCGCCGACCTCGTCGCCGGGGGGCTCAATCTCCGCCGACCATACCGGCGGATCGCCGGGGTGACGGCGTGGTTCCAGCGGAGCGGCGCACCATGAGCCCCGCCCTCCGGCGCACGCTGGTCATCGCGATCCTCGTCGAGCTGGCCGTGGGAGGCTGGCTCCTGGCGAGCCGCGTGCTTCGCGTGCCTCCCGCGCTGCCCGCCGACATGGCCGACGATCCGCTGCTGGCGGCCGAAATTCGCGCGCTGGCCTCGAGGGCCGACCGGGGCGGAACACCGGAGTGGCGGACGCTCGGCGAGGGGCTGCTCGGGCAGGGTGCGTACGCGCACGCGGAGTCGGCCTTCGCGCGGGCGGCCGCGCTCGCGCCGCAGGACATCGACGCCCTCTTCGGGCAGGCCTTCTGCATCGATCGCACCGGCCGGATGGCGGCGAGCAACCCGCTCTATCGGCGGTGTCTCGACCTGCCTGACCGGACCGAGGACGGTGTCGGCAGGAAGCCGTTCGCCCTGTACGCGATCGGGAGGAACCTGCTCCGACTCGACGACGTGCAGGGTGCCGAGGCCGCGTTCCGCGAGAATGCATCGTTCCTGCCGGCCCAGTTTCAGCTCGCGAAGCTGCTTGTGCGCGATGGTCGGCTGGGAGAGGCCGTCAGGATCGTCGACGACCTGCTGCGCCAGCTGCCGCTCGCCCTCGAGCTGCACCAGTTGAAGGCCCGGATTCTGGAGGCGGCCGGTGCACCCGCCGAGGCGTTTCTCGCCCGCGCCATGGAAGAGCGGTCCGCGCACCTCGTGGAGTCCAACTTCAGCACCGACTACGTGCGCCCGTTCACCACCCGCCTCGGGGTGCCGCGCGTCCTGCAGGAGGTCGAGAGCCGCCTGCCGCCCGTGCCCGGCGACCCGCGCCGCGATCCTGCCGTGCTCGAGCGGGAGATCCAGCCGCTCGAGGCACTGGTGGCCGAGGCGCGGGTGCCGCAGCGGGCGACACTGGCCTTCCTGCGCGGGGCCCTCGCGGCCGATGTGGACGATGTCGCGGGGATCACCGCCGCCCTCGGCATCGTCGATGCCGCCGGCGACCGCAGCGCGAGTCGCCTCGAGCTCGAGGCGCTGGTTCGAGACCGGATGGGCGACGTCGTCACCGCGACCGCGCTGCGCGAGCGGGCCGTGGCCATGGCCCCATCGCCACAGCTGCACCGCCGGCTCGCCGAAGAGAGCGAGCGGCGGGGCGACCACGCGGCAGCGCGTCATCACCGGGCCCGTGCGCATTTCCACCTCGGGAAGGCGGCCTATCGCCGCAACAGGCTGGAGGACGCGCTGCGGGAGTTTCGCGAGGCGGCGGTCCACGACGACCGGCACGTCGCCACGTGGTACCGCACGGGAGAGATGGCCTATCATCTGGGCCGCAGGACGGAGGCGGTGGAGGCGTTCCGGCGCGTCGTGGATCTCGAGCCGGATCACGAGCGGGCGTTGCGATGGCTCGATCTCCTGGTGATGGCGACCGTCTCCGCCCCGAGTGGAGGGTGATCATGCAGCTCCGGCACGGGCGGGTACGCGTGGTCGAGGCCTCGCTGGTCGCGCTCGTGGCGCTGGTGCACCAGAGCGCCGTGGTCGCCGCCCAGCCGGCCGACGCCCCCACCGTCGAGACCGACTACGCGGCGGATCTCCCGCGGCTGCCGCAGGTACCCGCCGCCGCGGCCCGGGACACGCTCGCCGTGGCGCCGGGCTTCGCCCTCGACTTGATGGCGGCGGAGCCGCTCGTGGCCAGCCCGGTCGCGATCGCCTGGGACGAGGAGGGTGCACTCTTCGTCGCCGAGATGCGTGGCTACAGCGAGGATCAGGGGGAGCGGATCGGCCGCATCCGTCTGCTTCACGACGACGACGGTGACGGACGCCCCGATCGCGCGACGGCCTATGCCGAGGGGCTCGCCTGGCCCACCGCCGTCTGCTGCTGGGACGGCGGCGTCTTCGTGGCCGACGCGCCCGACATCCTGTGGCTGCGGGATGCCGACGGAGACGGCGTCGCCGACGAGCGACGGGTCGTCTTCACGGGGTTCGGCACCACGAACGTGCAGGGCCTGATCAACTCGTTCGCGTTCGGGCTCGATGGCCGCATCTACGGCTCCGCGAGCTCCACCGGCGGAAACGTGCGCCGGGTGGGCCCCGACGGGCAGGCGGTCGGTGAGCCCGTGAAACTCGCCGGCCGTGACTTCTCGTTCGACCCCCGGATGCTCGACCTGCGCGCGGAGACGGGTGGGGCCCAGCATGGCCGCTCGTGCGACGACGCGGGCAACGCGTACGTCTGCTCGAATAGCAATCACGCCATCCGCTGCATGATCGAAGAGCGATTTCTCGGAAGGAATACGGCATTCACTCCACCGTCGGGGCAGGAGAGCATCGCGGTGGACGGACCGCAGGCGGAGGTCTTCCGCCTGAGCCTCGTCGAGCCGTGGCGCGTGCTGCGCACGCGACTGCGCGCGAGCGGCCTCGTGCCCGGCGTGGTGGAGGGGGGCGGACGGCCGGCGGGCTACTTCACGAGCGCCACCGGAATCACGATCGTGCGGGGTGACCGCTGCGGGGACCTCGGCGGGATGCTCGTGGTGGGTGATGTGGGGAGCAACCTCGTCCATCGCAAACGGATCGTGCGTCACGGGGCCGGTGTGCGGGCGGAACGCGTCGACGAGAAATCCGAACTCGTCGCCTCTCGCGACACCTGGTTTCGGCCGGTGCAGTTCGCCAACGCGCCGGACGGCGGCCTCTGGATCGTCGACATGCAGCGCGAAGTGATCGAGCATCCGGCGAGCCTGCCGCCGCCCATCAAGAAGCACATCGATCTGACGAGCGGTCGC
>Ga0129333_10005018_pt1 | contig 12396 bp, 18 predicted proteins | sample CPB6_08_DNA_FD_94474 | JGI IMG/M metagenome (GOLD analysis project Ga0129333, IMG submission 94474) | Freshwater to marine salinity gradient microbial communities from Chesapeake Bay, USA - CPBay_Sum_0.6_0.8_DNA | ecosystem: Environmental > Aquatic > Marine > Coastal | place: USA: Chesapeake... | reverse complement strand
TGGTTTGCACCAACCATAGTTATGCCAGTCAAGACATGTTCAATCCGGATGATGTGATCTCTGGTGGTCAAGGACCCATCTATGCCAGTTCAATTGTGCTGGCCATGCGCAAGCTCAAGCTCAAGGAAGACGAGGATGGTAACAAAACTACTGATGTAAAAGGCATTCGCGCACAATGCAAAATAATGAAAACGCGATACAACAAGCCTTTTGAGCAAGTGGAAATCAAGATTCCCTATGATCGTGGCATGGATCCCTACAGTGGTCTTTGTGATCTATTTGTGCAAAAGGGACTTCTTGTCAAGGAAGGCAACAAATGGAACTATACATGTGTTGACGGGACACAAATCAAGAAGTTTGAAAAAGCCTGGAATCGCAATGAAGACGGTTGTTTGGATCGAGTCATGGATGAGTTCTATCAGAAAGTTGATCCAGCTAAATCTCTGGCACCAGCGGAAGTCGAGCAACAATAAACTGTTTAGCTGTGTCAACAGTTTTCAGCTGTTGACACAGCCATAACTAAAGCAATATTATGCAAGCTAATAGGAGCAAAATAACATGCAGGCTAGTGTAGTTTTGGAAATTTGGGACATGCTTCAGGAGTTTGTTCCAGCTAATAAAAAAGCCCAGGCTGTGGAAGATCTTGTTACAGCATTCGTAGATGCCGGAGCAGATGAAGCTTGGTTTGAAGATATTCTAGGCGAAGACCAAACTCTAGATGAGGCCATTGCCACTGTTCTGGAGTTGGATCAAGAAGAATCAGAAGAAGAGTGGGAGGAGTAAAAGTCTGTGTACTACACACAAGTAGTTGCAGATTTAGCTTCAGTAGCCCTGGCTGTGGAATATTACAGCCAGGAGTTTGAACAGGCACAAAAAGAAACTCGCATAGCGGGAAGTTTGGAAAAAGCAGCTCAAGATTTAAGTGGCCACATAACTCACAGATTTACACAATTACAAGACTTGGAAAGCATTTTAAAGTATATCAACATACGATATGATAAAATGCGCAGTGACTTGTATAGAAAATATCTCGAACGCTATAATCGTGATTTAAGTGATCGCAGTATTGAAAAATATCTAGATGGTGAATCCAGTCTTGTTGATATGAATGTTTTGATTTGTGAAGTGGCTTTGATAAGAAACAAATATCTAGGCCTCATGAAGGGATTTGAAGCCAAAAGCTGGCAAATCAACAATATTGTCAAGCTACGTAGCATTGGCATCGAAGACGTCAAACTTTAATTTTTGTTTGACAGCCACTGGATACATGTTATCATGAAGGTCAAATTGCAAACAAGGTTGACAATGAAAAGCTACGTGCTTGTAAAACAAGGTAGACTGGGCAACGGCAGTTGTGTGCAAAATGTCACAGTGGAAACACAAGGTGGCATCAAACGCGATCACAACGGCAAGTTCATAGTTGTCTGGGGCAACGGCAGTGATGGCCTTCGTCGTGGAAAAAATCGTCTTTACATTGACCAGGCTGATGACTATCAGCCTGTGGTTGCTCCGGCAGTTGTTGCAACAGACACCCAGCCCAGTATTCTGCAACTAACGGATCAAGAGATTCAGCAAGACATTGATGAAACTTTTGAAATTCTAGGCGAAATGACTGATGCTGTTGCCAGTAACATTGTCAAAGGACTGGTAGTCAGTGGTCCCAGCGGTATTGGCAAAAGCCACACTGTGGAAACCCGTCTGCATCGTGCACTGGCAATCAAGCAGGCCATGCAAAATCGCAGTTTGTTTGAATGCATTCACGGTGACATGTCGGGTATTTGTTTGTATGAAAAACTCTGGGAATATCGCGGCGAAGGCCAAGTTTTGGTGTTTGACGACTGTGACAGTGTGCTATATGATGACGACAGTCTAAATGTTCTCAAAGCTGCTCTTGATAGTCGCAAAACCCGCATGATTCACTGGGGCAGCCAAAACAGAAATCTTGTCAAACAGGACATTCCCAACAGTTTTGAATACCGGGGTGGTATCGTGTTTATTACAAACATCAAGTTTGATCAAGTTCGCAGCCCCAGGATTCAAAATCATCTTGCTGCAATCATGAGCCGTTGCCATTACATGGATTTGGGTATCAATACCACTCGTGAAAAACTTTTGCATATCACCAATGTAGTCGACAAGCACAACCTCTTGGGCAGCTATGCCTTTAGTCAAGAGGAGCAAAAGGAAATTTTGGATTTTGTAAAAGACAACGTACATAGGTTGCATGAGCTTAGCCTGCGCACAGTAACCAAAATTGCCGACTTGCGTGCGGCCATGCCCGGGCGTTGGCAGAAGTTTGCCGAGAAAAACTGCATGAGAAAAACATGAACACTGTAGTCATTAATATCATGGACGAAGTCAACGTCCACATTCAGGATGTGGAGTTGACACATCGTCGTCGTTTGGCAAATGCAGTGAAGTATTTTCTGCCACACGCCAGATACAGTCCTGCCTTCAAATTAGGACGATGGGACGGTTGTGCAAGTTTTTGCACGTTGGGTGGCAAAACCTATCTCAATGCCCTGGACAAACTGCTGCCTATTTTGGTTGATGCAGGGTATGATGTTGAGATTGTGGATGATCGTCACAAGCATGATCTGGACCTAACTGCAATTGATGACACTTATCTAAGTGATCGCATGTGGCCAACCGGGCATCGAGCTCAAGGTGAGCCCATTGTGTTACGTGATTATCAAGTGCAGTTGGTTAATGAGTGTTTGGCCAATCCACAGGGACTGATCATTGCACCCACTAGCTCGGGCAAAACCATCGTCACAGCCACCTTGAGCAGGCGTGTGGAACATATTGGCAGGACTATTGTGATTGTTCCCAACAAAAATCTTGTGGAACAAACACTTGAAGACTATCAAAATGTTGGCTTGGATGTTGGTGTGATATTTGGCGATCGCAAGGAGTTTGATAGGCAACATACAATTTGCACCTGGCAAAGTCTCAACGTTTTAGACAAGAAAAACAAAGACGCTCTTGATGATGATCAGCTGGCTGTGTTCCTGGACCAGCAAGTGGCTGTTATTGTTGATGAGTGCTTCGATGGAGATAGCAAAGTCCTAACTCCTGAAGGATACGTTCCTATTAAAAACCTTAAACCAGGCGATAAGGTGATCAACTATTCTGAATCTACCAAAGAATTTAAGCAAGATGTGGTTGTTAAACAGCATGTTAATCTTACGAACTCTTATACAGAGAAGATGTACGAGCTAGAGTTCGATAATGGATCTATTATAAAAGTGACAGGTAATCACAAGTTTATGACCAACAAAGGTTGGTGTAGGGCGGATGAATTAACTGAGGATCATGAAATAATAAATCTCTCTTGACGTCGATAGCATAAATACACGAAGTCAAAGAGGAGGCACTCGTGAAACCCTATTCTGAAATTAAAGAGAGAATAAATGATAAGTTGGATGATTACAATCAGACCCTGCGTATAGATGTCTGCACAAGGAAGAACTGGTCCGTTACCAACGGTAGAACGTTTACTGGTGTAGAACTGCAGAAGTTCCGTAGACGCTTGATATATTCAAAAACATCTATCTGGTACGAGCTATTCGACCAATGGATGACTGACACCATAAGTGAGTCTGATATTATGAAGATTCTGTCAATAAAGCGTGGACAGAGATGCCAAGAAATCCATAAGGATCATATAAGAAATAATCTAAACACTGGGCAACCGTGGATCAAAGGCAAAAAGAACAATATTGATTATAGGCGACGTCCTCTTACTTCCGAACAATGTCTTGCTATGTCAAAACAGCGTCGAGGCAAAGGAAATCCCATGTATGGCAAAAAACATTCAGATGAGACTAAACTCAAACATTCGCTGTTTATTAAAACCTTGATACAAGATGGTAAGTTTACCCCCAATTCAAACAATAGACAAACTCACTATGATGTCACCTTCAACGGGGTAAAGTATCGGTCAAGTTGGGAGGCTCTCTATCACTCTTATAATCCACAAGCCAAATACGAAGAGCTCAGAATCTCTTATACGCATAACAACCAAGAAAAAGTTTATATTGTTGACTTTGTTGATCATCAAAACAAGCTAGTGGTTGAAGTTAAACCAAGAGAAATGGTTAAAGATACATTATTCCAGGCTAAATGGAAAAGTCTAGTAGACTGGGCACAACACAAAGGATACACTGTATTATTGGCGGATCAGTATTGGCTGGTAAACAATGTATTAAATCCAGATTTATCTAAGTTCGATGATATAACCGCAAGAAAGTTGAGAACCTTATATGAAGCTAGTAAAGAGAACTGAAATTCTTAAACCTCAAACCGTGTATAATCTGCATGTTCAAGAAGATCATAATTATATCGTCGAGGGAGCAGTAGTGTCCAATTGCCACGGGGTAAAGGATTTAGGAGTGTTACATCGTCTGCTGACCTCCACTTTCAGCAATATTCCCATCCGCTGGGGTTTGACAGGCACCGTGCCCGAAGCAGAATACAATCAAATGAGCTTGTTTACTGCTATTGGACCTTTAATTGGGCAGCTACAAGCAAGAGACCTGCAAGATGCCGGGCATTTGGCACAGTGCCAAGTTCATGTGCATCAAACTCAGGAAACTCAAGTTTATCAGGATTACCAAAGCGAATTGAAGTTTCTTTTAACCAATAAAGACAGACTGGCTTGGATATCCCAGTTTGTAAAAACAATCAGCAAAACGGGAAATACCTTGGTTTTAGTGGATCGCATTGCCACAGGCACTGCGTTACATGATCTCATACCCGACAGCACATTTATCAGTGGCGAAATGAAGAGTTCAGATAGGCGTGATCATTACAAGGAAATCAATCTCAGTGACAATGCAGTCATGATCGCCACATATGGCACAACTGCTGTGGGTATTAGCATCAATCGTATTTTCAACCTAGTGCTTATTGAGCCTGGCAAAAGTTTTGTCAGGGTAATTCAGAGCATTGGACGCGGTCTCAGAAAGGCTGATGATAAAAGTCATGTGGATGTATATGACATTTGCAGCAAAATGAAGTTTTCTCATCGACACATGCTGAAACGTCAGCAACATTACAAAAAAGTTCAGTATCCTCATACACTTGTCAAGGAAAGTTACTGACGTCACTAGTAAATATGACGTGAAAATACTTACCAGCAACAATCAAAGTTTGAACGTCAATCATTTACCCGATCAAGGGGTAGATCTCAACTATTGTGTTTTAGACTACAGCGACAACAAAAATATTGATTACTATTGGTATCCCTTGGTTTTCCTGGAAAGCTTTGTAAGTCCCAGTGTGGATTTGCAAATTGGACCTCATCAATGCCAAATGCCCCTGGATTGGCATTTGGTTATTGGAGATCCTGAAATTGGTGATTTGGAAGTTGTAAGTTTATTGTATTTGATGGACAAAGACTTCCAGGCCTTTTGCTTTAATCCTCTAACAGGTTATATACCTAAATTTCACACCGTGCAGGTGGTAAATGTTTGGCCCGACATCAAATGGTTTTGTCCCAAGCTGAAAACTGCTAATATTTTGGCTGTGCCCTTGCACGATGGGGATAATCCTTCCTGTGCCTTTTTTGTAAAAGATCTGGCAAAAATTCCCGAAGTTCTGGATATTAAACATCTGTTCTAAAAACAATGCCCTGATATTGCTATCAGGGCATTGCCGAGTCTGTACTTGTTTTAACAAGTAAAAACAAGTAAAGCTTTAGTCACTTTGGATAGTTGCTTGGCCAGGTGCTGTTAGGGTAATTCCTTCAAACTTCCAATCATATGTTGTGTTATTTGTAAATGTTCTAACAGTGTTATCAAAAATAACAGCAGCATATTCTACTGCACCGCCTCCATATGGAGTAACTGTGATATTGGCCTGTCCAGGAGCAGTTAATGCACCATTCACTAGACTGACTTGGCCACTTGCTACACCTGCATTGGCACGCATAATATATCGTCCAGTCCCAGTCTGTTTGGTAATATATGCATCGGTATAAGGTGCCCCCTGTCCGGGAATCCAAGCTGTAGCTGCGATTTGTTGACCGGTTGCTCCAGTGTTACCTATAAACTTCTTGTTAATCGGGCGTCCCATTGTTTTCTCCTTTGCCTTTCAAGGCTACGCGGTTGGACCGCATAATAGTTGTTTGGATTATTTATCAGGAAAGGTGCTGTCTATAAGACAAGCATGTGTTTGTTGGGGATTATTTTGATTTTCCTGAAACTTCCAGGGAAATTTTTGTCCCGAAAAATCCCAGGCAAACAAGTTTGTTATCCTGCTGCAATAAAATATTTGATCATCAGGTGCTCGAAATCTCAAGAGCATGTTGCCATTATGTTCTAAGTTGTCAGCAAGCTTGCAAACTCCCAACGACCCTGATTTTGTTTGTCTACAAATGTAACTGTGTTTGTTAATCTGATTGATTATCCACGCAGGTTCAATTTGGTCATGTAGTCGCACCAGGGGCATAAGCACAGGTAGACCACGGGGCATTCCTAAATAACGTGGATTTAAAGGGCGGCCCATGCTTTATATGTTGACATTAATATGTTATTATATATTGTAAGTAAGTGAAATGTGAAACAAGGATTTTAAATGAGTCAAAGAACCCAGGGGTTTCAAGGAGGTATCAAGAAGGGTACAACTGCATATGATCCCCAAAGTTATGCTTTAGATCGAGGTCTGCGGCATATTAGCAAGATTTTAGCCCAGGAACTGACTCCACAGGGTTACAGACGCGTGAATAAGTTTTTGTCCCGGGACATTCCCGGAGGGCTTGCCAGCTGCCAGCCTGATGGCGGCATTTGGTATAACAGTGAAAACCAAATCACTGCTATTTTTGAAGGCAAAAAGCAAGGCGCAGTGGGTAATGCACATGAGCGGTGGTATATGAATCGCTGGATAGCTCATGTGTTGGCACCTCAAGCAAGATATGTTACATTTTGCAGTGGACCCGGGGTTCTGGAGCATAACAGCATGTATAAGGGGCTGAGCTTTGCCTTGGCAACAGAAGGAAAGCCTATTATGTGGAATGTGCTTCACGCCACAGGCACAAGTTTTTACGGGCAGGAACAGGGGTTCACAGACTTTGAGCTTTATAACATCATGAAACAGGCGATCACCCTTTGATTAAACCATTGTTTAAATGGGCTGGTGGCAAAAGCAAGATGCTGAAATACTATCAGCCTTACATGCCAACAGGTCCCATACAAAGCTATAGTGAACCATTTTTTGGTGGTGGGGCTATGTTTGCCCATGTGATTGAAAAATATAATCCGCAAGAAGTCTGGATTAACGATATCAACAGTGACATAATCAACATCTATCAGAGTGTTGCCAGCGATTTTCAAGATTTTTGCGATTGTTTACAACAGCATAGTCAGGAATATCTACAAGGCAACTACGATCAGCGCCGTGCATACTATTATAAAGTTCGTGAAGAACATGCCTGGGGCTGGGAAAAATGGTCAAAAACTCAGCAAGCGGCTGTGCTGTACTTTCTCATGCGCACAGGCTTTAACGGCATTTGGCAAATCAACAAAAATACCAACAATCGATATGGCACGCCTTGTGGTTTGCTTACAGAAACTCAGGTATATGATCAGGATAACTTGCAAGCATGGCACGATGTATTAAAACAACGGCAAGTTCATATTACATCAGGTGATTGGAGCCAAGTCCCTGTTTGTGACTTTGTTTTTTGTGATCCTCCCTATCGCGATAGCTTTGCAGATTACAATCAACCCTTTCCTGATCTTGAACTGGAAAAGCTAATAAAAACTCTGGAACAGCATGATAACTTTTGGTTGTGTAATCGTGATAGCGGTGACGGGTTCTTTGACAACGTGCAAGCACATGTAATAAAAATCCCAGTGACATATACAGCAGGGCGTCGTAAAAAAACACAAACTGGATTTCAAGCCAAAAAAGCCATGGAAGTGTTGATTTTTCGCAATCTGCCAGTATCAGCCACAGATAGTGGTTTGTTTTATCAGGAAAGTTAACATGGCCAAAGATTACGCACTGGATATCAAGCAAGTTTTAAGTGCCATTGATACTCAAAAGCTCGATTACTACCAAGGGCTTACTGAACAGGAACGCAAAGCTTACAGTCACTTTGTGATCATGCGATATCTCAGCAGCTTGCCCAATAACAGTGCATTGCAACAGTATGCAATTTTGGCTGTAAATGATTTAGTAAACATTGGTTTTGGTGATTTGCGAGAGCATCCCGAACTACAGCACATGTTGCTTTGTTGTGCAGGTTCAGGAGCTCGGCAATACCATCCCTGGGTTCCAGTTGCTCGCGCCAAGAAACAGCGAGGAAACCCTGTGGCTGAACTAGTGGAAAACTACTATCCACATCTAAACAGTCAGGAAGTCCGCTTGATGTTGTGTACCATTACTCGGCAACAGATTATTGATTTGGCTGTGGCCAGTGGATATACAGAGAAAACCATACAGGAACTTGTAAAACTGCACAGTGAACCATGACGTTTATTTGCGAATTTTGTAAAAGGTTTTTTGCCAAAGAAAGAACTTGGTACAATCACAGTTGTGAAAAGAAACGTCGCTGGTTGAACAGAGATTCTGCACAGGGTAGACTGGCGTTTCACAGCTGGAAAAGATTTCATGAACTAAGTGGCATGCGTAACATGAAAAAAGTCACCCAGGAAGATTTCATATCCAGTGCATTTTATCAGGCCTTTAACAGATTTTCAGCTTATGTGTTGGAGAACAATGTAGTTGCTCCCAGAAGTTTTATTGACTTTGTCATACGCAGCAATATCCCCATAGATCGCTGGTGTCAGGAAAGTTTGCTGGTGGTTTATATCCGTGATTTGGTTAATACAGAAACCTGTGATCAAGCACTTGCTCGCAGTGTGGAGTATCTGGCAAAATGGGCACAGGAAAACGATCAATCTTGGCATGATTTTTTCCGTTTGGTAAATACCAACTTGGGCACACAAATCATTTGTCACGGACGCATAAGCCCCTGGATGGTGTATAATGCAGATAGCAGCATGCAGTTTTTGGAAAGATGCACTCCCGAGCAAGTCAGCATGGTGCAAAACTGGGCGCCTGCACATGTTTGGAAAATCAAGTTCAAAAACAATCCGCAGGATGCAGAATTTGCCCGAGAAATGTTAGCACAGGCAGGAATGTAATGAAAAAGTTTTTAATAGAACCCCAGGTAACAGCATACAAACCTCCAAAACCCGCCAGCATCAGGGAAACTGCCAATGTTGCCAGCCAATATGGCGTTGCAAACACGCCAGTTGTCCCTGCAAATAAAAAAGACAACACTTGGAAAATTGATGGCTCTTGGGTGGTGGTATCGGACAACCAAGGCCTGACTCAGCGAGTGCCAGGGGAGCAGATTATTCAAGAACTGCTACGTCAGAACAGCGATTTACGAACACAGGTTAGCCAGTTGCAACAGGAACACAGGAATATCTTAAGCAAACTCAACGGGCTTGCAGGGGCATTGCGGCAAAGAACATGATCCCCTTTGATATTGACATAGATGTTGCGTCTCGAGACCAAGCACTTGCAGGTATTAAACATATACCAGCAAGTTTGCTAAGGAATGACAAGTTGGAAAAACACAACACTGGTGTTTATTTTCATAATGTTCCCAGTGACCCATTAACTGGCTATTGCAGTTTGCCCTATAAACAAGCTCAGGAACAGGGTTGGTTCAAGCTAGACATTCTCAATGTTTCAGTTTACGAAAAAATCAAGAGTCCACAACATTTACAGGAACTATGTGACCGAGAGTTTTCCTGGCAGCTTATGACCCATCCTGAATTTGTGTCTCAGCTGATTCACTTGCATCGTCATGCTGACCTGGTGGCGCAACTGGCTCCCCAAAGCCTTGAAGACATTGCAATAATCCTGGCTTTGATTAGACCTGGCAAGCAATATCTTATCAAACGTTGTTTGCAACTGGGCTTATCACATGCAGAACCTGAAATCTGGCAACCCAGTGAACAAGGCTACCATTTCCGAAAATCTCACAGTTTTGGATATGCCATGTTAGTGAAAGTTCACGCTGAAACTATCGTTGACGAAATATCTCGCACGTTGTAATATAAAAATATCAACAGGATCACAGAAATGCAGTTGGAAATCGCTAATCATCTTGATGGATGTCATGCACAAGTTTTGCATGAAGACAAAACATGGGATTTAGGGTATTATCCCGATAATGAACTGCCCGACAAGCTACGACAACGTCTACATGGTGATGTGTGGATGTGGCGTAATCCACATTGTCAGCCTCGTGATTTACGAGATCTTTTGCTGGGGCTGGAGCATGCACAGGGTGAATTCAGTGTGAGACTGCGTCCAAATGACAACCAAGAGGATTTCTATGCCATTGTCGCAGTAAACAACGAGCAAGTGGCCCGATGGTTGTCATGGAAAACCATGCAGCGGTGGCAAAAATGGAGTCGCCAAGAAGAATCTAAGCATCTACGTGAGCAGCGTATGAAAACCACACCAGAAGTCAGTGCAGATGGCAAAACCATGCGGGTGAAAGTCAAAGTTAGCACACTGGGTGATTAAACATCGCGCACCAGAGTAATGGTGCGCCTTTTCACTCTCTTGTTTAACATATCACGCAGATTTACGACGGGACCCTGCACCACTCGGCTTTCCTTGCTGGCAAAAGTTTTTAAAACAGCACGGAATTCCTGAAACTCTTGTCCTATGAATAGATTAATGGGAATAGTTCTGTTGCTTTCCCACCACCATGTTTCCCCACAAACCAAAAACTTTTTCTTTCTGTCATCAGTCCAGTTACCATCCCAAGTATAGATACTTGTGAACTGCTGATCAGCCTGCTGAATAATTCCCAGGTATTCCTGATTGAGATATTCTACCACGCTGAGAAAAGGATATCGTTGTTGTAAATCATGGAGTTCTTGTGGCGTCATGGCAGTTTCCTTGAAGCTGTTTAGCTAAATACTTATTAGATCGATCACTGATTTATCCCTCATATGTCCACTATTACTTTATATTCTTATCAACAACAGTTATATTGGATGTATGATGCACCTGGAACTTTGCTGCAGACATGGCCCATGATTCAATATAAACAAAAAATATACAAGGGCGTAACAAACACCCTGCAAATGTTGGTGCGTAATGTGGATCGCCGACCTGTTGATATTACAGGTTTGACCCTTACTGCACAAATGATAAACGCTGAAACTCAGCAGACAGTGCTGGTAAAGGCTGTCACGGTAACCAATGCCAGTCTGGGACAAGCATTAATAGATATTACCGAAACAGACATTCAGTTTTTACCCCTGGGCTTTTACAACATTCAGCTTACCAGCACTGATGACAGCAATGTGCAACGTTTTCTGTATAGCGATCAATATCAAGATATTGATGTAGCGGTGGAGCTATTAGCTGGCACACAACGTGAGCTTATACCAGCTACGGCAATAACTGAGTTTACTCCAACACCACTTAACTGGTGGACAGACATATTGTATGTTAGCAGCAGTTTACCCGGAAACGCACAAACTGGAGAAACATCCGGCACCCATACCTGGGTAGTTTATACTACAAACTGGCTGGGCAAACTGTGGTTGCAAGGCAGTTTAACTGAAAATGTCCCCACAGATACTGAATGGTTTTTGATACCCCTTACGGCTGACACAGATTACAAGGAATGGACTAATGACAGTCAGCCTGTGATTTGGCAGGGAAGTGTAACTGAAAATCTCTATTGGGTGCGATTTGTCTATCAAAGCAGCATGGGCAACACAGGCACGTTTGACAAAATACTTTACAAAAGCTAAACCATGTAATGGTTTCTGTAGCAGATGTAGTTAGTCAGTGGATTCCTGCACGAGCTAGAACCGCTAGCAAAGGCTGGAAAAGTGCCAATGCTGTATGTTGTCATCATCGAGGACATCGTCCCGACACACGAGGACGAGGAAACTGGTTGATAGACCCACAAGGTCATGTAAGCTATAGCTGTTACAACTGTGGTTTTCGCTGCCGCTATACAGGTGATGGCTTAACAGACAGTTTTCGTGCTTTGTTGTCCTGGATGTCTGTGCCCGAAGACATTGTGGACAGCTTGAAAATGCAAGAGCTGCAACAAAGCCTTCAGGGCAACGCAGTTGTAGCCACCACTGCTGTAATGAAAGATCCTGAAATCTTTCAGCCTGACCGCTGGCCAGATCCCTGTTGGAACATGAAAGATCTAGCTGCTGACAATCATCAAGATCCTGATTTTCAAAAGGCATGGCAATATCTCAACAGTCGTGGCAGCAGTATCATGGCCAACAGCGATTATTTTTGGTCTAACAGCCAAGGCCGATGGAAAATGAAAAATCGCATTTTGATACCTTTGCGTGATAAACAACAGCAGGTGGTGGGTTACAGCGC
>Ga0129333_10005017_pt1 | contig 12399 bp, 10 predicted proteins | sample CPB6_08_DNA_FD_94474 | JGI IMG/M metagenome (GOLD analysis project Ga0129333, IMG submission 94474) | Freshwater to marine salinity gradient microbial communities from Chesapeake Bay, USA - CPBay_Sum_0.6_0.8_DNA | ecosystem: Environmental > Aquatic > Marine > Coastal | place: USA: Chesapeake... | reverse complement strand
TCGACGTCTTCTCCGCCGACGATGATGTAGCTGAAGCCCCAACGTTCCCGTTGCGCGAGGAGCTGCTCGACGATTGCGCTCGGAGGTCCGATTGCACCGAAAGGTGTGGAGTCGACCATTTCGCGAGGTGCATTGAAGAAACCAGCGAGCGCATCGACGGCAGCTGTTCGGTCTTCTGTGACGTTGACGATAAAGGCCCTGATGTTCATTTCTATGTGGTCGAGCCGGTTTCCAGCTGCCTCGATGACAATGCCGACTTTCTCATCCACTGACTCAGCTGACATGTGGCCGATTGTCTCTCCATCGATGGCGCCGGACTTGAGATTGGGGTTGATGCCGACGATGTCGGCATTCTGTGCAGCAAATGTGAGCACACGTTTGCCTCCACCACCAATGAGAATGGGAGGGCATGGCGCTTGTACAGGTTTGGGTAATCCGTTGTAGCCGCTGATTGTGTAGTGCTTGCCCGAGAATGAGAACGGTCCGTCAGCCATGCAACCTCGGATGACGCTCACGCCTTCGATGAAGCGATCAACGCGCACGCCAGGTGAGTCGTATGCAATGCCTGCTTGCTCGTAGTCGGTGATCATCCAACCCGCACCGATACCAATTTCGACCCGGCCAGAAGACAGCACATCCATGGTCGCCAACTCTTTGGCAAGCACCACAGGATGTTTGTAGTCATTGTCGAAGACCAGAGCACCGATTCGTAATGTTGTCGTGGCAGCGGCTGCTGCGGCGAGGGCCGGAATCGGGGCGAACTGCTCGGTGAAGTGATCCGGCATCGTCAACACGTCGAAGCCGTTCGCCTCCGCTTTGCGTGCAAGCTCGGTCCAGGTCTTGCCGTCCACCGAGTGCGACGCTTGAATTCCGAATCGGAAGGGCTTTTGGGGCAATGAAGACATGCGTGCACCGTACCAATGCACGACTCGTGGAGAGTGACAGACGCTGTCGACGAGTCGCCGCTACCGTGGTTTTGCCGTGAAACTTCGTGATCTCTCAGGTCGTCTCCCCGCAGGTCTTGCGCGTGGTCCGTGGATGATGCGTTCGATCATCGTCGTCATGGCGTCGTCACTTTTCGTGACAGGGGTGCTCGTCGGTGCCGCTCCTGCAGCATGGGGAGTGCTGAATTCGCACAAACTTGAGCCAGTTACTTTGCCTCTCTTCGAGGGGCTCGCCAGTCGCTCGCAGATTCTCGATGTGAACGGAGTGCAGATCGGCGTGTTCGAATCGGAGAACAGCCAGCCTTTGGCCATCGAGGATGTGCCAGTCGACGTCATCGCGGCATTGTTGGCGGTCGAAGATGCTGGCTTCTACGAACACAAAGGAGTCAATCTGCGCGCACTTGTTCGTGCCACGCTAGCCAACTTCCAGTACAGCAGCAGTCGACAAGGCGCATCGACGATCACGCAGCAGGTGGTGAAGAACGAGTTCTTGGCGGGTATGGAACGAGACGGTCGATACAAGATTCTTCAGGCCCGTTATGCGGTGATGCTCGAGAAACAAGTGCCGAAATCCAAGATCATCGAGCGTTACTTGAACACTGTGTATTTCGGAAACAATGCATACGGACTTCAGGCTGCATCTGAGGTGTACTTCGGCAAGCGAGTCCGTGACTTGTCGCTTGTCGAGGGGGCGTTTCTCGCTGGACTCGTACGTGCGCCATCTAGTTATGACCCCATCCGCAACCCCGAGCAGTCGCGACGGCGCTTCGCGCAGGTACTAGAGAGGCTGGTCGAGACCGAACTCATAACCTCGGCCCAGTCGACTGACTTCTACGACACATGGCAGATACCTGAGATCTTGAAGAACATTCCCGAGCAACAGGTCCGACGCTCGTACTTCTCGGAAATGGTCCGCGATTACTTATTGAACAAGAGCAACATCCTGGGTGCCACGTACCAGGAACGGTTTAATCGTTTGTATCGCGGTGGTCTTCGAGTCCATACGACACTTGATTCGAAAGCTCAAGTTCTTGCAGAAGATGCAGTGAAGAAACAATTGCCTGTCAACAAGACTGGCATCACTGCTGCATTGGTGAGTGTCGACAATGCCACGGGAGCGGTGCGTGCGGTCGTCGGTGGTCCTGGGTTCACTGCTGGTCGAAATGAAGTGAACCTGGCGCTTCGGCGTCGTCAGACAGGATCGAGCATCAAAGTATTCATCCTTGCTGCGGCACTCGAAGCGGGGGCGCAACCAAAGGACCTGATTGACGGGACCTTGCCGTGCACGTTTCCCAACCCGGGCCTTCCGGAGGAGCCGTTCAAGATCACTCAAGGCGTAAGCCGTCCGATTTCGACTCTCGAGCAACAAACGTGGTTGTCGATCAACTGTGCGTATGCGCGACTGTCGCAGATTGTTGGGCTCGAGCGCTTGGTGCAGATGGTGTATCGCCTCTCTGGTTCGCCGTATCTGTCACGTGACACATTCAAGATCTCACCGTTCGCAAGTTTCGCCACTGGCGCGAACGAGTTGAGTCCGATGGACATGGCTTCTGGCATGCAAGCACTTGCTAACGGGGGATTGAAGTTTGAGCCGTACCTCGTCGAGCGGATCGAGAACTCGTCTGGTTTGGTCTGGAGTCACAGCGCCACGGGCACACAGGTCGTCGCCAAGGCGGTCGCAGACACGGAGATGTCGGTTCTCAAAGGGGTCATGGAATCTGGCACTGCACGTCGCTCTGCTCTCGCATTCGGACGACCTTCGGCCGGAAAGACCGGTACTCAGGACGAGAACACGAATGCCTGGTTCGTGGGGTCTACTCGTCAGCTGACGACCGCGGTGTGGGTGGGAGACCCGCGTGCGTACACCCCGATGGTGAACATCCCCGAGTTCCGCGCTGTCGGAGTACCGCGAGTGCAAGGTTCCACGTTCCCTGCGCGCATCTGGAAGGCATACATGGACCCAGCGCACAACAACGTGGCGATGACGGACTGGGATGCGCCTTCTCTCGCCGAACGAAATCAGGTGCGCCTCTACTTGCCGGGAACTGATTGTGTCGCAAAGGTGGTGTCGGGAGTGTTACCTCGTTCGCTGACTGGCCCGACTGTCGCAACAGTTGTTCCAGTCGACGGCACGACGTCAACGTCTACGACTTCTGCGGTAACGACCACGACGGTTCCGGTCTCGACGACTTTTCTTGCGCCGACTCAGACAGTGTTCGCGTGGCCGACACCGAGTGGTCCGCCGACTCTGTCGACAGCGACAACTCTTCCAACGACGACGATTGTGTCGACGACAGTTCCGTCGACGACGGTGGCAACCACCGTTCCGCAGAACATTCCAGGGCAAACCACCGCAGTAACTTCATCGCCGCCCTCCACGCTCGGGGGACCGGTGGTGAGTGTCGTTGATCCCGGCACGACCGTGCCGCAGACAATGACGGACCCCACGTACCCCATCATCGGTGCCGATCCGTCGAGATATCTCGTCTACCTCTGTGCAAAGGGTGTGCCCTCAGCAGTGCGCACCACAGTTGGTGCAGGCTGAACGCCTTACGATAAGAGTGTCATGTTCTTCTGGTTTCTCGGCACCGCAGTCGTAGCGGTGTGGTTCGTGTTTCGTGACGAAAAATTCGACTATCGCACATTGATGATCGGTGCGCTCTTGCCTGACTTCATCGACATTCCAACAGGCGGAGTATGGGTGTTTCACTCCGTGACAGCGAGTGTCGTAGTTCTTGCAGTGGTGATGGCCATTTGGCGACGTGGTTCCCTCCGGCGACGAAGCTTGCTCGGAGTGCCGATCGGGATGTTCTTTCACCTTGTGTTCGATGGTGCGTTCGCCAATACCGAGTCATTCTGGTGGCCGTTCACCGGCATCACGATGGATTCAGCGAGAGTCCCAAGTATCGACCGCGGACCGTTCAACGTGTTGCTGGAAGCCGCTGGGTTGGCAATGCTCGCGTGGGTGTGGCGACGTGCTGCTCTCGCTCGACCGGAACATCGACGAGTGTTTCTCTCGTCCGGTGTTCTCTATGACCGCATCAATCAACCAGCCACTGTGCAGGAGCCACCGACATGCTGATTCTCGTTCGTCACGGTCGAACGGCCGCCAATGCAAAAGCGCTGCTACAGGGAAGGGTCGATCATCCTCTGGATGACGTCGGCCAAGACCAAGCACGTCGTGTCGCCCGCGTCATCAACGAGTTGTATCCGGAAGCACGTGTCGTCTCGAGTCCGCTTCGTCGTGCGCGAATGACTGCTGATGCGATTTCACAGCAGGTCGTCATCGACGAGCGGTTCATTGAACTTGACTATGGCGCCTTCGACGAACTGGCACTTACTGATGTGCCCGCCGAGACATGGGCACAATGGCACGCAGATCCACATTTTCGTCCACCGAACGGTGAGACCCTCGCTGAACTCGACGTCCGAGTGCATGCGGCTCTCGATGAGCTGACTGACGAGGCAAGAACGAAGGACATCGTCGTTGTCGCGCACGTATCTCCGATCAAGAGTGCTGTCGTGTGGGCCTTGAACGGACACACGAACATGTCTTGGCGTTGCGCGCTAGATCGCGGTTCCATCACGCGCATCGCCATCGGTCCTCGTGGTCCGTCGCTCGTCGGATTCAACGACACTGCGCATCTCGACGTGAAGTAGTCAGAGGTGTATCAGTGACGGTGAGTCGCTCTGTAAGCGGGATTCTGTGCGCACTTTCGTGCGCGGTGACCATCCATCTGTGCGGTCTACCCGAAGGTTGCCTTGCGGCGGGCGAGCAGCCCGATCCTTCTGCTTGACCTTGCTCCTGGTGGGGTTTACCTAGCCGTGTGGATCGCCCCACACGCTGGTGCGCTCTTACCGCACCGTTTCAGCCTTGCCTGTGACCGTTGCCGATCCATCGGCGGTTTCCTCTCTGTTGCACTGTCCGTCAGGTCGCCCCGACCTGGCTCGCGCCAGCACCATGCTCTGTGGAGTCCCGACTTTCCTCGATGCATCTCTGCACCGCAGTCACCCGAACGACTCACCGTCATGAGGCAGTGTACGAGTGGTGCACGCCGGCACCTAGACAGATTTGTACCGCGCCTGTGAGACGAGGGGACGTCAGTCGACGTAGATGAGCGAGTTGAGACTGGGAGTCTCGATCGACAGCACATTCTTGCTGCCGCTCTCGCCAGGTTTTCCGAGCGCCACTTGCACCGCTGCAAGGGTGCCAAAAGTCGAGGGGACAGCTGCGACCAACGCAGCGCCCGCATCATCGACGCTAGGAAGAAGTCCTTCGATACCTGGGCGAATGGCCTGAGCAAGCACTGTGGCGTGTCGAGCCTCTTGTGCGCCGATGACCATTGCATCTGCCCGAAGAGCAGCTTCGCTGATTTGGGCGACAAAACCTTGATAGGTCGAAGCCGCCAGCGTCTCGAGTGCATGTGCGAAGGCGAGAGCATCAGCGGCCGGTGTGTCGCTCTCGACGACGAGAGCGAGTGCCGGCTCGACGTACAGCGACATCATGCGCGGGTTCGCTTCCTTGAACGGCTTTCCACCGCGTGCAGTGATGAGCGCCTCTAGCGCTGCAGCGTGCTCGGTGTGGTCGGCGATGAATGCCTTGGCTACTTCAAGCGCTGACGCAGCATCGCCGGTGAGCACGTTTGCTTTCGCGACGGCGTTGTAGGTGTCGATGGCCAGGTACTCAACTGACATCGCTGTGCGCAACAGCACCTCGTCGGTGACATGCTCGGTCTTCAGTGCTGTCGTCTCCGGGCTGAGGCCAATGCGAGCAATGTCGGAGTGCGACTCGCCCCCGCAGGCCGCCAACACCGCTGCCGACGTGGCAGTTAGGCCACCGATTCGAAGGAAAGATCGCCGGTTCAACGACGCTGCAGAAGAAGAAGTGTTGTTGTTCATGTTCATCTTGTTCATCCTGCCGTCACGACATCGAGGGGTAGTTCGGCGAGCATCGCGAGTGCTGCACTGTGGTGCGCTTCGACGGTGATGATGGAAGCGACGAGTGCGGCGGCATCTGTTCCTTTGATGACGCGAAGTGCATCTGTGTGTGCCGCAGCTGCTGCTTTCTCGAGATCGACGAGCGCGGGAAGCATCGATGCGAAGTCGCCGGACGGTGTGATCGACGCAGTTCCTGCATCGGTCGCAGCTGAGGAACCGACATAGCCCTTCAACGCATCGACATACGCCTGGTGATGCTCGCGCATCGCGACAACGACGGTTCGCTCGTTGTCGCGGAGGGTCACTTTCTCCATTGCCGCATACACCTGCACATGTCCGCGTTCGGCGACGAGAGCGGCGTTCAAGCCCGCCGCATCATCTGCGGATCGCTTCGGAGGGGTAGTGGTCGAAGAAGAGTCAGCGGCGAGCACTTGAGTGCCGAGCAATGCTGGGGTTGCCAACACGACGCCACCAGTGAGCGCTGCGAGAATCATCTGACGTCGAGACATGCCAGCGGCTGCCGCGGTCGTGTTATGAGGGTGAATGTCCACGCGGGGAATCCTTCTTGGTCGGTTGTGCCTGTCACGGCACCCTCCCAACACTAGAAGTCCAGTGCTGACAGGTCCGGTATCCAACCGCGGGCGCGTCCGATTGCCTCTGCCCATTCGTCGCGTGACACTCCGCTGGCGCCATCGGGCTCACACGACCATGAGGGCTTCAGGCCGGAGCTCGCCTCGTTCAGCGAACCCCACACGCCGGCACTGGTGCCAGCGAGCATGGCAGCGCCGAGCGTCGTGGCCTCCGTCACAGGCGCAACGTGCACGACTCGTTGTGCAGCATTGGCGAGAGCGTGAACGAAGACGCGATTGCGACTCATGCCACCGTCTATGTGCAACGCATCGATGGTGAGATCACTGTCTGCCTCGGCTGCTTCGACTAAGTCGACTCCGCGATGGGCGACACCTTCCAACACGGCTCGCACAATGTGACCGCGTGTTGTTCCGCGTGTGACGCCGAGCAGTGTGCCGCGTGCGCCGTAGTCCCAGTGCGGTGTACCGAGTCCGAGCGGAGCCGGAACGAAGACGACACCGTCAGTCGAGGGGACTGTTGCAGCGATGGTTTCCGTCGATGCGGCATCGGGCGCGAGTTGCATGTCGTGAACCAACCATTCGATGTTCGTCCCTGCCGCGAGCATTACTGCTTCAATGCCGTAGAAAACCGATGAGTCGTCACTGTGCGCAACGATCGGAAAAGTTCCGTGAGTTGAACGTGTGGACTGCGATGGTGGTGTGCTCCCCACGAAGAGATCCAACATGCCGCCGCTACCGAACGTGATCTTGGTGCGGCCCGGAGTGACGCAGCCTTGACCGAGAAGTGATGCCTGCTGGTCGCCGATGAGAGCGGTCAAGAGTGGCGCGCCAGGTAGCGCTGTGGCCGGTCCGACCGTTCCGCGTGACGAAACAATCGTCGGCAACTGATGGGGTTCGATACCGAGAATCGACAGGACATCGTCACGCCAGTTCAGTCCGTCAGGTGTGGTGAGGCCGGTGACGGCGGCATTCGTATGGTCGGTCACGAAATGTGTGCGGTCTGTGAGATTCCACGCGATCCAAGAGTCGATGGTTCCGACGCGAACGTTCGAGCGCACGTCAGCTGAGGCATCGGCGAGACATGTGCGCAACATCCACGCGGCCTTCGTCGCGGTTTGATTCGGCGCGAAGGCGAGCCCATGTTCGGCTCGAAGTGTCATGCAATCGACGACTGTGCGGAGGTCCTGCCAGCCGAGCGCAGGCCCAAGTGGCGTGCCTGTGGTGCTGTCCCACACCACGGTACTGGCACGTTGATTCGCAATGCCGACCGCGATGATCGGCGAGGGAGACTCGCTGAGAACTTGGCGGCAGGCTTCGAGAGCTGTCTGCCACATCATTGATGCATCAAATTCGACAAGTCCTGGGGCTGGGGAAGTCGGTGCGCAGTGGCGATAGGCGCTCGTGTTGATCGCGCCACTTTCGTCGATGAGCGCGGCTCGTAACCCGGTGGTTCCGATGTCGATGACGAGGATTGTCACGATTGGTTCCTCACGTGCGGCGCGTTTCGTTGCACAATGCTGCCGAGCAGACCGCCGACGACAGAAGCAAAGAGTGCAAGAGTCAGCGACGACACCACGCGAGACCAACGCACGTCGTCACCGATTGCGAGTTTTGCAAGCACGATCACGGCCTGAACGACCACGAATGTTCCGGTCGACGCAACCATGCCATGGGTGTATGGCCGTCCAGCGCTTTGCTTGCTTGCAGCGACTCCGGCTCCGACGACGAATCCGAACAGAGCAATGAGTGAAAGAAACACCGGCCATGACGATGACGACGGTTCGTCATCGAGAAGGAATCGTGCAATGAGAGTGGGTGGAACCGAGAACAGAAATGTGACCGAGGCACCTTGGCGCAAGGCCAGACGATCGAGGGTCGATAAATGCCCGCTCACAGTCCTAGTTTTCCAGGGTTCAGAATTCCGTTCGGGTCTAAGGCGTTCTTCAGCGCACGCAAGACGACCATCTCGGTGCCGAGCGCCTCTTCCATGAATCGTGCCCTGTTCAGGCCGACCCCATGATGATGTGACAGGTTCGCACCAGCGCGCAAAGCCGCACGTTGTCCGGCGTTCCACAACGCTTCGTATGTGACATCGAATGCCGCTTCTCCCGGGGTCGCGGCAAAAGTGAAGTAGAGGCATGCACCATCGATGTAGCTGTGCGAGAGGTGGCAACTCGCGAGTCGACAGCCCTCGACCGATTCAAGAGCTCTGATCACATCGTCGCGAACATGTCTCAGGCGCGACCATGGAGCAGCCACTTCCATCGTGTCGATGACGAAGCCTTTCTTGGTGAGCGCCTGCAGGCCGCTCGTGTCATTCCGATGCGACAACCAATTGGCGACGAGTGCAGTGTCTTCCCGACGTGCCGAGGACGACTCACATTCACGCTCGACGACTTCGCGTGTCGCGGCCAACATCGCCTCTTCAGCTGTATCGAGTACCAGCAAGAAGGACCGTGTTCCATCGCCGCTGTGCGATCGTTGCGACTCTTTCTCGTCGTATAGACGCAAGACGGCTGGTGTCGCGCCGGATCTTACGATTCGTCGACACGCCTCCATGCCGGCTTCAAATGAATCAAAGCTCCATGCGCTACGCCACTCATGCTCATGACGTGGATGAGTACGTAACCATGCGCGCGTTACCACGCCGAGCGTTCCTTCGCTGCCGATGAAGATGCTCGCACGATCAGGTCCGTCTGCACCCGACGGAGCATCACTTGTTCGCACCACCGTTCCATCTGCGAGAACTACTTCGAGGGCAACGACCATGTCGTCGATTTTCCCGAATCGTGTGGAGAACTGTCCCGCACCGCGACATGCGATCCATCCACCGACTGTCGAGATGTCAAAGGATTGTGGGAAGTGCGCAACCGTGAGATTGAAAGGTGCAAGATGTTCTTCAAGCTCTGGTCCGAAGGTGCCGGGAAGAACCTCGACGATTCCCGATACTTCATCGATGGCGGTGACGCCGCGCATCGTGCACATGTCGAGGATGACCCCACCATGTAGCGGTATCGAGCCACCACTGACACCACTGCGACCCGCAGCAGCCGTGACGGGAATACGATGGTCATTGCACAGAGAGAGAACGTCGCTGACATGTTTGGTGTCAGTCGGTCTGCAGACAACAGCGGCACGCTGCGTGACGACTCCCTCGAGCGCCCAATGCATGTCGTGTGGCCACCAGTCCCGGCTCGACTCCGTGACGGTGGAAAGGTCTGTTTCCACGGCACACACGCTCGCAAGTTTTTCGAGGAATTCAGGTGATGGAAACGCCACGACAGACGAGGACGCCCGTGCGTTTTCTGCGCCGCCTGCAATGTCGATGGGTGGGAGGGGTTGTCGGTGGTTGGTCACTCAGATTCCTTCGTGTCACCCGTCGTCGCAGATTCGTGTGTTCCTATGGCTGCGGCGAACTCGTCTTCGGTCACTCGTCCGGCGGCATCTTCGCGGGCACACGAGTCGATGAACTCTCTCACTTGCTGGTCGGTGTCGGCTTGCGACCAACGAAGTAGCGGAGCGATCAATCGAGCCGCCTCGGGTGCGGCAGTCACCGCCGCACGGCGATCAAAGAGGCGAGCGCGAGTTCGACGAGACAACACGTCATCAAGTGTCAACGCCATCTCGTGTGTGACCGCAAAGACCGCCTCTGCGCGAAGATAGGGGAGTCCATCGACGAGTGGTCGAGCCAAGTCCGGGTCGGCCGTCGCGAGAGCAACCACGTGCTGTGCATCGCTTCCGTAACGATTGTCGAGATGATCGATGACCGCCGAGTTCAGCCACTCAGGTTGTGATGTCGGCTTGAAGCCTTCGTGACCGTGCAACTTCAGCCGCTTTGTGCGACAACGACGAGTGGTTTTGAGAAGCTTGTCTACCTCATCGACCGCATCTTCGGCCATCTCGCGATACGTGGTGAGCTTTCCACCGGTGACTGTGATCATCCCGTTCGGCGATGTCGACACGCTGTGACGTCTGCTGAGGTCGGCGGTGCGTGCTTCAGCTTTCGAGTCAGACGTGGTGGTGACCAGTGGTCGTAACCCACTCCACACTGCGAGAACATCGTCATGGGTGACATCGGTGGTGACCGAGGCGTTCAGCGCACGAAGCACATAGTCGATGTCATCTTTCGTGCACTGGGGCTCGTCAATCGGGCCCTTGTAGTCAGTGTCGGTGGTTCCGACATACGTGTACTTGTACGTTCCGTCTCCGTTGGCGACCCATGGAATGACAAAGAGGCTGCGCTTGTCTTTCGGCACCGGAATGACAACGGCGATGTCGTTGCGAACCTTGCTCCACGGCACTGTGACGTGGACTCCTTTTGCTGGGCGAATGGTGCGCGGGTGGGCACCTTCATCGAGCTGGCGAAGGTCGTCGGCCCACACGCCAGTGGCATTCACGACGCATCGTGCACGTGTCGTGAATGACAAACCGGTGAGTCCGTCTCGCAGTGTCACGACGTGCGAGTCGTTACGTCGTTCGACTGCTGTCACTTCGATCCGAGTGGCTGCCACTGCACCGCGGTCCACCGCAGAGCGAACGACGGCGACTGTGAGCCGTGCATCGTCAGCCTCCGCATCGAAGTAGAGGTACGCAGATGCAAGGCGGTCTTTGCGCATCGTGGGTAAGTGAGCTTGCGCTTTCGTTCCCGAGAGTCGACGGTGTAGACGTCCGATGCGCCAACCGCCAGTGATGTCGTACATCCACAACGCAGATCCGAGTGCGCGCGCGATCTTCTTTGAGATAAGTCCGTCTTTTGTGAGGATCGGAATCATGAATGGAAGCACGCGCACAAGGTGTGGCGCATTACGACGCAAACGTTTGCGTTCATGCAAGGCTTCGTACACCAACCGAACGTCACCTTGTTGCAGGTAGCGCAATCCACCGTGTACCAACTTGGACGACTTCGACGACGTGCCAGACGCGAAGTCGTCGCGTTCGACGAGCGCGGTCACATACCCACGACTTGTGGCGTCGAGAGCCACACCTGCACCGGTGATGCCTCCACCAACCACCAGGACGTCGAAAGTGGTGTCCTTCAAGTTGCGGAGGGCTGCCTCACGGTCCCAAGACCCGGGGGCAGGGGCACCGGGCGTGAACACCCCTTCATGTTAGGTAGCGGCCTCCAGACAGCCTCTGGCGGGCACCGAAGGATTCATCACTAAATCTGTCCGCAAGAGTTGCAAATTAGCAATGAGTGCGAATATTGTCTTTTCCGTGCGCAGTCCAGAGCAACTCACGGTCGCCTTCCGTAACGCAGGTCTCAAAGTCACGCCCCAGCGCCAGTTACTTTTCCGCCTCTTGCACGAGAATTCGACGCACCCGACCGCCGAGTCGCTGTTCACTTCAGCTAGTGCTCACATGCCAGGCATCTCATTGCGCACCGTGTATCAGACGCTGACAGATCTCACTGACATGGGGGAGCTGACGTCCATCGACTTCGGCTCTGGTGCATCACACTTCGATCCAAATGTCGCCCACCACCACCATGCGGTGTGCGACTCATGTGGTGCAATCCACGACGTGTACGTCGAGGACGCACCACGGCTCACAGGACTTGACGGATTTTCCGTCGAGCATTCCCACATCGTGTACCGCGGCACTTGTGCCGCGTGTTCATGAGTGTGGGGAACACAACAAAAACCCCTTAACGAAAGGACACATCATGGCCGGCCTCAAAGGCACCAAGACCCATGAGAACCTGTTGGAGGCGTTTGCAGGCGAGAGCCAGGCAAACCGCCGCTACCTCTGGTTCGCACAAAAGGCAGACGTCGAGGGTTACCCCGACGCAGCTGCACTCTTCCGTTCAGTTGCTGAAGGCGAGACCGGCCACGCGCACGGTCACCTCGAGTATCTGGCAGAAGTCGGTGACCCTGCAAGCGGAGAGCCCATCGGCGAGACCGAACTCAACTTCAAGGCGTCGATCGCCG
>Ga0129333_10005016_pt1 | contig 12400 bp, 13 predicted proteins | sample CPB6_08_DNA_FD_94474 | JGI IMG/M metagenome (GOLD analysis project Ga0129333, IMG submission 94474) | Freshwater to marine salinity gradient microbial communities from Chesapeake Bay, USA - CPBay_Sum_0.6_0.8_DNA | ecosystem: Environmental > Aquatic > Marine > Coastal | place: USA: Chesapeake... | reverse complement strand
GAGATCGACGAGTTGCTGATCGGGTCCAGTGGTCGCGGCTTCCGCACCACACCGCTCGAATCATCCCCGGCCCTGGCCGAGCACGTCGGTTCGCCCGAGCGGGTATGGGTGAAGGACGAAACCGGCAACGTCGGCGGTAGTCAGAAGGCCCGCCACCTCATGTCGATTCTTCTGCACTTGCGCGCTTCCGAACGGCTCGGTGCGGCTCCGTGGTCGAGGTCGGCCGATCGACCGCCGCTCGCGATCTCGTCGTGTGGCAACGCCGCGATCGCCGCGTCCACTCTGGCGGCGGCCGCGGGGTGGCCGATCGACGTGTTCATCCCCGAGTGGGCCGGCGGCAACGTGGTGGCGACCCTCGAGTCGCTGGGTGCGCGGATCACGCGTTGTCCGCGGCGACCCGACGACCCTCCCGGCGACCCGACCGTTCATCGCTTCCGGTCCGCGGTGGCGTCGGGTTCCGTTCCCTTCAGCGTGCAGGGTCCGGAGAACGCGCTGTGCCTCGACGGTGGACGCACGATCGGATGGGAAGCGGCCGAGCAGTTGCTCGACCGCGGTGTCGAGTCCTTGTCGGCTCTCTACGTGCAGGCCGGAGGTGGCGCCTTCGCGGCGTGCTTCTCGCGCGGGCTCGGCGAGGGCGGCGTGGAGGCACCGTTGGTTGCGGTTCAGACCGAGGGTTGCGCGCCGCTCGCCCGGGCGTGGGAGGGGAGTCGCGGAACGCGCCACCACGCCACCGAATGGAGTCGACTCATGACTCCGTGGCCCACCGAACCCACGTCGTTGGCCGACGGAATTCTCGACGACGAGACCTACGACTGGGTGGCCGATGTCGACGAGATGAATCGCACCGGCGGACGCGTCGTCGTCGCACCGGAGTCGGTCGTGGTGGAAGCCGCCGAGATCGGGCCCCGTCTCACCGGTATCGACGCCAGTCCGACCGCGACCGCCGGACTCGCCGGTTGGTTGGTGGAGGCGCGCGAGGGGCGCGTCGGGCGGGACGTGCTGCTGGCGTTCTCGGGCGTGCGACGCTGATCCGTCAGACCGACACCGGATTCAGCCGACCATCGGCGACGTCGTACACGAAACCGCTGATGTGGTTCTTGTGCAGAACGAACGGGCTGAGTTCGAGTCGCTTGATGCTCTGGCGAACGTCGTCGTAGGGATCGCGGAAGGCCTCGAGGGCCCACCACGGTCGAATGCCGCACTCGACCTCGAGTTCGTGTTTGAACTCGTCGACGTTCACGCCCTCCAGACCGCAGTTGGTGTGATGGATGAGAACGATCTCGCGGGTGCCGAGGCGGCGCTGCGACAGCACGAGCGACCGGATGACGTCGTCGGTCACCACGCCCCCGGCGTTGCGAATGATGTGCGCCTCGCCGTGCTTCAGCCCCAGCATCTCGAAGATGTTCATGCGGCTGTCCATGCAGGCGACGATCGCCAGATGGCGCCGGGGACGAAGGTCCATGGGGCCGTCGTCGAAACTCTCCACGTACCGGGCGTTGTTGCGCACCAGTTCGTCGATGTTCGGTGTGAACTCGGGCTCGCCCATGGGGTCAGTCTGCCCGAAGAATCGGGTGGCCGACGAGTAGTCTCGCGCCATGACGTCAGTGAACTTCCCGGTCCACAATCTCGAAGCCGGCGACGGCGGTGGCCGCCCCGACATCTTCCTTCGCCTCCTGAAGAATCGCGTGGTGATGCTCGGCACCGACGTCAACGACGACATCGCCAACCAGATCTGCGCCCAACTCCTGTACCTCGAGGGCGAGGACGCCGACGCCGACATCTGGCTCTACATCAACAGTCCCGGTGGTTCGGTGACCGCGGGAATGGCCATCTACGACACCATGCAGTTCGTCTCGTGCGACGTGGCGACGGTGTGCATGGGCCTCGCCGCCAGCATGGGGCAGTTCCTGCTCACTGCCGGCGCCCCGGGCAAGCGTTACACGCTCCCGAACGCGCGCATCATGATGCATCAGCCGTTGGCCGGCCTTCGCGGGCAGGCCGCCGACATCGCCATCCAGGTCGAGCAGATCGCCTACACGAAGCGTCGCATGGCCGAACTCACCGCTCAGCACTCCGGTCAGCCGCTCGAGAAGATCCAGGCCGACTCCGAGCGCGACCGTTGGTTCACCGCCGAGGAAGGCAAGGCCTACGGCCTCGTCGACAAGGTGATCCTGAAGCGCGGCGAGATCGTCTGACCCCGCTGGGCCGTCGTTGACGGTTTCGTTTACTAGGGCGCGACGCTGGTTGCGCCGGCCGTTGTCGTTGCAGCTGTCGTTGCACCTGTCGTTTCACTCGTCGTTGCACTCGGATCGACCGTCGTCGTCGGTGCGACCTGTGGCGCGGTGACCACCGGAACGCTTCCTTCCACGCCGACGACATCGGGCATCGAGATTCCGCAGGTCGTCTCGACCCAGATGGCGATGTCGCGCGCCGGACGCTCGGCCTTGTACGCGGCGTCGGCCACGTCTTGTTGCGACCGAGGGTCGCTCGGGTCGACGTCGGAGGCGGCCTCCACCAGGTCGGTGAGGATCGTCCATTCCTCCTCGATGGCGAGTGGGGTGATCTTTTCGAGGTCGCGGTAACGCTCCACCAGTTCGTCGACCTCGTCGGGAGTGCCGAGAGGTCCGGCGAGCAGGGGAGCCTGCTCGCCGAGTTCGGCGCAGAATCGGGCCCCGGTGCGCTCGGGATCGCTGCACGCGACGGTTGCGGCGACCGCGAGAAAAGTCGAGAGGATCAGGAGGTCGCGCCGCACTCGTTCAGTCTCGCAAACGGGCGCCGTTCATTCCGGTCACCGTCGCCGTGCCGCCGGTCGATCGTCCACAGTCGATCGTGAACAAACTTCGACCCCCCTCACCGTTCCGATCCGTCGCTCCCGCTCTCCGCCTCGTCACGAACGGTGTCGCGAATCGTCCGAGAGGTCTTCGATGAGCGCTGCCGGTGTCATCGTGTCGGTCGCCACCGCGTCGTCGAACGGCTTGGTCGGATTCCCGGTGGCGGTCGAGGCTCACGTCGGACCCGGCCTGCCCAACTTCACCATTCTCGGCCGACCCGACGAGGCGTGTCGCGAGGCGCGTGATCGGGTTCGGTCGGCGGTCGTGGCGAGTGGCCTCGAATGGCCGATCCGCAAGATCACCGTGAACCTCGCGCCGAGCAGCATCCGCAAGTCGGGGTCGTCGCTCGACCTGGCGATGGCGGTGGCGCTGTTGGAAGCCGACGGTCAGTTGCCCGAGAACGTCTCGTCGGGTCGCGCGTATTTCGGCGAGCTCGGACTCGACGGTCGTCTCCGACCGGTGGCAGGGCTCGCTCCGATGGTGGCCGCGGTTCGCGATCGGCCCGTCGTGGTGCCGGTCGACAACGTGCGCGAGGCCCTCGTCGCCGGAGCAGTCGACGTGCTCCCGGCTCGCTCGCTCGACGAAGTCGTGGCGTGTCTGCGCGGCCGAGCCGAGTGGGCCGGACTCGTCGACGACGAACCGGCACTCGACGTCGACGGAGTGCCCGATCTCGCCGACGTTCGCGGACAGCCGGCGGCTCGTCTCGGGCTCGAGTTGGCCGCGGCCGGCGGACACCATCTGCTTCTCGTGGGTCCTCCCGGCTCGGGAAAGACCATGCTCGCCCGTCGGTTGCCCGGGCTGCTCCCGCCACTCGACGACGACACGGCTTTCGAAGCCACCATCATTCGGGCGGCCGGCAACGAGCGTGATCCGTCGGCCGGCCTCGTGCGGCGCCCTCCGTTGCGCATGCCGCATCACTCCGTCAGTCAGACCGCGATGGTGGGTGGGGGCACCGGACGTATTCGTCCCGGTGAGGTGAGCCTCGCCCACGGTGGAGTTCTGTTCCTCGACGAACTGGGGGAGTTCGCTCCCACCACCCTCGATGCCCTGCGTCAACCGCTCGAGGAGGGAGTCGTGAGGGTCGACCGCGCCGAGGCCGGCGTGGTGCTACCCGCCCGTTTCACTCTGGTTGGAGCCACCAATCCGTGCCCGTGCGGTGGCGGTCCTCCGGGTTCCTGCGAGTGCGACGAGGCGGCACTGGCCCGCTACCGGCGTCGCTTCTCGGGCCCGTTCCTCGATCGCTTCGATCTGCGCGTCGTCGTGAACCGGCCAGCGGCCGACGAGTTGCTCGGCACCGAACTCGGAGAAGCGACGGCCGTGGTCGCCGAACGAGTCGCCAACGTGCGCCGACTCGCGCGGCGCCGGCAGGGCACGACGAACGGCGCGTTGACGGGTGGGCAACTCGACGAGTTCGCTCGGGTCGACGCAGCCGGCACGGTGCTGTTGCGGCGCGAACTCGAGTCGGGTCGCCTGTCGGGTCGCGGTTTGCATCGCATCCGACGCGTCGCGCGCACGATCGCCGATCTCGCCGACGCCCCCGAGGTTCTCGGCGAGCATCACGTTGCCACGGCGCTCGCCCTGCGGGCGCGCATCGCCCCGCGGCGGAGGTAGGCGGTGGATCGATCACCCTCGGAGATGGCCGCCCTGCGGCTGCTCGCGTTGCCGGCTCTCGGTCCCCGGCGTTTGCGGGCGCTGCTCAACCGGCACGACCCGGAAACGGTGGTCACCGCCATCGAGCGTGGTTCGGTTCCCGACGAGTCGTCGGTCGCGGCGTCGCTCCTGCGCGACTTCGGCACCGTGTGGCGCGACGCGCTGCGCGAATCCCGTCGCTGCGTCGACGACCGGTCGCTCGCGAGGTCGCTCGGTAACGACCGGGTGCTGCTGATCGGCGACGTCGACTATCCGGCGAGTCTCGCCGTCGACGCCGAGGCTCCGGGAGTGCTCTTCGCTCGCGGCGACTTGTCGGTGTTGCGGTCGCGTCGCGTGGCCGTGGTGGGCACGCGACACTGCACCGAGTACGGGCGGGCCACCGCGGCCGGATTGGGTTCGGCCCTGACGGTGGCGGGTGTCGCGGTGGTGTCCGGGCTCGCGCGAGGAGTCGACGCCGCGGCACACCGAGGAGCGCTCGCCGCGTTCGACGGTTGCTCGTCTCCGGGGGACGACGAATCGCTCGGCCGGCCGGTGGGAGTGGTGGCGAGCGGACTCGACGTGGTGTATCCGCGCGAGCACGGTGGACTCTGGAAGTTGGTGTCCGAGCGAGGTCTGTTGCTCGGCGAGGCACCTCCCGGAACTCCACCCGAGCGACACCGTTTCCCACTTCGCAACCGCATCATCGCGGCACTGTCGGAGGTGGTGGTGGTCGTGGAGTCGAGGGCTTCGGGTGGCTCGATGATCACGGTGAACGAGGCGTTGTCGCGTGGCGTGCCGGTGATGGCGGTGCCGGGAGCGACGTCCACTCGCGCGAGCGACGGCACGAATCTGCTCCTGCGCGACGGTGCCGGAGTCGCCCTGTCGGCCGACGATGTGTTGGACGCACTCGCCCTCGACCATCACCGACACGAACCGACGATCGATCCGCGTCCGGCACCCGGAGGTTTCGACGCCGTCGTTCTCGAGACCCTCGGACGCGACGGCGTCGCCGTGGGCGATCTCGCGCGACGACTCTTCGAATCGGGCGACCCGGTCGTTGCACTGGCCGAGACGGCCATGGCGCTCGGTCGTCTGGAGGCCACCGGCTGGGTGGTCGAGCACGGTGGCTGGTTCGAACGCCGGGGGCTCTGAATCACCGCTGCCTCGGGCAGGGGAACATCGAGGAACGACGACGAAACGACGCACCGGCGACCCTTCGGTACCCTGCGCCCATGGCCAACGGCGAGCGGGTGCCCCTGCCCCGGGTGTGGAAGATCGACGACTTCCTCGATTCGCTCACTCGCGCCTCGCGCAACACCATCGACGCCTACCGGGGTGATGTTCGCGATTTCGTCGAGTGGGCCGAGCGAGGCGGGGCCTGCTCGCCGTCCGACGTCGATCGTCTCGTGTTGCGCCGCTACCTCGCGTTCCTCGGAACCCGTCGCATGGCCAAGCGCACCATCGCCCGCAAGGCGTCGGCCCTGCGTCGTTACTTCGCTTGGGCGCGTCGACGGGAATTGATCTCCACCGACCCGGCCCTGGGTCTGAAGGCCCCGCACGGCGAGGGTCGCCTGCCGCGCGTGCTGGACGGTCGTGAACTGCGGGCGATTCTCGAGCCGACGGTCTCCGACGATGCCGTGCCGGACTGGCGCCGACGACGCGACGACGCGATGCTCGAGGTTCTGTACGGCAGTGGACTGCGCGTGGGGGAGTTGTGCGGACTCGACGTCGACGGGATCGACCTGCGCCGGGCCGCGGTGACCGTGTGGGGCAAGGGCGGCAAGCAGCGACGGGTTCCGCTCAGCGACGCTGCCGTCGGGTGCCTTCGGGAGTGGACGAAGTCCCGCTCTGAGGTGGTGGGCCCGGAGTCGGGTTCGGCACTCTTCCTGAACGGTCGCGGTGGTCGGATCGGCACCCGAGACCTTCGGCGGGTCCTCGACGAACGCAGTCCGTCGCCCACTCATCCCCATGCCCTCCGGCACACCTTTGCCACCCACTTGCTCGACGGCGGAGCCGACCTGCGTGTCGTTCAGGAACTCCTTGGTCACAGCGACGTGGCCACCACCCAGAGATACACCCACGTCAGCAAGGAGCGTCTACGGTCTGTGTACACCGCGACCCACCCTCGCGCCTAGTGCACAACGATGACGCCGCCCGACGACGAACGATCCCCGTCCCGAACCACGCCCGCGATCGAACGCGCGTGGTCCCGCTGGACCACCGAACGCGACGAATCCGCCCGCGATCAGTTGATCGTCCACTACTCGTCACTCGTGAAGTTCGTGGCCGGCCGAGTCGCGGCCGGACTTCCGGCGGGCATCGACACCGGTGAACTGGTGAGCACCGGCATCTTCGGTCTGATGGATGCCGTCGATCGATTCGATCCGTCGCGGGGGTTCAAGTTCGAGACCTTCGCGATTCCGCGCATCAAGGGGGCGATTCTCGACGGAATGCGCGCGCTCGACTGGGTGCCGCGATCGGTTCGGCAACGTGCCCGACAGATCGAGAACGCGGTGGCCAAGTTGGGAAACGAACTGAAACGGTCGCCGACCGACGACGAGATCGCCGCCGAACTGGGGATCGACTTCGAGGAACTGCAGAAGTGGTTGGGGGCCGTCGCGGTGGCCAACGTGGGTCCGCTCGATCACCTGGTGTCGGGCGGAGAGTTCGAATCCCGTCAGGTGGCCGCCGACGCCGACGAGCAACCGCAGGCGGTGGTGGAAGATCGCGAGCTGCGGGCGCTGATGCGCACCGAGATGCGCGAACTGCCCGACCGCGAGCGCACGGTCCTCGCTCTGTATTACGACGAGGGAATGACCCTGCTCCAGATCGGCGAGATCCTCGGGGTCACCGAGAGCCGGGTGTCGCAAATCCACTCGAAGGCCGTCATCCTGCTGCGCGCCCGTCTCGCCGCGGCCGGCGTCGCCTGAACCCGTCCGACCGGGCCAACAGTCGTTGGTGCGACCGCGACGTTTCCCGGCCCTGTTCGTGACGGTCGCCCTCGTCGCGTTCGCCCATCCGTCGTCGAACTCGACGCCGCCGTGCCTCGCGCGTCCGGTTCCCGGACCGGTGGTCGAACCGTTCGAACAACCGCCGTGTCCGTGGTGTCCGGGCAACGTCTCGGTCGACCTCGCGAGTTCCGCGGGTGAATCCGTGGTGGCTCCGGTTTCGGGTGTGGTGTCGTTCGCCGGCCAGGTGGCCGGAATCGGTTACGTGAGCATCGAATCCACCTCGTGGGAGGGGCACACCGCGACCGTGGGAGCGGTTCGGCCTGAGGTCCGGGTGGGCGACCACTTGTTGGTGGGTCGACGTCTCGGCACCGCCACCGGCGAATGGGTGGGACTCAGCCTGCGACGCACCGAACCTGCCGGCCCGGTGTACCTCGACCCGGTCGCCCGGTTCGGACGATGGGTCGGTCGGGCCAGATTGGTGCCGCGTGACGGAACCGCCTGGACTCGGCCGCGGGCCCGTGTCACCTGCTCCGGAGCCCGCTAGCCTGCCCGACGGCCCGAATACGGGTCGACGACACATGCACGTCGCTCGTCTGCGGTCGTCGCCTCCGGGCGGCGCGAGATGGCGTGCCGGCAACCGCAGCACCAGGAGGAACATCACCATGGCCATCGTGACGATGCGTCAAATGCTGGAAGCCGGAGTTCACTTCGGGCACCAGACCCGCCGTTGGAACCCCAAGATGCGGCGCTTCATCTTCGGAGAGCGCAACGACATCTACATCATCGACCTCGAGCAGACGCTCGTGCGCGTCGAGACGGCCTACTCGTTCGTGCGCGACCTCGTCGCCAAGGGTGGCACGGTGCTCTTCATCGGCACGAAGAAGCAGGCCCAAGATCCGGTGTCGCAGAACGCCGATCGCTCGGGCATGCCGTACGTGAACGAGCGCTGGCTCGGCGGAATGCTCACCAACTTCGAGACCATCCACAAGCGCGTTCAGAAGATGCTCGAGCTCGAGCACATGAAGAAGGTCGGTGACTTCGAGGCGATGCCGAAGAAGGAAGCCCTCCTGAAGGATCGCGAACTCACCAAGTTGCAGAAGAACCTCACCGGTATCCGTTCGATGACCCGTCGTCCCGACGCCGTCTTCGTGCTCGACACCAAGAAAGAGCACATCGCCGTCACCGAGGCCAACAAGCTCGGCATTCCGGTGGTGGCCGTGGTCGACACCAATGTCGACCCCGACCTCGTGCAGTTCCCCATCCCGGGCAACGACGACGCGATCCGTGCCAACGAGCTGATGTGCAACGTCATCGCCGAGGCCGTTCTCGAGGGTCGCTACATCGCCGGCAAGTCGGGCGGTGGAGCCGTGGCTCCCGAGCGCACGCCCGAGCAGCGCGCCGAGTTCGAGCGCGCCCAGGCGGATGCCCGGAGTGCGGCCGCCCGCGCACAAGCCGAGCGCGAGGAGCGCCTGGCCGCCCAGAAGGCCGCCGCCGAGGGCGCGACCGGGGAGGCCTGACATGTCGTTCACCGCCAAGGACGTTCAGTCGCTCCGCCAGGCCACCGGTGCCGGCATGATGGACTGCAAGAAGGCTCTGGAGGCCAACGCGGGCGACATGGAAGCCGCCAAGCAGTGGTTGCGCGAGAAGGGTTTGGCCGCGTCGGCCAAGCGCGATGACCGCGAGAACACTCAGGGTGTCGTGGCCTTGTTCGTCGACGGCAGCGTGGGCTCGATCGTGAAGTTGAAGTGCGAGACCGATTTCGTCGCCGGCTCCGATCAGTTCAAGGGTGAGGCCGAGGCGTTGGCTCGACTCGTGGCCGCCAAGGGCGAGGCCGCCGTGGCCGAGCGTGCGGCGGTACTCGAGGACCTGAAGATCACCCTGAAGGAGAAGATCGAACTCGGTGACGTCGTTCGCATCGAAGCCGCCGCCGGCAACGTCCTCGATTCGTACCAGCACGTGCAGGGCGGTCGCGGAGTCAACGCGGTGCTCGTCGAGATCGCGGGCGGATCCGTCGATCTGGCGCACGACATCGCGGTGCACATCGCATTCGCTCGTCCGCGCTACCTGAACCGCGACGAGGTGCCGGCTGCCGAGGTCGACAAGGAGCGCGCGACACTCGAGACCATCAGCCGCAACGAGGGCAAGCCCGACGCGGCCATTCCGAAGATCGTCGAGGGTCGCCTCAACGGCTTCTTCAAGGACGTGTGCCTGCTCGAGCAGCCGTACGCCAAGGACGACAAGCAGTCGGTGAAGCAGGTCCTCGGGTCGGCTTCCATCGTTCGCTACGCGCAGGTCGAGATCGGCTGAGCCGATGAACGCGACGAACGGCGATCAGCGTCCTCGCTGGAAGCGCGTCGTTCTGAAGTTGTCGGGCGAGGCGCTGGCCGAGCCGACCGGTTTCGGTCTCGACACCGGCGTTCTGCACCAGGTCGCCACCGAGATCAAAGAGGTCCGCAGCGACCTCGGCATCGACGTTGCCGTGGTGGTCGGAGGCGGCAACTTCTGGCGCGGGCTGAAAGGTGCCGGTCAGGGAATGGACCAGGCTCAGGCCGACTTCATGGGAATGATCGCCACCGTGATGAACGGGTTGGCGTTGCAGGACGCTCTCGAGCGCGTCGGCCAGTACAGCCGGGTGATGACTGCGGTCGAGATGCCCAAGGTGGCCGAGCCGTACATTCGCCGTCGCGCCGAACGGCACATGGAGAAGGGCCGCGTGGTGATCTTCGCGGGCGGCACCGGAAACCCGTTCTTCACCACCGACACCGCGGCCGCCCTCCGTGCCGCCGAGATAGGCGCCGAGGCGATCCTGAAGGGCACCCACTCCGGGGTCGACGGCGTCTACACCGCCGACCCGAAGCTCGACCCCACGGCCACCCGCTACGACCGGGTGTCGCACAAAGAGGTCATCGAGAAAGAGTTGAGGGTGATGGACGCCACCGCCATCGCGTTCTGCCGCGACAATCGCATCCCGATAGTGGTGTTCGACGTCAGCACCCGGGGCAACATCAGATCCGTTTTGGAGGGTCAGCCCGTCGGTACGCTGGTCGGGTGACCGACGAGATCCTGCTGGACGCCATCGAGAAGATGGACAAGGCGGTCGAACACGCCCGGTCCCAATTCACCACGGTACGCACGGGTCGAGCCACGCCGGCCATCGTCGAAAAACTGATGGTCGAGTACTACGGCGCCGATGTGCCCCTTCAGCAATTGGCCGGCTTCCAGGTGCCCGAAGCCCGACTTCTCGTGGTGAAACCGCACGATCGCGGCTCGTTGGCCGCCATCGAGAAGGCCATTCGCGACAGCGACCTCGGCATGTCGCCCTCCAATGACGGCACGGTGATCCGGCTCAACTTCCCGGCTCTCACCGAGGAGCGACGTCGCGACTACGTGAAGCTGGTGAAGAATATGGCCGAGGACGGTCGGATCGCCGTCCGCAACGTGCGTCGTGACGCCCGCAAGCAACTCGAGAACGCCGAGAAGGACGGTGAGATCTCGGCTGACGAGTTGGAACGGGCCGAGAAGGAGCTGGAGAAGATCACTCACGACCACATCGAGAGCATCGATCAGGCCGTGAATCGCAAGGAACAGGAGTTGCTCGAGGTCTGACGATCTCGACGCACCGACAGGTGGAGGTTGGGTCATGAGTGACGACGCGTGGCGCCGGGGGAATTCCGACGAGGACGACGACTTCGGCGAACTTCGCTTCTCCGACGACGAGGCTCCCTTGTCGTTCGGTGACTCCGACGCCGGAGCGGGGTCAGAGTGGTCCGATCCCGCTCCGGGCGAAATGGCTCCGCTGTTCCCGGAGGAGCCCTCGGGTTCGCGGTCGCGACCGACGGCACGGCCGGTTGACGACGACGACGTCGATGTGTGGGACTCGTACTCCGGCTCGGCGCCGCGCCCGATTCCCGACCGCCCGGCCGACACCAGTGGTAGCCGCCCGAGGGTGCGCCTCGGCGAGCCCACCGGTGGAACTCGTCGCGAGGAACCGACTCAACCGGCCCGACGCGAGTCCGACACCGGTCGCACCTCGCGGGTCGCGGTCGACGAGGACCCCCGGGCGCGCACCGGGAGCGGTTCTCGACCGCGGCCGGCCGCCGAGTCGCGCCCCCGGTCGACCGGAGCCCGCACCACCGCGGGTCGCGACATGCCGACTGCGGTCGCGGTGGGTCTCATCATGGCCGCGGCCTTCATGGCGGCCATCCTCTGGAAGCCGGTCGCGGTGCTCGCCATCGTCGTGTTGGTGTGCGGACTCGCGAGCGTCGAGTTCTTCGAGAAGGTCGCCGAGAAGGGTTATCACCCAGCGACGCTCACCGGAATCGTCGCCGCGGTCGCGGCCCCTCTGGCCGCCTATTGGGTCGGCGAGGGTGCGTTGCCGTTGGTTCTCATGCTCGCCTTCGCCGCATCGGCGGCAACGCTCGTGGGCGGAGATCGTCTGCAAGGTCCCCTTCCGAACATGGCCATCACCACCCTGTCGGTGGTGTGGATCGGCCTCATGGGTTCGTTCGCCGCTCTGATCGTGTCGGTGTCCAACATCGCCGGTCTCGACAACGTGGGAACGGACACCCTGTTCATCCTCGCCGTCGGTGTGGTGGCCAACGACGTCGGAGCGTTCTTCCTCGGTTCCCTGTCGGGTCGCACACCTCTGCGTCCGTGGATCAGCCCCAACAAGACCGTCGAGGGCCTCGTGGGAGGCACGGTCACGACGTTCGTGGCGGTCTGGTTGGTGAGCCTGCAGAGCGACACCTGGAACGACTTCGGTGAGGTCTTCCTCCTCGGTCTCGTGATCGCGGTGTTCGCGCCGCTCGGGGATCTCGTGGAGAGCATGTTCAAGCGCAACCTCGAGGTGAAGGACTTCGGCAGCATCATTCGCGGTCACGGGGGAGTGCTCGATCGTTTCGACGGGTTCCTCTTCGTGCTCCCCGCGGTGTGGTATCTGCTGCAGGTCCTGCAGCCCTTCGCTTCCTGAACCCCGTCCGTGTCGGAGGT
>Ga0129333_10005015_pt1 | contig 12402 bp, 16 predicted proteins | sample CPB6_08_DNA_FD_94474 | JGI IMG/M metagenome (GOLD analysis project Ga0129333, IMG submission 94474) | Freshwater to marine salinity gradient microbial communities from Chesapeake Bay, USA - CPBay_Sum_0.6_0.8_DNA | ecosystem: Environmental > Aquatic > Marine > Coastal | place: USA: Chesapeake... | reverse complement strand
GAAAAACCTAAAGCAAAAGCAAAAGAACCATTCAAACCAAAAACTGAATTTTCTAAATGTGATCCTGTTAATCATCCTGAACTTTGCAAATCAAAAGTTCATAAAAAAGCACCAAAAAAATCAGCATCAAGTGAAGCATTAAAAAAAGAGTGTGCGGCTAATCCAAAATTAGATAAGTGCAAGAAAAAGAAGTAATATGAAAGTTGTCCAATACACAGAATGAATTTAAAGTCGTTGAGCGGCGTTCAATCAATGGTAAACGATATTATTCTGTGTATTGGAAAGGTATGCTTTATATGTTAACACATAATGTCAAAATAGCACAAAAATTTCAAGGTAGGTAATTAAATGGATTTAGTAGCTGGTATCAACAAATATGGATTTCCAATCATAGCAGCAGGTGGTGTAGGCTATATGATTTATTTCGTGTGGCAATGGGCAACTACAGAAGTTAAACCTGTGTTAAGTGAAGCTAACACAGTTCTTATTGCACTTATTGACCGTATTCGTATGTTAGACAATGATTTAATTCGTTTGAATCAAAAACTTAACATTGTGCTTATGCTACGGGGCAAAGAAATTGAAAGTCAACGCCATCTTGATGATGCCAAAGCAGCTGTAGCCGCACAAAAAGTTGAACTTGAAGCAGAAAAAACTATAAAAGAAGCTGCTGATATAATGTCAAAACAAACAAGCAAATAATTATTTTGTATTGGTTCTATAAACTGTATCCCAACCATCACCAGGTGGATTAGTATACATTTCCGTGCAACGTTCTATCCACATATCATAATAATCGTCCATTTGCTTATCAAAAGAACCTTTAAGTGATTTACAAATATCAATAGCATTTATAAACTTTTGATTACGATATGCTTCCATCATTTCTTCGTGGCGTGTTTTTGCTGTAAGATATGCAACTCTGTCACCACGTTGTTCCAATACTGTAAAAATATTAACACCTTCTTTTTTACCTTTAACAGCAATACAATCCAATGGTAGAGTAAAGTAATCATCTTTTACATACTCATTTGTTTTTGGTCCAATAACCATAGCAACATGATATGGTTTACTTTGTCCTTCTAAACGTGAAGCAAGATTAACGCCATCACCAAGACAAGTATAATCAAATCGCTGGCTACTACCCATGTTACCAACGACGACAGTATCGGTGTTGATTCCAAGTCCCATACCAAAAGGTGGTACACCTTCGCTTGCAATTTCTTTATTAAATGCATCTAAACTTCCTAACATTTGTAATGCGGTTCTTACACTGTTTTTGGCATGTTCTGCATCATCAAGTGGTGCATTCCAAAATGCCATTTGTGCGTCACCAATATATTTGTCTAATGTTCCAGCATTCTCAAGTATCTTTGCAGTCATAGCAGTCATATAACGGTTCATGATCTTTGTAAGACCTTGAACATCCTTACCATAGTGCTCACTAATACTTGTAAATCCACGAACATCAGTAAACATTATACTTAATTCACGGCTTTCACCACCAAGTGCAAGTAGTTCTGGATTTTTTTGTAATTTCTCAACCATTGCAGGTGAAAGATAAGTTCCAAATTGTTTCTTTATTTGTTGCTTTTGTAAGAACTCGCTGACGAACTTGACACCGTAGGCATGCAAAGCGACCAAGATGATTCCAGCAACAGGAGCGGTTGCGTCCCATAACTGTATATTGTGACTGAACATATAAAAACTAAAGCCAATGCTGCCACTAACCAATACAATAACCGAACCAAGTCCAACATATACCCACCTCGTTAAAAATAGTAATAATAACCCACCAACAAATAGTGCAATTAATTCTGCACCTTCTGCATAACTTGGTCTTTCAATATTAACTTTATTAGCAAGTGTTGCTAAAACTTTTGCTTGTATATCTTGTGGATTTACAGGACCAATAGCAGTAGGCACAGGGTTTGCAATACCTGCCGCACTTACACCAACAATAACTACAGCACCATCAAACTTTTCTGGTAATTGTGTAAGACTAATACTTTTATGGCGTTGACTTAAATCAATCCAAACACGACCTAAACTATCTGTAGTAAAAATTGTTTTACCAATACCAAGTTTATCAATACCTATTTCATTCAATTTTACTTTTAAATTTTTCTCATTCATTAAAACACGAAGTGTTTCAAGACCAATAGTAGGATATAATTTACCGCCACTACCAACTAAAAGTGGAATACGACGATTAACACCATCTATTTCAGGATATACATTTGTTGTTCCAACACCAACTGCACTCATTTCTAATTCTGGTATGTTTGCAATAACACCAGGATAGTTGTAGATTCTATCAATAAAATTGCTATTAACAATAGCGGCACCATTTGGTCTTGGAGTATTCTTTCCTACATTGTTTGGAATATTACTTAAAATTGTAGGATGTGATTTTAATGTCTCTGCTAATACTGCATCACCACCTTGGCGATCTGCTTCTGGCATTAACACAGTCCATACAACTAAACTTGCACCACGCTTGTAAATGTCAGCAATTATATCCGCATATATTGCACGACTAAATGGCCATTGACCATATTTGTCAAGTGCTGCTTCATCAATATTAACTGTGTAAATTGGATTTTCTGTTGGTGCTTTATTTGTGATAAGTTGGTCAAAATAACGTAATTTTACACTTTCCACAAATGTTGGTGATGTAAATTTTATAGCAACAACAACAGCAAGAGTTAATAGAGCAGTCCAAGGTGATAGCAGTATCTTTTTCATACTGCTATTTACCTTGCACTTTATTAGCTTTTAGATTACATCAAACAAAGGAGATTCAGGTAACATTAAAGTTTTTGACAACTTAATGTTACCTGAATCTCCTTTGTGTATGTGTGTAATGTCTGTCTGCTGTTGCAGACAATGATACTTATTAAAAGTAATGATTAAATTTCAAAAAATTTTCTTTCAAATGTTTGAAATTGAATTCTACCACGGTTTGAATTTTTTCCACAATTTCTTTTGATGGTTTTTCCATTAAAAATAACATTTGTTGTGAGGCTTTTGTCCATCTTTCAATATCATTTTCAACACTATCATAAGATTCATCAATAATATTATTAAATGTTTGAAAACCTAAACTTTGTAAATTCTTTAAATAATATTGCCCACAAAATGCAATGAATAATCTTTTTGCAACTATTGGTTTAACAGTTTTTTCTGTAAAAAAAGTATAATCATTTCTATATCGCGATTCTGCAATAACACTATAATAAGTTTGATTATAAATTTCTATTGGTAAAATATTAGAAATTTGAATATTAATATTTTTATAATTAATGATATCAAAAGTAGTTCTTTTATTATCAAAATCTTGTTCTTCGCTATTAAAACCTAAATCAAAATTTTTTTTGTTGTTTTTAAGCAAATTTATTTTACCTTCATATTCTACATATTTCAATAAATTATTTTTGTCTAAGTTGTTTTCTAATATAAATTTTTTAACAAATATCTTATTATATCTAATATCATTATCACTAGTTTGTAAACTTCCCAATAATATTTCAAAAAATTTTTTAGGTTTTTTATAATCATGACATAATTGTTTTAAAGAAGAAGGGTTTAATTTATAAAAAAATATTAATTTTGAAAACCAAACAGGTTCAAAATATATTTGTGAATTTGATAAATTAAAATTTAATACAGCACTTATTTTATATGTAATATTTTGTGTATCGTTATTTTTAATAAATTCTATAACTTCATCATATACTTCATGTGATTTTATTATTATATTTTTATTACAATTTTGAACTTTGTAAAAAGTTCGTAAAAAATCATGAAAGTAATTTTTAGAATGAGGAATATTAAGTAATTCAATCATATTCTTAATTATTTTTTTAATGTTTAGTGTAGGAATAACCGCTACAAGTTCCAGTATAACACTGTATGCTCATACTACTACTATCAGGTGTGGTTGCATTATCTTGCACAACAGTTGCACCAATATTACTACCACTCAATGCAAGTGTAAAATTTTTAACACCACCACCATCTTGTGTTATACTTGCAGTGTTATTTTGGTTAGAAATAGAAGGGTCTAAATTAATTGCCGCAGTATGATTGCCACTGCCATTTTGGTTTATGCTTAATGTATTGTTATTGTTGTTATAAGCACTGGTATTAGTAACGTATGTGCCATTAGCATTTTGACTTACAGGTGGTGTGCCAATGAATGCACTATGGTCTCCGCTTCCATCTTGTATAATAGATTGGGTATTGCCATTGCCTTGATTCAATAAAATTGCTTCACCATTTCCACTTGTAAGCTGTTGAATTAATATACCATTACTATCACCAACTTGGTCAATATAAACACTGCCGCCATAACATGGTGTTGTTAATAATATAATTGCGAATAATTTTTTCATTGTGACTGTGCAATCCTTATAAGTGTTCCGCCTGCCATTTGAACATTTTGTTTTAGTTGAACACCATCTTGTAAAAGTTGTAACGTTGTTGGACTATCTTTATCTACACTAATTTGACTGTAACTATTGGCACCAATTCTGTATAGTGTAACAGTTTGGTCAACTTTGTAATATTGTAAACCTGCTGCTTTATTAATTTTATAATTTGGTAACATTTGGTTTTCGCCACCTAACATACTTTCTAATAATGCGGCGTTTAGCAAATCAAGTTGATTGACCAATAAAATAGCATCAAGTTGATTGATATCAAGTTTATTAAAACCAGCAAGATAATTCATTTCTAATTCATCGTATTTTAAAAAGTCTTTATCTAAAAAGTTAATATCTAATGCTGTCTTTGTTACTGTTTCACCATTTGCAGCTTTTTTAGGTCCAACTAAAATAAGCATATTATTAATTTGTTCTGCACTTAAAGCAAGTATTACTGGTTTAGTTGGGTTTTGTTCTTTAGCAGTGGTAACAGTTGCTTGAAATGGTTTATCAAGGTGAACTGTTCCCATTTCTGTAATAACATCAATTTGTCCAGTAATACAATCTTTTTCTATATTTTTAAAACCAACAGGGCAACTTGGTAATAAAACAACAAGACTACGACCTATTTCATCTACGGTCATACTAAAATCAGTTCCACGAACAGCAATAGTAGCTGTAGGTGTTTCAATTTTAACTTGTTGTGGATTTTCTTTTGCTATTTGACCACTTGCATAGGTAGCAGTTCCTAATGCAACTTTTATAGCTAATTTACTTGCATCAGCATTAGCAGGATCAAATACAAACTCGTCAATTACCAATTTGCTTTGTTCAGTTATTTGCACTTTAGTATCATCTTGGAACGTAATACCAACTCGTGCGGCGGCAGTTACTACAGCGTCATTCATTTCCACGCCAGTATTAACTGCACTTTCTATAACTGCCTTATCTCGTTGAATTTCTGTAGGACCAGTTTGTTCAGTTACTATTCCAACAGCTGCCCAAGCATTAGTTGCTTGTATCAACAGTGATATTATTATTGTTACCAGTAGTCTTGATATTAACATTTGAATCGATTGTTCCACTTTGTGTAACTCCAACATTGTTACTTGCACCGTTTACTTCAACTTTTGCATCAAAGCCATTTGCACCTGCTGGTCCACTTTGACTTACTGATACTGTATTTGAATTACCAGTTGCCTGAACATCTGCTTTTGCTCCAAGCAAATTAGTTGAGCTACTGTTTATTGTAACGCTATTATAATCACCACTTACAACAGAACTCATAGTGCTTTTAGCACTACTTGTAATGCTTGTAGTATTGTTATTACCTGTTGCATTTGCTGTAATTGTTGTATCTGTACAACTTGTTGTAGGTGCCGCACCGCAAGCTACAGTTGTGGTGTTATTGTCACCTGTTACTGTGCTATTAAGTGTGCTACTTGCACCTTGCATATTAACGTTATGAGTGTTATTACTACCTACTTGATCAATAGAAACTGTTTGTGAATTTCCACTTAATGTAGCTCCTGTTGTAGAATTACCTACTTCATTACCACTGCCTGATTGAGTAACGCCAATAGTGCTACCACTACCTACTTGGTCGATATACACATTATTCGTTGTGCCAGCAAACACATTACTTGCGTATGCCAGCATAACAGCAACCATTGCTGTTTTTATTACTTTACTCAAAATATCAACTCCTTTGGGAGATTACCGACTTTTTGGATCGGCAAAACTCCATAAACCTTTTGCAGCCCCTTGTTTGATCATGTCCACAACTGCCGCTTCTGTCGCAAGACGCACAGCATATGTGTTGGGTTCGTTGATATTATTTCCTGCCTCTAATTGAACACTCATTGTTCCTTGGTCAAGGAATGTTGTTAGTGTTCCGCCAGTATTGGTGCTTAAAATTGTTTTAGTTGCACCAGCACTTATTAACACTTCACCTGTATGTACGCTTACAAGACGTAATACTATTGTCACAACATCAGTTCTATATTGCTGACTTATTCCTATACCTAACATTGCGGCACCTTCACCGCCACTTTGAATATTTGTATCATAACCTACGATACCACCTTCTAACATAACACCTGCAATAAGCATAGGTGAAAGTGGTTTTGCATCTTTGCCTTCATAAGTTTCACGTTGATTTCTTATTAATTGTCTTTCTTTAATAAGATTATCAAGTCCAACACGTTCTACAATTTGAAACCATTTACCACGGCCAGCATCTTGTAATGCCTTTATTACAAATACTTCACCACCTTGTGTAACCGCACTGCTTAAGACGCTAAACTTATCGTTTGGTTTACGCTGTCCTGTTTTATCAGTAAAAGAATACATTGCAATTGTAATTCTTGGACCTTCTGGTGGTGGCATGTTTACAAGTTCATTGTAATAACTTTTTTTAAGAATTTGTGGCATTGCTGATGCTTTTTCAGGCACTTTAGCTTCATAAGGTATTGTTGTTGAGCAACCTGCTAAAATTAATGCCAATGTTGATATAATAAAATTACGCATTAGAACTTGAAACTCCCTATTGGAACTGTAACGTCTGTTCTATTTCCTGATACATCAATTATTGTAAGTGTTACTGTTTGCGCAACGCTATCTTTTAACCAACTTATAGTGCTGCCTTCAAATTGCATAGTACCAGTTGTGGCACCATCAGCAAACATTACATTGCTTAATTGCAAACTTAATTGTGCATAGATACGACTTTCCAGATTGTTGAGAAACTTATTGAGATTTGTATTACCAGCGGCACTTTTAGCTGCTTCTTCTGCTGCTTTCTTTTCTGCTTCACGTGCTTTTCTACGACTAAACTCTTCGTTTTCTATAGTAAGCATATGACTGCTATAACCATCACCGCTGAAAGTTGGATTCTTAAAGCCAAACACCATTTCACTTGCAAACACTGGTGTCGCAAGCAAACCAAAAAATATGTAAAATGGTGCAATTTTACCCATAAAAATCCCCATAATATTTATATAGGGCTGTTTTTTATTATATTATGATAGTTTCTTAATAGGTCTGCGGTATTCTACAACTGATGCAACTGGATATGATTTAATATTAACTTCATTATCCTGATTCCCACCAAGTAATTGAACGTACTTTATACCATTTTCAAACTGCCAACCATAGAAGAAAGCAACGTGGCGACCACTGCCACCTTCACGACGAAGTAATACTATATCACCTGGTTGTGGTTCACGCACACGCAAACCATAATGGTGATAACTTGATGCTGTTAAATCACCAGTTGATTCATAACCTGCACTTGCTAAAACATAATTTATAAAACTTGCACACCAAGGTGTTTTTGCAGGATCTACTTCTAATATTGCTTGTAGTTCTTTGCGATTATGTTTTTCATCATAACCATTGAATCGCATAGCAACTTGCATAATATCGCCACTATAACTGCCAATATGAAAACCATCAGCACCCCAACTAAATGGAATAGTTAGTTCAAAACTATACGCATTATATGGAGTTAGTGCAATTAATGCTGCTGCAATATACTTTTTCATAATATTATTTAAGGTATTTGGCTGGGGAAACTGGACTCGAACCAATACTAACGGAGTCAAAGTCCGCTTTTCTACCGATTAAAATATTCCCCAATGTCTTTATAATTTAGCATATATTTTATTAACTTCAAATAAAAATTAAATTAAATAAAATTATGATATATTTTGACAATGATTGGGAAAAAAATTTTTATAAAAAAACAATAATTTATTCCAATCCAAATTTTTTATGGTCAAATGAAATGTATTCCAATGGAGAAATTAAATATAAAGTTTTTGAAAAAAACAAAAGATATTATGACATCATTTCCAACTTTGATGAAAAAATAAAAATAGTGATTGATTTTGATTCTCAAAGTAAATTAATTAAAAATTATAATTTTGAAAAGATTGCCAAAGATATTTTTGTTGACGTAAACACTAACATAAGTCAAATTAAAATAATAATTTTTTGTATAGAAGAACCATTAATTATAAAAAACTTTACGTCTTTGATTGAAAAATTTGCCGATCAAAATATTTCTTATAATAATATTATTTTTTGTTCACCAACTTTTTATGAACATAATTTTTTTGCTAACCATTGTGGAATATATCATGCTCCTTTCAATTTATTTACTCCTAACTTAAATGAAAAAATTGTGAATGATCCAACTCACCATTTTATTGCATTAGCAAAATCACCTAGACTTCATAGAATTAAATTTATTACCAAAATTTTAGAAAAAAACTTACAAAAATACGGAAACATAAGTTGTGGCGTATTGCCTAACACTGGATCAGATTGGGATTTTAATTCTGATTACAAAAAATATATTCCAAAAAAATTTCGTCATTTATTTCCTTTACAATTTGAAGATGAAGCATATCACAAAAAAAAATTTGATAATCATAAAATTAATGGAAAAATTAAAAATGCATTTTTAAATATAGTTTTTGAAACGGGATATGAAATTACAAATAACATACAAACTACTACTTTGACAGAAAAAAGTGGTAAACCATTTTTTTGGGGTCATGTCCCTTTATTTGTTTCTGGGAAACATACTATCAAAAATTTAAGAAAATTAAAATTTGATTTATTTGATGATTTGCTTAATCATGACTACGATAATGAACCTAATCCTTACAAAAGAATGAATTTAGTGATAAATGAATTAGAAAAAATTACAAAATACTCTATTTCTGATTTAGTAAACTATAAGAAAATTAATATAAACCGTTTTTTATATAATAGAAATTTAGCATTAGAATTTTATAATGGTAAAACATATAAAGTATTTGAAACAGATATTTCTAAACATTTGAGTCTTTAAAATTATTGACTTAATAATAATAACCATATATATTCATAACAATATTTGGAGATTTCATGTCAAAACGTGTTCTTGTAACTGGTGGTGCTGGCTTTATTGCACATCATGTTATTAATCATATTCTTAATACAACTGATTGGGAAATTGTAAGTCTTGATCGTTTAGATTTCAGTGGAAACTTAAATAGATTGCACGACATGATGCAAGATCATAGCACCGAAAATCAAAAAAGAGTGAAAGTAGTTTTCCATGACCTTAAAGCGGAAATTAATCCACTTACGGCGAGTCGCATTGGCAATGTTGACTACATCCTACATTTGGCTGCCGGGAGTCACGTTGACCGTAGCATCGATTATCCTATGGAGTTCGTCATGGATAATGTGGTTGGAACTTGCAACATATTGGAGTTTGCTCGTCGTTGTAATAATTTGGAAAGATTTGTCTATTTCTCAACAGATGAAGTCTTTGGGCCAGCACCTCGTGGCGTCTTCTACAATGAATATGACCGCTATAATAGCGGTAATCCGTATAGTGCTACAAAAGCTGGCGGTGAAGAATTAGCAGTTTGCTATGAAAATACATATGGATTACCAGTATATGTAACGCATACTATGAATGTTTTTGGTGAACGCCAACATCCAGAAAAATATATTCCTATGTGTATTCGTAAAGTTCGTGATGGTCAATCTATCACTGTTCATAGTGATAGCACCAAAACAATACCAGGCAGTCGCCATTACATTCACGCACAAGATGTTGCAGAAGCACTTATGTTTATTTTAGGATTGCGTGGTCCAATTATTCCAAAGGAATATGGTGGTGCGAAATGTCCAAAGTTTAACATTGTTGGTAAACAAGAAATTAACAATTTGGAATTAGCAGAAATTATTGCTGATGCACAAGGTAAACCACTTGTCTATGAAATGGTAGATTTCCATAGTAGCAGACCAGGTCACGATTTACGTTATTCATTAAGTGGTGAATATATGCGTAAACTTGGTTGGGAACCAAAAATTGACTTAACTGAACGTATTAAACAAGTTGTTGATTGGACACTCAACCGTCCAGATTGGTTAGATTCTCTATGAGTAAGAAAAAAACAGATAAGAAATATGGCGTTTTTATAACAAGTGCCATCAATGCAAAGTTTAGTGTTTATAAACCAGAAGAACGGTTACAGCAAACATTAGAAACTATTGCAAGTGTTCGTGAACGTATTCCTAATGCTGTTATCTGTTTAACAGACTGTGGAATACCTGGTCTAAATGATGAACAACTTGAACTTCTTACAAAAGATGTAGATCATTTTATTGACTTTAGCCAAGATGATAATGTTTTACAAATTCATAATAATATACAAGTTCAAGATATTGTAAAAAATCTTACTGAAATGGCTGTTGTTCGCAGCTTCTTTACCTATGCCCTTGAAGAAGGTTGGTTTGATGATTGCGAACGCATCTTCAAAGTAAGCGGGCGTTATAATTTAACAGACCGTTTTAGTACAGCAGATTATGAAAATCCAATTATTGGTGACAAATATGTTGTCAGCAAACGCATGTTGAGCCAATTTGCACACGGTATTACTGGTGTAGATCAACAATATATGTTGCGTGTTTATAGCTTTGGTGCAAATCGTCAACGTGAATTTTTAATGTTGCTTGATGATATGATTGCACATATGCAAGAACGTGTGAATAGCGGTGGATATATTGATATTGAACACCTGTGGTATAAATTCTTACCACGTGATTCGATTATAGAATTTGATCGCACAGGTGTTCGTGGTCACGTTGCTCCTAATGGAACATTTATTGAAAATTAACCAAAAGTTGATTTTGCGTTACACTCACGAATAATGTCACTGACAGCCATATAAACACTTGGATCAAGTGTGCGACTTGCACCACTGTTATTATCAACAATAACAACACTGACTCCAACATCACTATTTGCATCTGGCATTACAGTAACACCAATATTGTGATTACCTAAATCACGCAAGCTGCGTTTAACAAAGTTAATACGTTGACGAATAATAAACTCATCACGACAATCATAGATGTGTGCCATTTTAAGCTGCCTCTGCTACGTGTTTACAAGAACGACGAAATTGAAAACCTGCACAAGTGCAAGACTTGTGTTTACCATTGATAGTAACAAGATATGTGCTACCTTTGCTACCACTTACCTTAATAGTTTTCTTAATTGGTTCTGCTGTGATTTTATGTTCAACAACTGCATTATCAATACTGACAATATTATCACGGTCAATAATACGAAACGGAAATTGACGTTCACCTGTTGAAAGTGTAAGTGCAGGATAATCAACCCATTTAGGTGTAGGCATTTCTACACCTTCATAAGTATTGACTTGTGTCTTACCATAAAGTGTGTGTTTTACAACTACACGCATATTAGACTTCCGTGTTAATATCAATAATTTCTGTTGATAAAATATCACCATGTTCAAAGTCATAGTTCATATCACTAATGACTTCTTGAATATCTGCACCCTTACGAATAATCAGCTTTACAGTAATTTCTACTGTTTGACCTTCAAGCATATCATCGTGTAATGGATCATAGATAGCCATCTTTTTCTCCTATTAAGCCGCTTGACGTTTTTCTTGCATCATTTCGGCAAGAATAAACTTGGCGATATTCATCTGTTTGCGGATGCGTTCTTTGGTATCGACGCCGTAGTTCTGCATTTCTTGGCAATCGCTCAAAATACCCATAACAACCATTTCCATACCTGACAACTTGGCGGTAATACTATTGATATATTGGTCACGGATATCGGCTTTGGACATACCAAACATCTGGAAATCTGCGTCAGTCATGTTGTTTCTCCATCAACAATCTATGACTTATAATAACATATATTTGGGGGTTGTCAAGCAAAAAAACACCGCAAAAAGCGGTGTCTTTTCAGTCACTTAGCCTTTTTAGCCTTGGTTTTTTTGGGCTTTTCGGCGGCTTCCGTTGCCTTTTTTGGCTTTGCCGCACGTGGTTTTTTAGTCGTTTTTTCTGGTTCTGTTGTAACGATAGGGGTTCCAGCAGTAACAACAACTGGTGCAACCTCAATACGGTTTGGGTTCTTATCGCTAATAG
>Ga0129333_10005014_pt1 | contig 12404 bp, 7 predicted proteins | sample CPB6_08_DNA_FD_94474 | JGI IMG/M metagenome (GOLD analysis project Ga0129333, IMG submission 94474) | Freshwater to marine salinity gradient microbial communities from Chesapeake Bay, USA - CPBay_Sum_0.6_0.8_DNA | ecosystem: Environmental > Aquatic > Marine > Coastal | place: USA: Chesapeake Bay... | reverse complement strand
TCAAATCTATTTGATCCGGAGATTACTGCTTGCAAACTACCTGTTGCAACTTGATTTTGGACTTGATATACGGAACCGTTACTAAAAATTCCGGTTGATACTTTTGTAGATCTTCCTACGACAATATCAGACTGTTCAAATTGTTTATAGATCATATATTAGGAAATTCTTACAGTTACTGGAATTACTACAGTACCACCGCTTTCATTACCAACCACGGTAATTGTTGCAGATGTTGTAACTGTTAATGATGTATTTGGTACAAACTTAAATCGATTACCAACAACCACTTGAGAACTAGTACTAATCAAATCATTAGCAAACGATGGAACAGTACTTGTAGTAGTATTTGCTGCATTTGTTTGATCAACAATCAAAGTACCAATTTTTTTGTTAGACAAAATAGCCGTATATCCGAGTGTAAGATTATATGCTGGATTGGTCGTTGGTGAGATCACGTTATCTGATTTATTATCTTTTTGAACGTCAATAGATTGAATGTTCAAACTAATAACTGGTATAGATGTCACACCCTGTGCGAGAGTGACTAACTTATACTTCATTGATTGAGTTTCATCAGACAGTGGTTGAAATATTGGTGTATTTCTAATAGCAATATCGTAATATGCACTACCCTGCGGATGGTTTGGATTGTACAAACTATAGTCAATTTCATCATCTGCCAATGCAAATGACGTAATATTTAGATTGCCAGTCTGAGCAAGAAGCTCTCTCCCTCTTTTCGTAAGGACCGCATCCACAGTAATTGATTTGTTATCGACGTATGCCATATATGTGTTTGTTTATAAGTATTGTTTTAACTGTCTTTTTGTTTATTATTTTTTATTGAACTGTCAAAACTCCGTTATTTCCTGTAGAGACAGATGTGTTGGTTATTACCGTACTTATTATTGGTAAACTTTTATCTGGATTTCCACAACTATCTACAGTATAATTACTGGTTTGTTTTGATTTAACAAAATATCCATATTTAACACTGTCATCGGCAATTACCTTAAATAAATCCCAACGAATAGGATTGTGTCTGGTTCCCAAAAAGTTTTGAGTTGATCCACGAAATGGATTTCCTACCGCATATGGATACAAATCATACGTTTTCTTTGGAGTAACAACTAGTTTATTTAGAACTTTAGTATAAGACACGACAGAATTATTGGTTCCATATTCCTCTACAGATGAACTAAATGGAATCATCCAAGTAAAATGTGGTACGGATTCAGACACATCATTACTTCTATAGGTATCATCAAATGATCCGCTAATGACATTAGTATCAAAATACATAATACCATAATCAGTACCAGTATATAATTCACTACTTACCCACAATTCTTCATGAGATGTCACGTCGTTAATATAAGAATATCCTCCTTGAAAATTCTGGAAATTGTTATTGAGGATTAACGAACCCGTCTGTGGGAATATTAAAATCGGTTTCTTATCCACAAATTGTTGATAAGTACTTGAATTTTCTGTTTGTAGTTGATCATTTCTATATACAGTAATATTTGCAGCTGAACATGAATTTATCAAATGTGTAAATTCCACTGTCTCTTCACTTATAGAAAAATCAATCGGTTTGAGTGGAAATTTAATTCTCTCCAAAATTGTTGGCTCAATTAAAATACCAGATAATAAGATATTACGAGCCGCAATAACGTTGCGTATTGATTCAAAAATACTTGAATCAAAATATAATTTATAAATACTGGTAAATTCTTGATATAGAATACGACCACTGTATGCTGGCGTTCCAGACGAATAATACGATGCACGCATATCTTCAAGAAGTGCATAACTTGACGAAAATTCTTGACGTGGATCTCCTAACTCACTCAATACATTTGTGTCACCAAAATACCTTAGAATCTCTTCGTTCTTACTGGATACTGGAGACATAAACACACCAATTAAAGGAGAATCAGTATCGTTATTAAACGATGTATTCTTATCAAATGGAGTTAATGCCGATAAATTCTGGTGATTTTTTATTGAAATCTTGTTATTCCACAATAAATTTGGACCATATCCAGATAATCTATATGATTGGTTAACATTGTATTGAATAAAGTTATAAGGAAACGCCGATGACGATTCTCCTAAACATATATTTGCATATGGATATAATGAACTGGTTGAGTAATTTCCAGAATACATTGATCGTACAACCAATGTGTCATCATACAAATCCGGATTATTTTCTAAAGAACTATATGTTATATCCGCACCAATTGGTTCAGTTGGAAGATTATACAAATAACAAGTTAATGTTCCATCTTTTGATTCATATTGATATGTTTGAAGTGATGTACTTAATTGTTTAGGATAATTGTACGCTAAACGCAAATACAAATTATTTCTAATGTCGTTGTAGTTTGATTCATAGTACGAATCAAAGTTATTTGCGTGTTCCTTGAAATTATTATCAGTTATTGGAACCGTCCACAAATTCAATTTATCAATCGACCCACTAAATTGTGTAGAACCAAATTTTAAAAACGGTAATGTTCCATCAGTAAATGATACATTCTGATCATATTCAAATATATCAGAAGTAATTGAACGTAATCTATTATCACCTTCTTCATTGATTTCAACAAATAAATCATATTTTGTTGGAATTTCATTAATGTTCAATGAACCGGTATACAACGATGACGGATCGTTTTTACGAACCATAACACTATACACATTTCCATCAAATATTGGCAATAAGTCAGAAGAAAGCTCAGCATCACCGATTTGAAATATAATTTTACCGTTATTACTTAATGACTCTTTATATGCATAAATTCTATAATCATACTGTGCAGACGTATCTGGGTATTTTCTCAATAAATCAATTTGACTTTGTTGAGCATAAGTCTTACTGTAATTATTACTAAATGCAAACTTAAATTCAAGTGTTTGTACCGAACTTGTATATGGCGTTAAAATATATGATTGTGGTGACAGATTTAATAAATAAACGTATTTATCAAATGTATACAATGACTGTGATACATCTGAATATGCACCAAATTCACGGACGTTAATAATATTTGTAGGAACTCCATAACAAGCCAACAATAATTTAACGCCTTCGACTGTGCCTTTGGCTTTTAATATTGCAGGTAAACTATTTAAAATTCTATTATTGATGATATTTGTTTTATCTGCAACCGAAGCGTAATTTGTCCCCGCAATATAGTTGTTATCCAAGTTAACATCATTTACTGATGATTGCATTTTCCACCCAAACGATGCTAACATACCATCTAAAATATTATTTGGAATGAAAGTATCTGTCCCAGTTACGTTATATGATAACATTGGGAATTTATCAATGTAAATATAGATATTATCAAAATGATGACCAATCATTGATAAGAAAATCAAAAAGTCATCGTTATGTGAATCTGATAACAAATAGTGTGGCAAATTATTTATCAAACTGTCACGATTATTTCTGTCATATTCATCAGCTTCATCTTCGTATGATTGTGGAAATCTATTGACGTTATTATATAAACTATTAGTCCACAAATAATATTCATAACCGTCGAATGACAATTTAATATCATTAATTTCTTTATTTAACGTTTCAATTTTTTGTACAGTATATTGATCCGAATAAGGTGCAGTATTTAATGATGATATTGAAGATAGTTTATTGTTAATTGACGTTAATTTATTTTTATATATAATTATACGGGTTTTTGCAGATGAATACACTACAAAATTTTCAAAATTAGTATAATCTACATCAATTTTTGAAAACCTTTGTTTTAAAATTAAATCAATATCTTCTGAGTTTGATACATCTGACTCCGAATAATTTACAGATAATGATGTCTTTTTATCATTAATCTTTAAATTAACATTCGCAGGCTTAATCGTAAAAGTATTATATTTTGGAGTTGTTGTTAAAACAACATTCTGTACAATTGGTGATAACGATGTATTAGTAATCCAAAATGTACTATTAACCCCAATCGTATTTGGTAATTGTTCTTGTAACTTTAATACCAAAGTTCCGTCAGAAAATACTTTAAATGACAAAATCTTAATCATTAAATTTTGTCCAAAATTAATTGAATTTTTTAATGGTCCGATATACTTCTTATCATATTCAATTTTAATATCCGATAAATACCGTTGAATTTGTTGATTGAAAACTGTATACAAGTATGAATAACAAATCAACGTATCATTGTTATCAACATCATGTAAATTCTTCAACCGTATTTTAATTGTTTCAGAAACAATCGTTTCCAAAATTCGTGAATATTGATCGTAAGTATAACATTCCGCATAATTTTCATAGAGAAATGTTTTGATATAATCTGCAATACCAATAAAACGAATATCTTTTGATATACTGTTAGTTGCATTTGATGGAATAATAAACCCGTTATAAATCTCATTCATCAACTTGTACAACCCGTCACCGCCAACTACAGCATACGCTTTATCAAACGTATTTAATATGTCATCTGGTGTAGAATTAACAAAATTAAGCAAATATGTTTGTTTAAGATAATATTCGAAGTATGGAATGATATCTCTTGCTTCAATTTTACCGGTTACATAACAATCATATTCACTTTGAAAATCAATCTTATCTTGATCGTTAAAATTTTCTTTTTCAAGAATCAATGATGTTTTTATTTCTTTTCTTGATGGTGAAATTTGTTTAATTATAAAACATTGTTTGTCATGTGTACCTACAATGTTTGACAAAAAGTTGTATACAACTCGGTAACTACCATTTTGTATACCGTATCTTGCCAAATCTAAACGTGGATCTAACAAAATCTTTGCATTCTCATACAACGTAAATGTTGGTATAAACTCGTTATATGTAACCGAAATCGTATTATTTTGAATATCTTGATACTCTACTGTACGAGACTGAAACGTTTCATCTTGATAAACAGGTTGCCACAGATTAAGGTTTTCTTGTGAATCAAACACCGATAGTTCAATATAATCATCAATCTGGGATCCATAAAACCTTTCTGGTGAAGGTGGAACCTTCTTCATTAAAGAAGAAATTTCGGCAGGAAAATAAGATGAACTATTTACCTGATCGACATAATCTGTCGTAGTTGGAAAAGGATATGCCATATGACTATCAATATATATCAACGAAGAACGTTCTTAAGTATTACATTTCTTATGTTACTTGATTTTCCCATAACTTAATAACTCTTCCGATAATTCCCACCTTGTCCACCACCTAAACGTGTTCTGTTCCATTCATCTACTAATTGTTTCTTCAATGCCGGATTATTTTCTAAACTGTTTACTAGATTAACATCCTCCCCTGACACACTAACCTTACGGAATTGAACCGGTCTAAGTTTATCACTAACAAAACGTCTCCACGATTGAGAATAATATATAGGATTTTCAGGGTCGATATAGTCATTTCTATTCGAATTAACAATATTTGTGACAGAAGAACACTTTAATTGTAATACTTCAATATCATAAGATCCTTCTCCACCTCTACCATCAAATATATCAATTATAGCAGTATAGTTGTTTGAAGAATTTGGTTGTTGACTTATTTGTACAGATCCACGTCCTGTCCACTTTAAAGTCAAATTGGTATTATATGGACCCACACCATTATTATAAAATTCATTTAAAGTTCTTGGTAATGTTCCATGATATTGTTCATTAGAATAAGTGACATTGGTTCCACGTAATGTAATGCGTAATGTATGATCTACATTGCCACTAAACTTAAATATACTTTGTGGATTAACGCAATCTTCTGATGGTTGTATCGGAGTTACTTTTGTTACTCCCGAACATTCTTGGTAATCTTTTTTATTATATGCATCACGACTTGTCCAAATAATACGACCTTCGTATGAAATCAAAGCAGCGACTGAATGTGGACCACCCCAATTCTTATAAAACAAATCAACTGTCTTCCAACCTTCAGTTAATTGAACCGTAGTTGGGTGATCACTTTGATAATTTTCTAACTGTGATGCGTAAGGTGATTGAGCGGTAATATTTGTCAAATCAACGTACCGTGTTCCGTCAATTGACATATATCCAGAATTATCAACAGCGTATTTTAATGTATATGTTCCATTTGTAGGAATGTAAACTTGATATGACAACGTATCTGATGATTCAACTTGAAATGACTCTCCAACCTTTTCACTATATACACCATAACTATAAATTAATGGACTCTTGCCGACGCCATAACTTGGCCATATGTTATCATACTTACCAAATAGATAGTATTTTTCAACACATGAAACTGATGGTGGAACTACTTTTTGTACTGCAATTTGATGAACCGGAATCGGAATTATGATTTGCGTTGGCTTGGTTTCTGTCAAATCAACTGGTGTCACCGGTTTCAATACGGCAGGAACAGGATCAAATAGTTCTGTCGGTGGTGAAAATTGAATATCTGCCTGACGTTCACATTGTTGTGGTGATGGTATCAATCCTTTCTGAGCACCAGTTAGTTCTGTAGATGATGTATCTGTCGATGTAGAATTAGATGTCGATGTTGTTGATATAGTGTTCGTTGTACCAGAACCAAGTCCAGTAGATGACGCATCTGATTGTACTGCCTCTGAAGATTTTAGTGGTAAATAAGGAAATACAGTATTAAAATCGGACGACAATTTTCCTTCTCCTGCTTTAATACGAAGCCCAATAATGATATCTTTACTTGCAGAAATAAGAGCGTCTTTACCAGACGAATTGGCCATATTTGACAACTCAGTTGTAAGACTATTGATTTGTGATTGTAGGTTAGTTTTTTCGGATTTTAAAGTAGATACAACGGCGTCTTCTTTAACAGGAATATCCTTAAACTCTTCGATATCAACAGTATAAATGTTTGATACCGAATTGTTTTCGTATACTTCACGTGTTAGCGTTACAGCCAAATACTTCTCGTCAGAATCAACTATAATTAAATTGCCGTATTCATCAAACTGGTTAGTATATGAACCATCACGTTTAAATGTACTTTGTATATCTGTAATCATCTTACTACTTTGAAATAAGTATTGTTGTCAAACACTTCTATAGTGTCATCAAACACGGTTTTAATTAGAACTTTGAAATATCTTTCTTGTGGTAATCCCGACATATCCAACATAAAATAATTTCCATTTGAATCACAACTAAGTTTACTACCTTCATCAAAGTCAATAATAACTTCCTCCGTTTCAGTATCTTTTATTGAATAATAAGATTCCTCAGGCAAATATTTTGGAGTCAGATGAGATGTTTGTTGTGTTGATTTTGTAAAATTCTTTAGGGTAAATCGTTCTCTACCAAATACATTGATTCGAGCAACACTATCACTACGATATTGTTTTTTTACATTTTTTAATACCACAGCAAGTTGAGTATCGTTTGTAATAGGACTCAAACTTCCTGTAGTAAATGTACTGTCATCATAAACTACGTCCAAATATGGAGTATAAATTGTATTTGTTTCTTTACTATAAAATCCCAAATTACCATTCGATATATTTTGAGTATTTAATTCTTCAGAAGTAAGTAAAATAAAACCTTCATTAGGTATACATCCACATATCCACGATTTTACAACGGGAGTTACATCCATCTTAATATCAGAAGCTTCATATGAAAAACTCTGTGACATTATCAATGAACTACCTGTTGTTAACGTTGAACAAAAGCTAGAGGTTGGTACTGTTGCCGAGGTTGGTATTGAGTAGTACCACGTTCCTCCTCCATTACGGAAAGCAAATGATTTGTTAGATTCATCAGTTAAATAATTATACAAATCGTTTGTAAGTTCTTTTGGATACCATTCGTTTCCGTTGTCATAATCTCTAAAATCCCAACTTGCTCCAGTCGTTGATCCTTCATCCGCATATCGACCATTCCCCATTTCCCAACTTTGACTGATTGGATATGAATATATTGTATATTCAAGTGGCAATTCTTGTTGTTTTAGAACTTTCATGTTTAAAACAAACTTGGGACTAACTATATCACCGTTTGCAATAGAGCTTGAAATCGTAGACAAATCAAATTTTAACAATGCTCTGCTAAATTTTGAGTTAGTTGTAAAAGAAAACTTTGGATTGTAATAACTATAACTTCCAGATATATCTCCATCAAAGTATCCAGATACACCATATAAACTACCAGAGAACTGTTCAATTATACCTGTCAAACTACCAGATACAATACCTGATACACTCGATCCAGAAACACTTCCAGACAAGTTTGTAATGCTGCCACTAACATTAGTCAAATCAACTATCTGTGTTGTATATGAAGTCCCATTCAACGTTGCACTGTCAACGTACCCAGATACACTTCCAGTAGCGTTTCCTGTAAATTGAGATGTACTAAAATTTGCACATGACGACGTAGGATTTGCCGTTCCTAGCAAAGATCCATATGTGATCGTTGTCAAAGTAGAATCATCATCAATTATTACATTTGTAGTACTTCCAGAAAAATATCCTACTAATGAACCTGTAAAATTAACAGCACTAGTAATAATATAATTTGAATTATCCAAACTTTCCGTTTGGTATTTTACCACAGATTTGACGGTGGATGCAATACAACTAATGTTTAACAGTTCGTCGATACCAAAATTTCTATCAGAAAAGTTAGTTACATTAGTTATATAAGTGTCTTTTGATGGATATATGAAAATATGCATATTATACAGCCGTGGCTTTAATATCTACGTCAGGGTACTTCAACTCAAACACACATGGATCAAGCGACGGATAAATGATCTTGTTAACGATTGCAGCATCAATGTTATATTCAACATCCGAATAGTTTCCAGTTTGTGATGTTAAATTATTTATTTTTAAATTTGCAACTGATTGTACACCTTCTACACGTGCAATTTCTAGTTCCAACTGACTCAAGTTAATTGGTTGATTGAATCCCCACAAATCGATATTGAAAAAGTTCTTGATTGACTGTACACAGTTTGCAAGTACTTCTTTCTTGTTAAAGTTATTATATGTTACTATCTTAAAGTCAACGCCAATATTGATAATGTATCCATCAATTAAATTGATGCCATCCGTCATCATACGATAACGACTCAAATACTGACGTAGATTATGTAACAAAGCAATGTTTGGTTTTGTAAGTTTTTTATTGTTATCATAACTCAACAAATACATGTTTACAGCAAATGGATTTTGTAAATTTCCACTTATTTTTCTATTACTTAACACCTGATCATTTTGTGTAAGTTCACCTTCGACAACTGAATTTGCATTTAAATTATTATCAGAAATTACTGTCGCTTTTGCAATCGATCCAAACTTTGCAGGCATTGCATAACAACGAGCAATATAATCATCCGCAGTTACAACACGATTTTGCGCAGCAAAAAATGCTGTGGCATTTTGTTTAATTTCATCTGTTGATTCTGGCCCATCACCACCAACCGCAGGTGTGTTGTTTTCAGCTGCCAATGAATTTCTTACAACTTGAAACAAGTTCTGTTCCGCTGTAGATAAAATTGAAATATCATTTTCATATTCAACACTAACAATTCGGTTAATATCACCGGTTTGACTATTTGACTCAACACCTCCACCTACCAAATATTTGACCGTAAACTGGGTTCCTTGTTTTGGATATACACCAAATGAATCTGAATTTACTATGTTAGACGGATCAATTGTAACGTTTAAATTACCTAAATTAGATAAACTTACTCCTAAAATTTCGGCTGATGGTATAATAATTTCATCATTTACACCTTCATTGCCTGGACCAAACTCAATGTATGTTAAATTGTTTTGATCTATATTGGTTACGAATTTTCTTTGTGTTCTTAGTAATTTAACAATATTAGGCACCGAAGACTGATAACGAATGAATCTATCATCATTTAGTGATGTGTTTTCATATGATGTTAATACAATATCTTGAGCAAGAAAATCAACTTCGTACCATGGAATGTTGTCTTGATCACGAATGTCTAATATTTCTAGAACATTTGATTCGTCTAAATACAACTTATAATAAGGTACACTTTCATTTACAATGAAAGTTTTGGTTACAATCTGACCAGAGATTCCGTTAACGGTTTTCTTAATCAAAAAGAACTGCGGTATGCCAAATTCATCACGGGAACTCACAGTTATTTCTCTTGACGAATTTGTGGTGTCCATGGAAAAGTCAATTACATCTGTAGTTACAAATCCAATTCCACTACTATTAATCAATTGCATTCCAGCTTTAATACGTAATGTATATTTTTCATCTGGAATATACTCTCCGGAAGAGTTTTTAACAGACGGTACTAATTGATATACATCAAAATTTGTTAAAGATGGTCTAGAAACTTTAGGTTTATACCCTAAAAATTTAGACAAAGCTAATACATTTTTACGTTCTTCCGTATAAGGAAACAAACTTTCTTTGAACTGTTGATCTAAATAAAATGACAAGACATCACCAACATATGATGCCATATCTATAAAAATAGTACCCGGAGATGAATCCGAAAAATCTTGATAGTTTTTTGGAAAATAAGTCTTGGTATAATCAATCAGATTTTTCTTGAACTGAGAAAAATCACGGTTCAAATAAGACACGTCCTTATTTGTTAACGGTTTAAATGTTTTCTGTGTATTAGAGGCCATAATTATTTATCTTCCAAAAACATTTCAATTTGTGTTGTATCATTGTTCACTGAAATTGTAAGATTAATGTGTAATCTATAAATATCAACGTCTTCTCTTTTTAAGACTTTAACATCAATATTATCAATCGTTACTACTGGTACCCAAAATGTTATATCAGATGTGATTGACTGTTTTACACGTTGAGCTAACGTTGTATCATTTGGATCAAAAACAAAATTATTCAACGAGTGACCAAACGTGGGTTGCATACGACGTTCTCCCTTTTTGGTACTCAACAAATTACGAATATTTGTTTTTACCTGTTCTAACGTATATATGGTTTGATTAAAAAAACCATTATTACCGCTTTGAATTGGTAAAGTTAATCCTATTGGATACAATGTTGCCATATTACATCATTCCTACAAGATTTGATGAACCTCCATTACCACGCTTCTTATCCATAGCTTTCATCAACGCGGAATAGTCTTTTGTTAGTGCTTGAGCGACCGCTGGAGGAGCTTTATCGACATGATCCATGACAGATGGTACAGTATTCATTTCAAAAGAAACTTTATCACCTTCTCTTGGGATACCTCCCACTGTTTCATTTAGTGCTTTGTTAAGAAGTTCATTGTCTGTATATTTCTTGTATTCTTTCTTAACCGTGGCTTGAACTGTTGGTTTTTGCACAACCTGTTTGGTAGTCACAGTCTGGTCTAATTTTGAGGAAAAAATTTCACTCATAATTTGAGGAACTGCTATACGAACCTCTTCTTGTATCATTTCACGTATGATTTGTTTTAATGTGTCTTTTGTCATAGTAATATTAAATATCAAAATAGATGGTCTGAAATCTACTTATGTTTGAATTTGACGTGTATCAAAAACCCGTCTTGATCGTCTATCAAAATTATTAAATCCGCCAGGAACGCCCTCTCCTGTATCGGTATTGATGGTTACAGGCGATGCACCATCTGTTATTGTTCCGCCGTTTTGTCCCGGAGCATATCCCCCGCCAGTCAAAAATACCCTTCGACTTAACATAGTAGATAATCTATTTTGTATATTCTGCAATTCAACTAACTGAACTGGAACTTGCGTAGATGGAGGTTCCGCACCACCTGCGTCAGGATGTGAATGATAATACCAATGAACGTGTGTTTTCAACCATTCACACATATCAAATAGTAAATCAACCGTTGTTTGACCCAACAAAGCTGGTTCATTTGTTTCATCATATTGTCCCAAATAAATCGCAGGACTGTTTATTACAGCTTTAGTATTTGTAGTAATTACAACTTGTTCATGGGCATCTACTGTATATTCACTATCGGTTACAATCGCATATCTCTTTTTTGAAAAATGTAATGTTTCCGAGAATCTGCTACTGAAAATAATACGATCTGTATTAATAATAAGTTGATCTTTATTAAGTATAGGATAAGTGAAATTGGTTGAATTTGAAGGAGCAAATGCATCAACTTCTTCTCCCGTATCGTTTCCGGCAATTCCAAAAATCTTTTTATAACATGTACTTACAAATTTTGATATAGTACACCCAGATGTAATGTGAATGGATGTACCGTCATTATTGATATCCTCCAATAAATATCCTCCAGTGTTTCGTTCTGGATGTGTTAAATCGGTTTCGTCAATTGGATAAATTTTAGGAAGTCTTGGATGTAATTGTATTTCCGTTGTCTTTTTGAGAGGACGTTGACGATTTCTCAACAAAATCATCGGATTTCCACCACCGACTTC
>Ga0129333_10005013_pt1 | contig 12406 bp, 9 predicted proteins | sample CPB6_08_DNA_FD_94474 | JGI IMG/M metagenome (GOLD analysis project Ga0129333, IMG submission 94474) | Freshwater to marine salinity gradient microbial communities from Chesapeake Bay, USA - CPBay_Sum_0.6_0.8_DNA | ecosystem: Environmental > Aquatic > Marine > Coastal | place: USA: Chesapeake Bay... | reverse complement strand
GGAGTTCCTGGTACGGGCCGATGCCAATCCGAACAGCATCGTCAACTGCATCGCCTTCGCCCGCGAGAACGCCCGCCAGATCCGGGACGTGATCACCACCGAGATGTGGGAGCAGATCAACGGCCTCTACTGGACCCTGCTCGAAAGCGACAGCTTCTGGGAACTGCCGCCGCAGGAACAGCAGCGCGAGATCCGGCGGGGTTGCCAGCTGTTCTATGGCGTCACCGACGCCACGCTGAGCCGTGACCTCTCCTGGCAGTTCAGCCGGCTGGGCCGACTGATCGAGCGGGCGGACAAGACCACCCGCATCCTCGATGTGAAGTACTTCCTGCTGCTGCCCAGCCCCGAGGAGGTGGGAGGCGTTCTGGATGAACTGCAATGGATTTCCCTGCTACGCAGCGCCGGCGCCTACCAGATGTTCCGCCAGTCGCAGCACGGACCGATCACACCGAAGGCGGTGGCGGCCTTCCTGCTGCTGGATCCGGTCTTCCCACGCTCGGTGCGCTACTGCCTGGAGCGCATCCACGAAGCCCTGCGGGTGGTGGGTGGTCGCTCCGTGCCCGGGGCCCCGGATGAACTGGAGTGCCGCAGCGGCCTGACCCTGGCGCGCTGGAGCTACACCCAGATCGATGAGCTGGTGGCCGGCGGCCTGCACGAGGCGATCGACGCCCTGCAGACGGATCTCAACAATCTGCACGGCCTGATCCACGACCGCTACTTCGTGCTGCCAGGCTTCACCCCCACGGCGACCGGGGCCGGCACAGCCGCTCCCTCAGCCACGGCTTCCGCCACGGCCGCAGCCACCACCTCCGCCTCAGCCTCCAGTCACGACCTGGCATGCGCGCCCGCCTGATCCACCAGTTCGACTACCGCTACACCAAGCCCGTCCTGCTGGGCCCACACCGCTTCTGCCTCAGGCCGCGGCCCCAGGGCTTCCAGCGCCTGATCGACTACCGGCTGGAGGTGACACCCGATCCCAGCCAGCTCTATGACCTGCTGGCAGCCGGTGGTGACACGATCACCCGGGCCCGCTTTCTGGGGGAGACCCGGTCGCTCTCGGTGGTGGCCACCAGTGAGGTGGAGACGTTCACGCCGCCGCTGATCGAGGCCTGCCTCGATCCGGAGATGGCGCAGCTGCCGGTACCGATCGGCCGGCTCAACCCGGACCTGCTCAGCAACCTGCAGGGCTGGCTGCCCAACGGCCAGCACGACGCTGCCGCGGTGGATGTGGCTCAGGAGGCCCTGATGGGCAGCGACGGCAGCAGCCTGAACTTCCTGCAGCAACTGATCGAGATCATTCAGGACCGGGTGAAATACACCCAGCGCCACGTGGGTCCCGCCTGGCCCGCCGGCCGCACCCTCAAGGAGCGGGTGGGCTCCTGCCGCGACCTGGCGATGCTGATGATCGAGTGCTGCCGCAGCGTCGGCCTGCCGGCCCGCTTCGTGAGTGGCTACCACCTGGTGGAGCCGAAACCCGAGCGCTACGACCTGCACGCCTGGACCGAGGTGTACCTGCAGGGGGCCGGCTGGCGTGGCTTCGATGCCAGTGGCAAGGGGGCCGTGGATGAGCGCTATATCCCGGTGACGAGCTCCTCCCGATCGGATCTCACCGCGGCCGTGAGCGGCAGCTTCTCGGGGCCACCGGGCGTGAAGAGCACCCTGGAGTGGCAGATCGAGGCCACGATCCTCGATGCGGTGAGCGCCCCGCTGCTGAGCGGCCATTGACCCTCCGGCCCGCGCCGCCGATCACGGCACCGGGCCCCTGCCACCCTCGCGCCCGGGAACCTGGCTTCGGTAACGATCACTGCACCCCGGAGGCAGGCCGCCGCGCGATGACGGCATGACCAACTCCGCGCAGTCGCCGCCTGCCATGACCGCCTCGGCCCCCAGCCGTCCTCCCCTCCCCACGCCGACCGTCACCGGCCCAGGCGCACGGGATCTGGCCACGGCCGCTGCCGTGGAGGAGCGGCTCCAGACGGCCGGCATCGCGCTGACCATGGGGGGCGAGCCCACCCTGGTACCCGAGATTCCCCAGGGCGCCGAGTGGAGCGTGGCGGCCGACGGGCCGACCAAACTGCGCTACGCCCGCGCCCTGGCCTCGGAACTTCAGCGACTGGCCTGGCCCGGCAGCACGCTGATCTATTGCCCCGGCAAGCGCTACGACGGCGAGGTGAACCCCCGCTGGGCCCTGCGACTGATCACCGGCCTCAGCGGAACACCCCTGGTGGCCTGGCCCCAGGACCAGGCCGTTGCAGCCGGCACGGGCGCTGGAGTGGAGGGCACCAGGCCCAGCCCCGAGCAAGCGGAAGCGCTGCTGCAGAGCCTCGGCGAGGGGCTGGGCCTGGCGGTGCAGCCCCTGCCGCTGCGCGATCCACTCGACCCGGGTCGCCGGATCTGGGCGGTGCCGCTCTCCTGCGAGGACGGCCACTGGCAGACCGTGACCTGGCCGCTGGAGGAGGAGCTGCGCGAGCTGATCCCGGCCCATGGCCCGGCCGGCCTGCGACTGCCCCTGCAGCATTTCCCCGAGCACGCCCTGCGCCAGGTGCTCACCCTGGAGCTCGACAGTGAGGGCTGGGGCCTGTTTCTGCCGCCCCTGAGCCGAGCGCCCCTGGAGCAGCTGCTGACGCTGCTGGCCGCCGCCAGCGCCCCCTGGTGCAAACCGGACCTGAGCGGTGTGCTGCCCTACGACACGGAAGCCCACTGGCAGGTGCTGGGGCTCACCGCTGATCCAGGTGTGCTGGAGATCAACCTGCCTGTTTGCCACAGCTGGCACGAGTACGCCACCTGGATCGAACGGCTGGAGCAGGCGGGCGCGACGGTGGGTCTGCGCAGCTGGAAGCAGGTGGGCGAGCGGGTGGAGGGCACGGGCGGCGGCAACCACCTGCTCTGGGGCGGCCCCTCCCTGGACAGCAATCCGTTCTTCAGCCGGCCGGCCTGGCTGGTGGGGATCCTGCGCTACTGGCAGCACCACCCCTGTCTGGCCTACCTGTTCAGCGGCCGCAGCGTCGGGCCGGCGTCGCAGGCACCGCGGCCCGATGAGGGCTCCAGCAACCTGCTGGACCTGGACCTGGCACATCGCTGCCTGGAGGCGCTGCCGGCCGGGGATCAGCGGGTCTGGATCGGCGAGACCCTGCGCCACCTGCACGCCGACCGCAGCGGCAACACCCACCGCAGCGAGATCAGCCTCGACAAGTTCTGGAACCCCGCCTGGACCGCAGGCTGCCAGGGGCTGCTGGAATTCCGCGCCCTGGAATCCCTGCCCCATCACCAGTGGACCAGTGCCGTGGCCCTGCTCTGGCGGGCCCTGGCGGTGCGCCTGCTGGAGCCCAGCCTGCGACCGGAGGGGCTGTACCCCTTCGGTACCGATCTGCACGACCGGGCCCTGCTGCCCAGCGCCCTCTGGAGCGACCTGGAGCAGGTTCTGGCGGACCTGGCTGCGGCGGGGCTGTCCCTGGATCCCGCTCCGTTCCGGGCGATCTGGGAGTGGCGCTTCCCCGTGCTGCTGCACTGGTGCGAGGGCGACGCCGAGCTGACGATCCGCCAGGCCCTCGAACCCTGGCCGCTGCTGTGCGACACCCCGGTGGAGGGGGGCAGCACCAGCCGCTTCGTGGACAGCTCCCTGCGACGCTTCGAACTGATCACGACCGACGCCTTCCGGCGACGGTACCGGCTGCGGTTGCAGGGTCGGCCGCTGCCCTTGCCAGCCCCGGGGGATCGGCGCCCGATCGCCGTGCGCTTCCGCCAGGAGGCTCTGTTCCCCTGCCTGCATCCCTGCCTGCCGGCAGACCTGCCGCTGCGGCTGGAGCTTCTGGCCTCCACAGGCAGCGATGCACCACTGCAGGGCTGGCAGCTGTTGCAGGAAAGCGACGGTTTCGAAGCGCTCACAACAGACGCATCTGGGAGCACGGCAAACGCCTCGAGCACACCCCTGCGGACGGCGCTCGCCGGAGGCTGCAGCCTCGACCTGCGCCTCTGAGTCCCGGCCTGGGCGGCTGTTTGACGCCGCCAGGCCTTCAGCTTCTGTTCAACAGGTTCACGTTTGATTGCGTGAGCAAAGGCACACAGCCCACGACTGGACCCGCTGATCTACAACCGAGAAAGTTCGGAACAGAGCCATGGGTGGACCGCTGCATCTGGTGGGACTGACCGCTGACGGCTGCCGCATCGCCCGCGATGGCGGCGGTGGCTACGTGGTGGATCACACCACCCAACGCGGGATCTGGCAGCGGGTCGCCAACCTGCCGGCGGCCTACGCCGCCTGCGAACTGTTCAGCCGGCGCGATGCCCTGGCCCTGCCCCGATGGCGCGAGGAGGCCTGAGGATCACCAGCTGACACCGTGCAGCTTCGGCAGCGGCGCCGTCTTGAAGGTGGTGGCGAACAGGCGAGGAATCAGGCGACTGTTGTAGACGCGGAATTCGCGCACGACACTCGCCCCCTCGTCGCGGACCGCTTGGTTGAGAACCACCGAGCCATCAGGATCCGACACGGAACGGTGGAAGGTGCCGGGGGGAATGCGCAGGATGTCGCCGCCGGTCTCGAGGCGGACGATGTGATACGGGTAATTCCAGCCGAAGTTGACCAGATAGAAGGTGCGGCCGCCGTGCAGCGCCAGCAGGTTGTCCTCCTGATGGGGATGCAGATAAAACTGCCAGGCACCGGTCTTCTCCTCATCCGGGGGACTGACGGCGGGGCCCGAATGGATCACCAGATCGCGGGCATTCGACGTTGCGACGGTGATATCAAAGAAGCGGACTGCGGGTGTATCGCGGAACTTTTCGTAGGGGATCAGCTCGAACATCGGCGCCGGCCTCGGCACCGATGTTCGGCGTTCCGAAGCAAGGGACTCCTGCTGAAAGGGGGTAGCAGACATGGGCGCTACGGCGCGGAGGCGCAAGGGAGCGCCCAGTGAACCGAGCTGCGGCGGCGGGGGCCGTGTAGCGGGCTACGGAACGGCCATCGGCATGGGCCAGTTCGGCAAGTGATTGCTCAGCCCGCCCCGTTCAGAATGGGATCGGCATCTCCACCGCCGCCGGCTCCGGACTGCAGGCGGCCACGCGCTGGCTCACCACCTGGCCCACCACCACGATCGCCGGCGAGGCAAAGCCCTGCTGCTCAGCCTGATCAGCCAGCTCGGCCAGGGTGCTCAACAGGAGCCGCTGCCCCACCACCGTGCCCTGCTGCACCACGGCGGCCGGCGTCTCGGCGCTGAGGCCACCGGCCAGCAGCTCAGCGCAGATGCGGCGCAGGTTGTGCAGGCCCATGTAGATCACCAGGCCATCACTGCTGCGGGCCAGGCCACGCCAATCCACGCCAGGCCGCCCCTTGTCGATCTCCTCATGGCCGGTCACGAAGGTGACGCTGGAGCCGGCACTGCGATGGGTCACAGGAATGCCGGCATAGGCGGGAGCAGCGATGCCGGCGGTGACACCGGGCACCACCTCCACCGGCACGCCATGGCGCACCAGGTGGGCCGCCTCCTCACCGCCGCGGCCGAACAGAAATGGATCGCCCCCCTTGAGACGGACGATCAGCCGGTGGCGGGAGGCCAGCTCAACCAGCACCGCATTGGTGCTGGGCTGGGGCACCGAGTGGTGCCCGCGGCGCTTGCCGACGAAATGGCGCTCACACCCCTCGGGCACCAGGTCGAGCAGGGCCCGCGGCACCAGCGAGTCGTAGACGAGGGCATCGCACTGGCTGAGCAGACGGTGCGCCTTGAGCGTGAGCAGGTCGGGATCGCCGGGGCCGGCGCCGACCAGATAGACGGTGCCGGCAGCAGGAGAGTCGCTCGGGGAGGTGCTCACGGCAGCTGCTCCAGGGCTGTGATCAGGGTCTGGCGCACAGCAGGAATCTCCAGCAGGGGGGGAAGCACATGGGCGGCCGCCGGATCAGGAGCGGCTCCAGAGGGAGCGGACGCCAGCAGGGACTCGGACAGCCGGTTAGCCGCCAGGGTGAGAGGCAGCAGCACGGCCGGCCCGGGCAGCTGCGCACGCAACTGATCAGGTGGTGCAGTGTATGGAGCGGCACGGGCAGAGCCGGGCAGCACCGCCGCCAGATGGCTGAGGAAGCGGGCCGCGAGCGGCCCCTCGAGCGGGTGGTGCAGCCAGAGCGGGGTGGCCTGGGCCTCAGCGGCAGCACGGCTGAGCGCCGCAGCCACGGCCGCCTGCCACACGGGCCAGGCCCCGAGGAAGGGCAGGCGCCGCAGCCGCAGCCCGGCCGACTGCGGATTCTGGCGCCAGGCTGCGGCGATCGCCGGCAGGTCGTGACGCACATGGCCACCCGGCAGCAGCAGCAGCGGCACCAGGCTGAGGCCACCGGCGCGGGCCGCCACGCTCCAGAACTGGGGATCGGGGATCGGCGGCTCGGCGGTGAGGGCCTGCAGGAGCACAGGCGTGCCGCGGCGCACCTGCAGCTCAGCCGCCAGCGCCCGCAGCTCCTCCGGAATGGCACCACCGCTGCGCCCATGCACCAGCAGCACCAGCGGCGTCAGCCGCAGGCGACGCTGCAGGCGGCGGCGCACTGCGGGATCGAGGGCCTCGGTCAGCAGCTGACGCAGGGGGCGCCGGGCCTGGGGCAAGCGGGCGAGCAGATCGACCGCCGCCGCCGCCAGGGCGGCATCCAGGTCGCGACAGAGGGGCAGCAGGCCCTGCAGCAGCGGCTCCTGGGGCCAGGCCGCCAGACCCACCGCCACCCCCTCCAGGGCGGCGCGGCGCCACGGCGATGGGCCCGGCTCCTGAGCACAGCGCAGCAACAGCGCCAGATCGCCGGGATCGCGCTGCTGCCCCAGCAACGGCAGCAGCGGCGCCAGGGGGGTCAGCGCCGCCGGGCTGAGACCCTGCTCCAGGGCGGCACCGAGGCGAAGCCGCAGGCGCTCGGCCACCGCCGGAGAGCGGAAATGGCCCAGCAACCGCAACCAGGCGTCAGGCTCACCGGTGAGGTCCGGGGTCGCGCCCAGGGCCGCGGCACTGGCGGCCTCAGCCTGACGCCACAACAACGGCTCCAGCCAGATCCGCTCCAGCTCCGGCCGAGTGGCCAGGGCGGGGAGCTCCAGCCGACCGGCCGTCAGCCAGGGCTCGGCCTGGGCAGCGGCCGGGCTGGCCAGCAGGCTGCGGAGAACCTCCCCATCCAGATGCCCCCACAGGGCCGCCAGCAGGTCGGCATCCGCCGGAATCAGCCCCGCGCCGAGGGCCTCGAGCCAGGGCTGCAGCGGCTGGACACCCCGACGCAGGCGCTGCAGCTGCTGCCAGCGCTGCTCGCTGCCCGGGGCCGCCAGTGGTGGTCGGGGCGGCGGTGGAGGCCATTCAGCCATGGGGTCCCGCACCGAAACCGCCGCGGACTGCCAGTCCAGCGTGGCAGGCCGGTGGGGCTTGGCGACAGGCAACGGCGGGAGTAGCAAGGGATCAGGCAACGTCAGGGGGCAGCGGCAGCGATGGCTCAGACCTTCAACGGCAGCTTCAGTGAGTGCAAGGAACAGCAGCTGGTGTTCCTGTTGGTGCGACAGCTGGCAGCGGCTCAGTTCGAGCTGGCCAATCCGGCCATGACCGAGCGCCTCTGGCAGGAGGTGGCTGCGCTGGAGATCGATCCGGAGCGCATCTGCCAGCTGCTCTACGGCGGCCAGGACGTGAACGACGTGGAAGCCCTGCGCCGCCTCGATGACCACTGGCGGGCGCGGCACCGGCCACAACGCCGCGGCTGGTTCAGCAGGCCGGCCGGGACTCCGTCCGGCGGCGGGCGCCGAAGCGCTCCACCAGCAGGTGTTCGAGCGCATCAGCCAACTGTGTGAGCGGCACGCCCTTGTCGTGCAGGTCGGCCAGCTTCGGCTCAGCGCCCATGGAGCCACCGAGGAAGATCTTGGCGGCCTCCACCATCTGGCCCTCGTGGCGGGCCTTGGCGCCCATCAGACCGATCTCACCCATGTAGGGCTGACCGCAGGCATTGGGGCAGCCGGTCCAGTGGCTGCGCACCGGGTGGGGCAGCTCGAGACGACGCTCCAGCTCCACCACCACCGCTTCGGCGGTGGTCTTGGTGGGGATCAGGGCGAAGCTGCAGTAGCGATTGCCGGTGCAGCTCACCGCCTCAGCCATCAGCGGCCCGGGATCCGGGCGGAAGCGCTGCAGCAGCGGCTCAGCCAGCAGCGCCTCCAGGCGCTCGGCCGGCACATCGACGATCAGCACGTTCTGGGCCTCGGTGAAGCGCAGCTCGCCGCTGCCGTGGCAGCGGGCCAGCCGGGCCAGCTCAGCCATCGCCTCGGCATCGAGTCGCCCCATCGGCACATTCAGCCCCACCCAGCTCAGGCCCGCCTGCCGCTGGGGGTTCACCCCCAGGGCGGAGCGCGGCGCCTGATTCACCAGATGGGAGCCGTCGTGGGGCAACGCCTCAACGCCGAGGGCGACGCTCTCCTGCACGAGCGCCTGACGGTAACCATCAAGACCGAGCTGATCAATCAGGTACATCAGCCGGCTCTTGTTGCGCGCCTGGCGGTTGCCATGCCGCTCGAAGTGACGCAGCACCACCAGGCTGAACAGCGGCAGCTGCTCGGCGCGCAGCCACAGTCCCAGGGGGATGGCCAGCTCGTTGCGCTGGGCGGAGAAGAAGCCGCCCACCATGACCGTGAAACCCAGCTCACCGTCGCGATGGGCCGGCAGGAAGGCCAGGTCGTTGTGCAGCAGGAAGCTGTCAGGCGCACCGCCGACGGCGATGTTGAACTTGCGGGGGAGGTTGCGAGGGCCATCGCGCAGCAGCAGCTCCTGGATCGCAGCCACCAGGGGCCGGGTGTCGACGATCTCCTCGGGATCGAGTCCCGCCAGCGGGTTGCCGGTGATGTTGCGCGGGTTGTCGTGGCCGGACTGGCGGCTGGTGAGGCCCACGGCCCCCATGGCGCTGATCAACGGCGTCATGTCCTCCAGCAGCAGGCCCCGCAGCTGCAGGTTCTGGCGGGTGGTGATGTCGGCTGAGCCCTCGTCGCCGCAGCGGTCGACGGCATCGGCGAGCACATCGAGCTGATCGGCGCTGATCACACCGTTGGGCAGGCGCAGGCGCACCATGAATCGCCCGGGTGTGACGGGTCGGAAGAAGATGCCGAGCCACTTGAGCCGGATCGTGAGCGTGGCCTCATCGAGAGCTTCCCAGCCCCCGGCGGCCAGCTCCGCCAGACGCGGCTCCAGCTCCAGCCCGCAGAGATCCGCCTTGGCCTGCTCGATCTTGCTGAGCTTGGTAGCGGATTCCGCGGTTGCAGCGGTGGCGGATTCAGCAGCAGCAGACAGCATGGAAACGTTGCGCTACCAGTGGGAATGACAATGTCGCCATCGACGCGCTGAATCTGTGTCGCAACCGTTACCGAAGCCCGGTGCAGGCGCAACAGAACCAGGAGCGCCCGCCGCGGAGCTCGACCCGCAGCAACGCCGGCTGGAGCGCGCGCAGGCCCTGGGCAGCCAGGGTGCCCGCTTCCGGGAGCTGCTGGCCAAGGTGGGCAGTGGTGAGCACACCAGCACGGGCCTCAGCCGCGAAGAAGCCTGCGAAAGCATGGATCTGATGCTGAGCGACGGGGTCAGCGACGCCCAGCTGGGGGCCTTCCTGATTGCCCACCGCATCCGCCGGCCTCAGCCGATCGAGCTCACCGGCATGCTCGACAGCTACCGCCGACACGGTCCCCAGCTCCAGACCAGCGGGCGCAGACCACTCTGCTTCGGGGTGCCCTACGACGGCCGCAACCGCACGGCGCCCCTGCTGCCATTGCTGGCCGTGCTGCTCAGTTCGGCCGGTGTGCCCGTGGTGTTGCACGGCGGCGCACCGATGCCGGTCAAATACGGCGTCACCCTGGCGGAACTGTTCGCGGCCCTGGGGGTGGAGTGGCGCGGGCTCAGCCTGGCGCAGCTGCAGCGACAGCTGGATGACCACGATCTGGCCCTGAGCCACCAGCCGCAGCACTTCCCGGCCGCCGAGCGGCTGGTGCGCATCCGTGAGGAGATCGGCAAGCGGCCGCCGGTGGCCAGCCTGGAGCTGCTGTGGACGCCGCACCAGGGCGAGCACCTGCTGGTGAGCGGCTTCGTGCATCCCCCCACCGAGAGCCGCGCCTGGGACGCGCTCAGCGCCGCCGGTGAAACCGATGTGCTGCTGGTGAAGGGGCTCGAGGGCGGCACCGACCTGCCCACCACCCGCGCCGGCATCTGCTCACGCCTGCGCCATGGGGAGCCGGAACGGCTGCTGCTGCACCCCCGTGAGCACGGCATCGACGCGGCCGAGGTGCCGTTCGAGGGCCTGGAGCACTGGCGGCAGCTGGCCCTGACGGCCCTGGCGGGCGAGGGAGCCCTGGCGCCGGCCCTGCGCTGGAACCTGGCGGCCTATCTGTGGTTTGCGGGTGAGCACCCGCAGCTCAGCGCCGCCCTGGAGCAAGCCGATGCCCTGCTGCATGCCCGGGCCGGCCTGCGCCAGCTGGAGCGGCTGCGCTGACCTCACGGACCGAGAGAACCCCCGATGACCACCCAGCCGCCCCTGGCCAGCCACAACCACTGCTTCGCCTTCGAAGCCGATTTCGTCGATGATCTGCGCTGCATTCCGATGGCGGTGCGGCGCAAGCTGGACCTGGCGGGCATCAAGTTGAAGCTGGTGCACTGGCACGGGCTGGAGCAGCAGGAGCGGCAGCGGCTGCTGACCTGGGCCGATGACCCGGCGGCGATCGCGGCGCTGCACGACTGGCTGCTGCAACGCAGCCACCAGCTGCCGGAGGGTCCGGCCAAACCTCTGGAGCCGGCCCGGGGCTGCGACTGGCAGCAGGGGGAACAGGTGCCGGAGGTGCTGGCGGCGGCTTGCCGCCAGCTGGAGCTATCGCTGCGGCCTGGAGCCTGGGGCGAGCTGCAGGAGCTGCAGCGCTTCGCGCTGGTGAAGCTGAGCCACCCCGGCCATGAACACCGCAACCTGCCGCGGGCCCTGCAGGAGTTCGCTGTTGTAGCCGGGATCAACACTGACGCAGCACCGCAGTAACGCCGGCCACCAAGTCGCGGATGCTTTGGTAGCAACGGTGACTCACAACGGGATCACAGGCGTGGTGTTCTGTGTCCTGTTGGTCAGCCTGCGCGCCAACATCGCCTGCCCCAGCGCGTGCCGTGATCCTGCACCGCCTGAGGGTGAGCTCAGCCGCCCATGCCAGCACCGACCGGAGCTCCGCGTCGGCGATTCGTCGCGCGCCCGTGTGCAGCGACGACGGCTGATTCCACGACCCCCCGCTGTGCCGTCACCGCCATGTCAAACCTGTCCCGCCGCAAGTTTCTAATCACCGCCGCCGGCTCGGCGGCCGGTGCCATGTGGCTGGCCGCCTGCGGCGGCAGCAAGCCGTCGAGCAAGAGCACCGCCACCGGCTCCGAGGCGCCCGAGGTGAGCGGCGTCACCCTGGGCTTCATCGCCCTGACCGACAGCGCTCCTCTGATCATCGCCAAGGAGAAGGGCCTGTTCGCCAAGCACGGCATGCCCGACGTGAAGGTGGTGAAGCAGACCTCCTGGGCCGTGACCCGCGACAACCTGGAGCTCGGCGGTGCCAAGGGCGGCATCGACGGCGCTCATATTCTCTCGCCGATGCCCCTGCTGCTCACGGCCGGCAAGATCACCAAGAGCAAGCAGCCGCTGCCGATGTACACGCTGGCCCGGCTGAACCTCCAGGGCCAGGCGATCAGTGCCTCGAAGGAGCTGCTCGACGAGAAGCTGACGATCGACAACAAGGAAGGCCTGGCCAAGGCCAGCAAGAGCCTCGGCCGCAAGATCAAGGCTGCCGTGACCTTCCCGGGCGGCACCCACGACCTGTGGATGCGCTACTGGCTGTCGGCCAATGGCGTTGATCCCAACAAGGATGCCGATCTGGTGGTGATTCCGCCGCCGCAGATGGTGGCCAACATGAAGACCGGCACCATGGACCTGTTCTGCGTTGGTGAACCGTGGAACCAGCGCCTGGTCAACAAGAAGCTGGGCTACACCGCCGCCCAGACCGGCGAACTGTGGGACAAGCACCCCGAGAAGTCGTTCTCGATGCGCGCCGACTGGGTGGACAAGAACCCCAAGGCGGCCAAGGCGCTGCTGATGGCCGTGCAGGAAGCGCAGATCTGGTGCCAGGATCCGGCCAACCTGAACGAACTCTGCGAGATCGTTTCGAAGGACAAGTACATCAAGGCCAAGGTTGAGGACATCAAGCCCCGCCTGGCCGGCAACGTCAACTATGGCGACGGCCGTGATGTCAAGAACAGCCCCTACAAGATGCTGTTCTGGGACAGCAACGCCTCCTTCCCGTTCAAGAGCCATGACGCCTGGTTCGTGACCGAGGACATGCGCTGGGGCTATCTGCCGGCCGACACCGACATCGACGCCCTGGTGAACAAGGTGAACCGCGCCGACCTCTGGAAGGAGGCCGCCAAGGCGATCGGC
>Ga0129333_10005012_pt1 | contig 12407 bp, 9 predicted proteins | sample CPB6_08_DNA_FD_94474 | JGI IMG/M metagenome (GOLD analysis project Ga0129333, IMG submission 94474) | Freshwater to marine salinity gradient microbial communities from Chesapeake Bay, USA - CPBay_Sum_0.6_0.8_DNA | ecosystem: Environmental > Aquatic > Marine > Coastal | place: USA: Chesapeake Bay... | reverse complement strand
CTTGCAGATCATGGGTTGCCAAATCTTCCACATCCCCAGGGTGATCTAGCCGCGCCAGAATCCCCCCATGGATGCGGGGGTGGAGGGTTTTGACCCGTCCCCCCAGAATTTCCGGGGATCCCGTATAGTCAGAAACCTTGGTCACGGGTAACCCTGCCGCCTTGAGGGTTTGGGCCGTGCCGCCACTACTGATCAGGCTAAAGCCAAAATCTTCCACTAGCCTTTGTGCTAGGGCCACAATGCCCGTTTTATCGGACACACTCAACAGGGCTAACCGTGCCATGGGGTTTCTCCTTCGGGTGGGTTTATTCTGCGGTGAGGGTGACCTCAGTTTTCACATCTTGTTTCACGGTCAAAAAGCGAATCACCTGTTCATTGATGCGCATGGCCCGTTCCATGATGGCGATCGCATTGCCAGGGCTGCGATAGTTCATCTGCACATAAACCCCTTCCCGGTGTTTATCAATGGGATAGGCGAGGCGACGCTTGCCCCGGTGCTGGGTTTCCAGCATTTCTGCCCCATGTTCTTTCAGCAAATTTTGATATTTGACGATCGCCTGGTTCACCTGATCATCGCTGATGTCAGGGCGCAGGATGTACATGGTTTCGTAAACAAAATCCTTCATGGTTATGATTCCTTGTGGGCATAAGAGGCCAGCGGTACTCCTAAAACTTCCTGGCCTGAAGCTTACGGCTTCTGGGGGCTATGGGAAAGCCTTGGGGGAAGGTTTGGGATCCTGGCAACTCCAGGGGCCATTCCAGCCCAAGTTAGCCCACCCTCTTCAGCAAAGGACGGGTTCAAGAACCCCAGCCCACTTTGCTTTAGAGTTGAAGCAAGGATTTACAATCATACCAGATTGCCATTCTTCCTCCATGGGTTTTCTGAACCCATCCCCCCAGAGGATTGCTTCCTAGGGGCTGGAGTTTTGGCTCCCTGGGGTGAGGGAACCCTGTGCCCAGGGGCTTTGGGGCCTAAGGCTCCCGTGGATCGAGGGTCATACCCGTGCGATCGCTCCCCCCGTTTCCGCTCTCTTCTGCCCTGGGTTATACTCCATCCTCACCGAACCGATCCTCACCGATCCTCTATCCTCACCCCCTCAACCCTCACCAACGCAACCCTCAACCGCTCAACTCCATCCTCTCAGCCCGATAAGCATTGACCCTGACCAGCATTGACCCTGACCAGCATTGACAAGGATCTCCATGGCCAAACGATACGCCCGCGTGCAAACCCCCGATGGACGGGTTCATTATGGTGTGCTGCACCTCAGTCGTGAGGTTGAGGTATTGGATGCCCCCCCTTGGCTCCAGGGACAACCCACCGATTTGCGCCTAGAACCAGAAGGGTATCGCCTGCTGGCCCCCTGTGCCCCCTCCAAAATTGTGGCTGTGGGCAAAAACTACGCCAAACACGCCGCCGAAATGGGGGGAGAGGTGCCGCCGGAACCCATTATCTTTCTCAAGCCTCCAACGACGATCGTGGCAGATGGGGATCCGGTGCTATATCCGCCCCAATCCCAGCGGGTGGACTATGAGGGGGAATTGGCGTTGGTGGTTGGCGATCGCTGTTGTGGCTGCACCCCAGAGGAGGCGAGATCGAAAATTTGGGGCTATACGATCGCCAATGATGTGACGGCGCGGGATTTACAGCGATCGGACACCACCTGGGCTAGAGCCAAGGGGTTTGATAGTTTCTGTCCCCTTGGGCCTTGGGTTGTGCGGGAAATTAGCCCCGGTGCCATTTTGCAAACCTTCTTAAATGACAATCCAGAACCCGTGCAATGCGCTCCCCTGGATCAAATGGTTTTTCCCCCAGAGGTTTTGATTGCTTACATTAGCCAAGTGATGACATTAATGCCCGGTGATGTGGTGTTAACGGGAACCCCGGAAGGGATTGGGCCGGTGCAGGTGGGGGATGTGGTGCAGGTGGAAATTGAGGGCATTGGTCGCATCAGAAATCCCATTATCCAGCGTCTTTAGTGATGGACTTTAATTTATATACAATCTTTCGCTTGATGATCACTGCCGTGACCCTGTATAACCTGGTGGATGGCATCCAAACCATTCTGCGTTATAAACCCTATTACGATCGCCTCCCCACCTTCCTCAAGCGCTTTCTCTTCCAAACCCTACAACAGCAATGGCAACAACAACTACAACAACCTGATACCCCAGCCCAAGCCTTTGTTTACCGCAAAATCCGCGAACACCGCCGAGATTTATTGATCAATGGGATGCTACTGTTTGTATTAATTTCCTTAAATATTATTCTGTTTTTTATTTAATTGGACACCTGAAAAAATAAAAATCTCGCCCAGGACATTTTGGAGTATTTGACTTTGGAACGATCGCCTAGGAATCGGGGCAACCACGGGGGGATTGACCCTACCAATTGGGTAAATTGGCAAAAGTAAAATGCACGGGTGCATTTCACTGGGGACAGGCCCCTAGACCCATGCCACAAAATTTTATCCTGTGGGATAGCCATCTGGGCTGGCCATTTCCCCAAAATCTAATCCTGTTCCCAGCCCCGTGGCCATTCCCTAGGAACCCAGGATGGGTTTAAATCAATTGCCATTAGGATCCCAGACGGTTACAAAAATTAACCCCTTTCTTCATCCCTACAAAGATTCCCTTAAAAAATTGCCCCATGACTCCATCAGTGGGTTAAAGTTTCCTAGCAAGATCAATTCTTCTTTGCTTTTCCCATCACCATAAGGGACAGCCTATGTTTCAGAGCGTGTTAATTTGCACTAATTTTGCTGACGGCATTCAGCGGCTCATGGGCTTCATTCCAGAACTAGCTGCCTCTGGCATTGAAAAAATTGTGTTTTTGCACTGTGTCCCCCTGTGGCAAGATGGGGAGATTCCCAGGGAAGATACGGAGGCGATCGCCGCTGCCCAAGAGCGATTTCGCCAAGTGATCCACCCGGAGATCCCTGGTATGGAAGTGGTGTGGGAAGTGCAGTCTGGCCCCCCAGATGAAAACATTATGGGCATGGCAGAGCGCCACCAAATCCAAGCCCTGATCCTGGGATCAACCACCCGCAGTTTTTTGACAGAAAAACTCTTTGGTAGCACCACCGCCAATCTAGCCTATCGCCTCGATCGTCCCCTGCTCACCCTGCGACCCCAGCTAGTTTCCACCTATACCCGTGATGAATTAGCCCTGCGGTGTCGCCATTTACTGCAATATTTGCTGGTGTTATTTGATGGCAGCCCCACGGCTTACAAATTGATCGATCGCCTCAAAGCCCAAGTGCAACGCCACCCCAATTCCTGTCTCAAACAGTGCCGTTTATTGTGGCTGGTGGATCAGGGCAACCGTCGCCTACCTCAACCTTTTTCCCTGGAAGAAATGGAAGAAAAATTAGCGGTAGTCCAGCAGGATTTGCAATCCCTGGGGCTAAAAGTTGCCACGGAGATTCGTCAGGGGGATTCCCTGCCTGAGTTGATGGAAGTGGCCATGACCCATGACATCAGCGCGATCGCCGTGTCCTCCAGCCGCGCCAATGCCCTGTTGGATTGGTCGGTGCCCAGTTTCAGTAATGAAATCATGCGCCAAAGTTGGTATCCTGTCCTCTTTTTCCCGGCGGGACGTTCTGGGGCTAAAGGGTCAGAAGCGGCTCCCCCGGATGCGGGGGTTAACCCAGAGCCAGCCCCCAGCCCAGAGCCAGCCGCCAGCACCGATGAGCCAGGGGAGCCAGCGGATCTGGGGGGTGACCTGTGAGTTTCAGTGCAGCGGAATTACGGGTTTTGTTGCAACTGTTGCCGCAACCTGAGCGACGATCGCCCCTGGGGGATCTGCGTCCCACCCCGGCCATGGCAGCGAGCGATCGGGCGCGGTTGTGTCGTTCCTTGGCCCACCAAGGTTGGGTCACCCTAACGGAAACCATCACCCGGTTCCATTTGGCTCCCCCCGGTCGGGTGTTGTTGGGGTTGAATACGGCAAATTTGCCCCTGACGGCGGAGGAGGTGTGGGTGTTGCGCACCTGTGGCGATCGTAGCCTTAGCCCTGGGGATCTGACCGATCGCCTCTCCCTGACCCAAGCCCAAACCCTGATCCAGGGGCTAGCCGATCGCGGCCTGGTGGCCATCCAGTCTAAGGAAATTACCGCCGTAACCCTCACCCCCCAAGCCCTTATTTTTTTGCGGGATGAGTACCGCCCCCAAGGGACGGCTCCTTTGGTGAATGGGGATCTTTTGGGCAACTACTTAGACTTTTTGCGCTCCAGTTTATCCCCTGGGGCAGGGCAGCAAGAAACAGGAGAACCCAGGGCCTCAGTCGAGGGGGATCTTGCTCCGGGGGCCAGCTTGCCAGGGATCGATCCAGAGGTGGATAAACCCACCTTAGAGCAAATTTTAGAGACCATTCGCCATCTCGATCGGGAACTCAATACCGATAACTATTTACCCCTTTATGCCCTCCGTGAGCGACTGCAACCCCCCTTAAGTCGTGAGGAATTAGATCGATCGTTATACCATCTTCAGCGGCAGAATTTTATAGAATTAGGGTCTATTCAAGATGTTAGTTATTACACCCCAGAACAATTGCGGGCGGGGATTCCTCAACCCTTGGGAGGCTCCCTCTTTTTTATTAGTGTCCGCTAGGCTCCTAGGGCAATGACAAGGCTAAAATAAGTAATTAGCAATTAGAGAAAATTAGGGAGCATTTCACTTTAGCCCATTGACCCATCCAGTATTGACCCATCCAGTAGGGACAATCCCCCCGTGGTTGCCCCAAACCCTAGGCGATCGTTCCAAACTGAAGCTAATGCACTTAATTAACCATGTCAATTCACGAGGGCAGATCCTGGGGCAGGGAGTGATAGCCCAGCCTGATAACCCAGCAGACCCCGCGATCGCTCCCCCCTAGAGATGCGAGAGATGCGGAGGATTAGGGGTTCTTATGGTCACAGTTCAAAATTGTAACCCTTGGATCCGTCCGATCGGGGGAACTTTGCCGCACACTAAATAGAGAGCAATAGAAAGCAGGGGTTCCTCCCCTGAACCCCCCACACCCCCCAGGAGGATTTGCCATGGTTGCCACAATGGAACGGGTGCAGCCCCGACTGACCCTAGCCGTGGAGGACATTGCGCCCCACACCCAAACCTTGCGTTCTCTCGATTGGGATCGCAGCCGTTTTGATATTGAATTTGGTCTACAAAATGGCACCACCTATAATTCTTTTCTGATCCGAGGCGATCGGGTGGCGCTGGTGGACTCCTCCCATGAAAAATTCCGCCAAATTTACTTGGATGCCCTGCAAGGCTTAATTGATCCCCAGTCCATTGATTACCTGATTGTGAGCCATACGGAGCCGGATCATAGTGGCTTAACGCGGGATTTATTGGCCTTAAATCCTAATCTCACCGTTGTGGGTTCCAAGGTGGCCATCCAATTTTTAGAAAATTTGGTGCATCAAGATTTTCAGAAAATGCTGGTCAAAAGTGGCAGTGTTTTAGATTTAGGGCAAGGCCACGTTTTAGAGTTTGTGAGCGCCCCCAATTTACATTGGCCGGATACTATTTTCACCTACGATCGCGGCACCCAAACCCTTTATACCTGTGATGCTTTTGGGATGCACTATTGCAGTGAAGCCACCTTTGATGAGGATCTCACCACCATTGAAGAGGACTTCCGCTATTACTATGAGTGCCTAATGGCTCCCAATGCGCGATCGGTACTGGCGGCCCTCAAACGCATGGGAGACCTCGGCCCCATTACGACCATTGCCACGGGTCACGGCCCCCTCTTGCGCCACCACCTGACGGAATGGACCCACCGCTACCAGGACTGGAGCCAAGCCCAAACCAAGGCCCAAACCACCGTCGGGGTCTTCTACGTTTCCGACTATGGCTACAGCGATCGCCTGTCCCAGGCCATTGCCCACGGCATCACAAAAGTGGGGGTCAATGTGGAAATGGTGGATCTGCGCACCACTGAACCCCAGGATTTGACGGAGATTGTCGGCACTTTGGCGGGTTTTGTCATTGGCACCCTCCCCAGCCAAGGCAATGAGACCGCCCACACCGCCCTGAATACCCTCCTGGCCCTGGCCACGGATAAGCAAGCCGTGGGGCTATATGACTCCTATGGGGGGGATGATGAGCCGATCGATACTCTCCTGGCCCAATGCCGGGATGCGGGCTTAAAGGTGGCTTTTCCCTCCATTCGCGTCAAGGAAACCCCCCAGGAAGGCATTTACCAACTGTGCGAAGAGTCTGGCACAGACCTGGCCCAGTGGCTAACCCGCGACAAGGCCATCCAAAAGATGAAATCCTTGGATAGCGATTTGGATAAGGCCCTAGGGCGCATTAGTGGCGGGCTGTATATTTTGACGGCCATCAAGGGAGATATGCAGGGGGCGATGTTGGCTTCCTGGGTGGCCCAAGCCAGCTTTGAACCCCTGGGCTTTACGGTGGCGGTGGCCAAGGATCGGGCCATTGAAGCCTTGATGCAGGTGGGCGATCGCTTTGCCCTCAATATTTTGGCAGAGGACACCTACCAGCCTTTGATGAAGCATTTTCTCAAGCGTTTCCCCCCTGGAGCCGATCGCTTTGCCGGGATCAAAACCCGCACCGCCACCAATGGCTCCCCGATTTTGGTGGATGCCCTGGCCTATTTGGAGTGCGAAGTGGTGACCCGGCTGGAGTGTAGCGATCACTGGGTGGTGTATGCCCAGGTGAATCAGGGCAAGGTATCAAACCCGGAAGCCCTGACAGCCGCCCATCACCGCAAGGTCGCGAACCACTACTAACGATCTCGCCGTCCCCCATCCCTCAGCCCCTTCTCCCAGGGGAGCAAGAATGACCCTCATCCCCCAGCCCCTTCTCCCAGGCAGGGCGAAGGGGAGCAAGATTTAAAAGTCCCTCGCCCATTTTGGGAGAGGGATTTAGGGTGAGGGTCTTCAGTCCCTTGTCCCCGGTGGGAGAGGGATTTAGGGTGAGGATTTGGAAAAAACTACCCCTAACTTTACTAATCCCTAAAACCTGCTAGAGTGGGGTGTTAACCCTTTGCCCGCTCCGCCCCCTATGCCCCTGCCCGTTGTTGCCATTGTTGGCCGCCCCAATGTGGGTAAATCGACCCTTGTGAACCGGATCGCCGGGGAACAGGAAGCCATTGTTTTTGACCAACCGGGGGTGACCCGCGATCGCACCTACCGCCAAGCCTACTGGTGCGATCGGGAGTTCCAAGTGGTGGACACCGGGGGCCTCGTCTTTGACGATGACACGGAATTTTTGCCCCTGATTCGGGAGCAGGTCATGCTAGCGCTCACCGAAGCCCAAGTGGCGATTTTTCTGGTGGATGGCCAGGAGGGGTTAACGGCGGGGGATGAAACCATCGCCCAATGGCTGCGGCAACAAAAAACCCCCACGGTGCTGGCGGTGAACAAGTGCGAATCCCTGGAAAAAGGGATGTGGCAAACCGCTGATTTTTGGGGCTTGGGGCTGGGGGAACCGATCGCCATTTCCAGCATCCACGGCAACGGTACGGGGGATCTGTTGGATGAGGTGATCCAGCATTTGCCCGATGGGGCCGAAGTGGAAGGGGAAGAAGAAACCCGTGTGGCCATTATTGGCCGTCCCAATGTGGGCAAATCCAGCCTACTCAATGCCTTTTTAGGGGAAACCCGCGCCATTGTTAGCCCCATTTCTGGCACCACCCGCGACGCGATCGATAGCTTTGTGGAGCGGGACGGCACCCGCTATCGCCTGATTGATACGGCAGGAATCCGCAAAAAACGCAGCGTGGACTATGGGCCGGAGTTTTTCGGCATTAATCGGGCGTTTAAGGCCATTCGCCGCTGTGATGTGGTGCTGCTGGTCATTGATGCCCTGGATGGGGTGACGGAGCAGGATCAAAAGCTGGCGGGCCGCATTGAAGAAGATGGGCGGGCCTGTGTGGTGGTGGTCAACAAATGGGATGCGGTGGAAAAAGACACCCATACCATGGTGGAATACGAGCGCACCCTACGCAATAAGTTTTACTTTCTGGAGTGGGCCCCCTTTATTTTTGTCAGTGCTTTGACGGGGCAACGGGTGACCAAAATTCTGGATCTGGTGGATGAGGTGGTGACCCAGCACCAGCGCCGGGTGACCACGGCAGTGGTTAACGAAGTGTTGGAGGATGCCTTGGCATGGCGATCGCCCCCCAGCACCCGCCAGGGCCGCCAAGGTCGCATTTATTACGGCACCCAGGTCACCGTGCGCCCCCCCACTTTCACCCTGTTTGTCAATGAACCCAAGCTCTTTAAGGATGGTTACCGCCGGTATATTGAGCGGCAGTTTCGGGAAAGTTTAGGGTTACGGGGTACGCCTTTGCGGTTTTTCTGGCGGGGCAAGAAACAGCGGGAACTCGATCGCACCAACGCCAACCGCGCCACCCGTGCCGAACCTGTGCCTAACCTGTGCCTAACCAGCGCCTAGGGATAAGCTCCGATGGAAAACTATGAGGGTGCGTATCGTCAGCGCCATAGGGATACGGAAGTGCTGCATGGGGTCGATCGCGCAACTGCGGCTATGCACCTTGGGGGCTGTGCCGTAGAGTGTTTGCTCAAGGCGATGATTTTGGCTCAAATCCCAAACCCAAATCAGCGCCAGTGGCACACAGAAGAAAACCCCCAACCCCATGGCATTAAACGACCGAACCATGACTTGCAAGAGGCTCTCAAGCAATATCGAAAGCTCTACGATCGAGCCTTAAAAGATCCGCAGGTTCTCAAGTGGTTTAATGCCGTGGAATTTCCGAGTCAACACTTTATTGATCTGCGGTATTCGGATACCGAGCCAAGTCCTGAGGGATATAAAATCTGGTGGGATGCCTATACCAAACTGTGCCGCTGGTTAGAGAAGCAAAAAACACAGCTTTAGGGGAATTGATCATGGATCGCACCCGTAAAATTGAACTCCAAAGGCATCTTCAGGAAATTTACTGCCAGCCTTTCTTGGATTCTGGTGCGTGGTTAGAGTGCAATTTTTCCACGGGAGGATTGCTGAATGTGACGATCGTCAGCCCCCACTTCCAAAATTTAACCCATGAAGAATGCCAACAACATCTTCAGGAGCATTTACCACCAGAATTAAAACAAAAACTAGGGTTTTTATCTCTTTATACCCCAGCTAAAGCCCAGGATTTCGGTCTAACGCCTCCCCTCCCCGCTCCTGTTTCCCAACCCCACACTTGGCAAGACCTCGCCATCCATGCCGCTAATCCCCAAAACGTTGCTAATCCCCAAAATTTAGTTCCCACATCTGAAGCCAAAACCCAACCCCATACGGTCACTTTTTATTCTTTTAAAGGCGGAGTTGGGCGCACCACTGCCTTGATTCATGTGGCTTGGATTTTGGCCCAACGGGGGCGCAAAGTGGTTGCCGTGGATTTGGATGTGGAAGCACCGGGTTTAACCTCTGCTTTCCCCTTAGAACCCATGCCAAACTTGGGGGTCGTGGATTATTTCTATGAGCGAGCCTATGGATTAGAAGGCACCTATGAGGTTGAAATTACGGATATTTTTGGAGAGGTGGAAATTCCCAATGCTTTAGGGCGGTTGTTTGTGGTGCCTGCGGGGGAAATGAGCTTGGATTATGTGGCCAAGGTGGATGATTTACGGGCTACAACGGTGACGGATACAGGGCAAAGTCTTTGGCAAGTTCTTGTGGAAGATTTGCAACGGCAGTTAGCACCGGATTTAATTTTGGTGGACTCCCGCACGGGGCTAAATCAGTGGGGGGCGTTCTCCCTGCTGCAAGCGGCTCATGAGGTGGTGATTTTTCTGTTTCCCAATGAGCAAAATCTCAAGGGTGCCCAAATTCTCTTGGAGTCTTTGGCATCAGTGGGGACAGTGGAACCTACGGTGGTCTTTTCCCCGGTGCCTGACCTCACGGAAACCGGACTGACTAAGGTGCGATCGATTTGGCAGGAGCTTTCCCCCTTGCTGGCTCAGTTTATGCCAGAAGATTCACCAGAAACTGATCTTGACGATCAAGAGAGAAAAGATGAGGATTCCTGGTTAGAAGATCCGTTGATGGTGGGCTATACCCCAACCATTGCCCTTAGCGATCGCTATCCCATTGCTAACTCTACAGATTACTATATTAAAATCGCCAACTTACTGGATAATTCCCTACATCAAGAACAACAAGTTCCCAGTTCTACCCCCGATCGTTGGCAAATTTTAGAGAGTCTTAGATTCCCGGCTGGGAACGCAGGGGATCAGCAAGAAAACTTAGGGTTACTCTTTCAAAAAACAGGTAATTTTCAGCGTTTTCTGGATGAAAGCGTCTACTTAATTCGCGGACGCAAGGGAACAGGCAAAACAGCCCTTTATTCCTTAATATTAAAAGCACGAGATACCTTCGATCGCCTGTCTGAAAACCGCCTCAGTCACTATGACTTTATACCGGGTCATGGTCGTCAACCGGAAGGACGACTAACACGAGATGACTTTGACAGTGTAGGCGATCGCCTCAAGACCAACCCAGGTTCCTGGGCTTCTTTTTGGCGCGGTTATTGGCTTCTCCAAGCTTACCGTTATGGCCATGGCGACTTTTTGAAACGTTTACCCCCACCGCTCCAAAAATTCAAACCCCTCCAGCAAAAACTCAAGGCGGTTTCCCCCTCTGGTTGGCAGTCAGAACATCGGGATTTACTGGTTGAATTGGCGACAGACTCTGATCTGAAATCTCTGGTTTTGGATGCCATTGCGGAGGTGAACCAACGGCAAGATTCCAGGGTGATTTGTGCCCTCTATGATGATTTAGATGAGGACTTTCGGAATTTAGATAACCTGCGACAGAATGCCTTAACCGGCTTGTTTGAGTTTGTCCAGTCTTGCGAAGCCCGTAACTTATCGCAGGTTCGCTTCAAGATTTTCCTGCGGGAAGATCTCTGGCAAAAACTGAATTTTGACAATAAAAGCCATGTGCGCGGGCGGGATCTATCCCTCACTTGGACTCGCGCTGATTTTCTGCGCCTAGCCTATCGCCAACTTACCCAATCCGAAGCGCTTAAGGACTGGATCGATCGGGTTTATCCCATGGCAGACCCCGATCGCGCCTCAGAAGATGAATTGCAAACAGCCCTCACCCGCCTCTGGGGAGAAAAACGGCGACAGGGGGGCAACGCTAAATATGTGGCGCGGTGGGTTTACGATCGCCTCACGGACTCCAGCGGCACCACCTTCCCCCGCAGCTTGACCGTGTTGCTAGAACAAGCGACCCGCAAAGAATTGGACTATCAACATCAACGGGTTCAACACCCCAGCGATCGCCTCCTGCGCAGCACCTCCCTGGATGCCGGTTTGGATGCCGCATCCCAAGAGCGGTGTGAGGCCATTCGCCAAGAATATCCAGAACTTGAGCCGATGTTTAGCCGCTTAGAAAACTTCCCAGCCCTAGCCGACCCCCAACAACTGGAACAACTTTGGGCAGATACCGCCCCGGAGATCTGTCCTACCTTTGAGTCCTTCACCAAATTGCTAGCCGAGATTGGTCTGGCGCAGTTACGCCCCAAAACCTCCAAAAAAGAAGCTCACTACCGCTTTGCGGATATTTATATTTACGGCTTCAAGATGGACTATCGCGGCACCAAATAGCAACCAACCCTTTCCCTTGCCTCCCTGTCCCCCAATCTCCCCCATCCTCACACCGTAGCCCCTTGCAAGCGCCGCACCGCCAAGGCTGCATGGTGGGGATCCGCTTCGCAACCCACAAAGTGACGACCCAAACCGATGGCCGCTACTCCGGTGGTTCCTGATCCCGCAAAGGGATCCAAGACTAGATCTCCGGGGTTTGTGCTGGCCTCTAGGCATTGGCTCACCAGGGCTAGGGGCTTCTGGGTGGGGTGCTTGCCGTGGACTTTTTCGGCTTTGGTGGGGGCCCCCATGCGCCAGACATTTTTCATTTGCTTGCCCCCATTTTTGGCCTTCATGGCTTCGTAATGGAAGGTATAGCGATCCTTGCCTTTACGGGCTTTGGTGGCCCATAAAATCACTTCGGTGGCATGGGTGAAACAACGACAGCCCAAATTGGGCGGGGGAGCCGGTTTTTCCCAAATAATGTCGTTGAGGATGCGAAACCCCAGTTGCTGGAGGGCAAAGCCCACGGAGGGATACACATGGAGGGTGCCAGTGATCCAAATGGTGCCCGTGGGTTTGAGTAAGCGGTGGCAGGCGGCGAGCCAGGTTTGATTGAAGGCGTGATCCTGTTCAACCCCTTGGCTGCGATCCCATTCCCCTTTGTTGACTTTGACCATGCGCCCCCCCACGCAGGTGATGCCGTCGTTGGAGAGGTTATAGGGGGGGTCTGTCCAGATGCAGTCGATCGAGTCGGGGGGCAGTTGTGCCATCAGGGCAAGGCTATCCCCTTGGTAAAGGGAGGATGCACCGTCGGGGCTTTGCCAGAGG
>Ga0129333_10005010_pt1 | contig 12410 bp, 5 predicted proteins | sample CPB6_08_DNA_FD_94474 | JGI IMG/M metagenome (GOLD analysis project Ga0129333, IMG submission 94474) | Freshwater to marine salinity gradient microbial communities from Chesapeake Bay, USA - CPBay_Sum_0.6_0.8_DNA | ecosystem: Environmental > Aquatic > Marine > Coastal | place: USA: Chesapeake Bay... | reverse complement strand
CTTCTGAAAGAAGAACAATCTTAATTGCAAAGTAATTAAACCCTACATGCTTCTTACCCTCATCATCTGTGTAGGTGAGAATACCTGCAGGTGATGATGTAGAATCTGCATATGCAGTAGTTGGTAGAGCATTAGCTGAAGGTATACCAAATTTATATTCTCTGTAGTCTTCAGTATTTTTAGGTGAAGAATAAACTAAATCTAGACTATCTAGATAAGATAGTTCTGTCCAAGACTTAGTATCAAATAGATCAGGATCAGAAACTGAGTTTAAGAACTTACCATATACTTTAATATCAGTACCTACTGGTCTATAACCTGTAATATAAACAAGCAAATCTTCTGATTCATTCTTAAGCCCTACTGGTCTTGAGATATATTTGTTTTCTGCATTACCATATCTAGTATCTTCATTAGTAGAATCATTATTAATTCTATTTCTAATAAAGTTAAAAGTCTTAGTTCTTAAATTAATCACCGGTGAAAGATAATAATTATCTGAATGCATATTTACTACAAAAGTAGATGTGCCGTTTGCACCATAAGCTGCAGCTGCAACTTCATTAGAATAACTCATAAACACTCTTTCGTAGTCATTAACTAGATACAAGTTTTCAGATTTTGGTTTCATAGGACTTATATCTTTATTAAATGCACCTACTGAAGCATTTGTACCATTACTTGTACCATAATACTCGAGTGTAGTGTATGTTCCAACTGGTTCATTAAAATAAAATTTAGGAACAACACCATGGTAAATAGGATTATCTAATGTTACCAGTGTGGCATTTGCTATTCTATTATTTTCAATAATTAAACTAGTGTTAGTATAGTCACTTACACGGTATACTCTTAAATCAGGGTATGTTGTATTACTAAACTTACCGTTTGAACTATCTAAGTACATAATACCTGTAGTTTCATCAATTCTTTGAACTATACCAAAAGGATATAAAGAAGTATTACCAGTAAGCACTTGTTGTGTGTTTGCAGAATTAGCTGCATAAACTACGTCACCAACTGCAATAGGTTTACCAGTGTTTGCTCTCTTAATATCTGTAAGAGACATATATTCATCTTGTTCATTTCTAAATACTGCAACACCATCATTTTGTATCTTAAATTTTGCTCTATAAAGATTAAACTTAATATCAATTAATTGATGCGCAGTCCATGATCTTTGATTTGCTGAAACCCAAAAGACACCTGCAAATGGCTGCTGAGTGATAGAGCGTCCAGTAGTAACATCTTTACCACCAACTTCTGAACACCATAGTTCATAATCAGGAACCATGCCTGCTGGGATACAATAGAACGCATATTCTTTAGTTGCTTGTAACATTACTGGAGTATGAAAAGTAAATACAGTTTCAGTAGTAGCGTCATTGCTAATACCTACTTGATCAGGTTCAAGATAAGTAGTACCTACTATTTTTGATGCATCTGGTATACCTGTAGTAGTTTCAACTACCTTCATGTATATACCTTTTGAAAGACTTTTATTTTTAAAGAATAATCCAATTTGAGTTAGGAAGATACCTGGAGTTATTTCTTGTGAGAGATCACCAATTGAAAATGTTTGTGCAATAGGATCGTCATCATCTGGAGGTGGAGGAGGTGGGTTATCACCAGCCTTATTATGAACTACGTAGTTTTCAACTATAAATGTATGATCACCATCTAGCATTAAGTTATAAATTTTATAATCTAAACTTTCTTCTTTAGTGCTAATAGAAGTAACTTCTTCATATGTACCATCAGCTCTAAGTAGTTTAGTTCCAATATCAATCTTTACTAGTTTACCAGTAAATTCATCTTCAACGGCCCAGCTGTCAGGATTAAAAGCACCCCAACCATTTTCGGTCATTAATGGGTGTTCTTCTGATACGAATGCCCAGTTATCATTAAATGCATAAAGCAATCTATTTGCAAGTGCTGGTGTTTCTATACTTAATACAGTGTTTTCACCACCTTGTGAATTCTTAACTTTATCATTTACCTGAATCTCGTAAATCATTTTATAAGAACCATCAGCCATAGTAACTAAAGCTTTAGGATCAAAACAGCAGTTTTCTGGTGGAGATGGCGGCGGTGGTGGTGGAGGTCTATCTGTGGTCCAGTATCTTGTATTGCTTGTTTCAGTTGAAGTTGGAGTAAATGTAGGCATGGATACATTAAAGCCTACTTGTTTTTTAGTAACTGAAATAGCAGATGCAGTGTAAGTAGCTTCAGCTTTAGTTAAAATAGCTGCTGTTGCTTTAATATCATCAACATTAGTAACTACTAAAACTCTATCACCGGTTCTAAAAGTATTAGCTGGTATGTTAAAGATCATATACAGCTCACCGTCAGCATTTACTTGTAACGGATCACCAAAATTGCCTTTTTTATCTAAAAGTTTATCTTCTTTACCTGCTCCAAGGCCTTGCAATTTTGCAGGATCTATTTTACCGTTAATATCAGTATAAGAAGAATTAACAGCCGCAGGAGCGCAATATTCTGATACAGGTTTACTATCAAAATAGGCATATACTCTACTACTTGGTCTTAAACCTCTTGCAACGCATGCTACAAGACGGCTGTTCATGTAAGGAAGAACTGCAACATCTGTTACTAAATTACCTAAATCTGTTTTTTGATTAGTAACATCTACTTTAATATCTTTAACAGTAGTAGTTGTAGTTTGAGCCCAGTAATTAGTAGTTGAAGTTTGATCTACAAGTCTTCTATCACCTGTTACTGAACTAATGTCTTGGAAAACCCCGGTATTAATTAATTGCTGGAAAGCACCAGCAATATCGACATTAACTGTTTGAGGTGCAAGCTGTTCTGTATTAGTATAGGAATCATAGTTAGGAAATAGATCTAATGTGCCTCCCCAAGAATAGAAAACTTCAACACAGTTTCTATATGTAGAAGCAAATTTATTACCACCCATAAGTTCATTATCATAATCTAAAGTAACCATACCACCAGATACTTTAATATTAGTGCTCACACCAGTATTAAGAGCAAAGTCAGCAAACAGCTCGTAAAATCTAGGACGAGCAATTGATTTTTCTGAATCAACTGCTATTCTATATTCAGGATCTTCTGTTCTACCTAAAGTATGATCGTTAAAAGGATCTGCGTAGATACCATCTTTAAAACGTTCAAACTGACCATTAGCATCTCTAATAGAAAGAGTTTTTGAATCCATTTCAAGAGCATTAAGAACTGTATAGTATTCTAGTCTCTTTAATCTCTCATCTATACCACCAATTTCTCTCATGGTATAGCCTTTAGCTGATTTAATATTAACTTGTACAGCTAAATCTTTTCTATTATAAGTCATATTACTCTGCTTCTGTAAACGTTAATGATGGGTAAGGTGGAACATAAACTGTTGCTAATTCTAAACCTGTATTATTTATAGGGGCTTTTACAGGTCTATCTGCTGGTTCGCCTTGTTTAACTGACATAATACTCTTACTATTAACAACTATAGAATCATATCTTGCAAGATAATGTTCAATACTATATGCAAAATTAGAATCAGGTTCTAATGCAATATCAGCGCCTGCAGCAGTTTTAAATGTAGTAGTATTATTAGCGGGATTTTCAGTTGCATCAGCTGTTAATGTAGTGCTGTTAGCAGTATCTGTCATTACCAATCTAAAGTCAATATGATTTCTCAAATCATATTTTTCACCTGCATTATCAGTATAGAATGGTATCATAGCAGTCTGAATAGCCATTGTGTTTGCAGTATTTGTATCATCGATAGGATATGAATCTATTGAGAAGAAACCTGCTTTAGTAGAAGATATATTAGCACTGAAACGATCTACCTTTACTAATAGTTTATCAGTATTGTTTAGATAACCTTTAAATTTAGGATTTAATGCTAATTTAGAATGACCGTACCATGCATCTGTCTGTCCATCGATAAGAACAAACCAATCTTTTCTATCATCGTTAGTATCATCATAAGTTGCACCAACATGAACGTTAGCAATTCTGTATGCATCTGTAAGACCTAAATTCCATGGGCCGTAAGTGCCACCTGCATTAGTAGAAGGATCAATTTTAATAACTCTATTCTTTTCTACATCTTTACCGATTGGATTAGCACCAGTGCGTACTACAGGGATATGTGCATACATTGTGTAAGGACCACCAGCACTATCTGGATCCATTTTAAGATCTACAGTAATAGTAGTTGACCCTGACGCTACAGTAATAGTGTTACCAGAACCAGCAAGGTTAACTGGTGTACCTTTCTTAAACCACTGTTTAAGTGTCAATGTATCACTCACACCGTGATCTGGTATTGTTATTGGAGTAACAGTTACAGAATTTGCACTATTAATATGTGTAATTGTATTATATGTAGATGAGCTATTCGAATTAGTTATTTTTAAAGCATGACCTACGTACAATGGACCAGTAAATGATGTAGGTGATGTGATTGTAATATGGGTAGAATTAGCTATAGTATTAGCAGCATTTGTTACTAATGCATTGTTAGCAAGAGTATCTTGACCAAAGAAAATGTTAACATTTTCTGAATTTTCATCTGTTAGTGTACCAGTACCAAAATTAAACTCATCACCGCTAGAAATAGTAAATTCCACTTCACTTTCACCACCACCGATTGAATTTAGAGAGCCTGTGAAAGTTTTTCTATAGATAAGTTCAGTACTATTCATACCGGTATTATCTGTCAATCTCTTAACACCATTTAATCCAGTATCATAAACTAGAAGTTGAGAATCGCCTTCATAAACTTGTCTTGAAACCAAGTCACCAAAAACTTTACCGTAAGTACCATCAATATAAAAACTATATGCATTAGCTGCAAAAGTTTTACCAGGATTCATTTTTAAGTTATAAATGTATACTAACCATTGACCGTTAGGAACACCTTTAGTACCTGCTTCATAAAGCACTGCTCTTACGTTAGCATTACCTACAGGATCACCAAGAGGTGATGTCATACTTTGATTTTCAGAAAGTATATTTTGAGGTGTGCTGTAGAATGTTATAACTGGGTTTTCTTCTACTTTAATTGTACCAGCAAAATCGTTTACTTTAATATAGTTACCCATATTGAGAGTAACTCTCTGATTAAGAGTATCTTTAGTAGTAATTGCTCTAGGCACTTCCAGTCGTCTTGCAAATTTATATTCTACTCTATAACCATCAACATAAGCAATACCAGGCGATACTGTATAGTAGAAAGATTGAGTGTTAGATTCATGTGCAACTACGTCAATTTGAAAAGGCTTGACAATATAATCTCCTGATTCTTCTAAAGTACGTCTAGCTAATATATCACCTACTGCACTTAAAATTGGTAAAGATGGATCACCTGAACCTGATTCAATTAATCTACCCTCATTGCCGTTAAATTCTAATACAGGTAAAAAATCTTCTGGTATAGTAATAGCATTATTAGTTGCATCAAACCAAATAGGTGATGGAACTAATTTCAATCTGTGTGCACCAGGTGCAAGATAATTAGAACTTCCTATAGCATTATCATAAAGGTTAGCATCTTGAGAAGGTTGTATAATATATTCGTCAGTTCTAAACCCTACTTGATACCCTTGTGTATTAGTAGTATGCTCTACTAACATAAAATCTTGTGCAAGTGTTTTTAAGAAGTAACCTTTTTGGTAAATTACTCCAGGTGATAAATGCATTCCAACTCCCACGCCTAACGCGTTAACAAGAGCATTAGATGAGAGGGTATAAATAGAGCCTAGTCTATTAGAACCATTTAAGTTACCTGTTTTATCTTGAGTTGTAGAATATACATCTATTTGTTCTGATGTAGTGCTAAACTCATATGCAGGTGTACCGGCATTATTACCAACATTGAGATATGTAACATATGCTCTGTTTGTATCAAAGCTTCCACTAAGAACTGCTGATTCTGCACCTTCAAGTGCGCAATAAATAGATGCTCTAAGACCAGAAGTATTAGAGACTAATAGATATGTGTTAGTGCCAGCACCATTAGAAGATGCAGCTAAATTAGCAAAATCAAATGTTATTGTATTACTATCTTTAAATTTTATTTGTTTTATAGCTTTATCACCTAATACTCTATAAGAAAGACCTTCAATCTTAGTACCATTTCTGTAAACACTATCGCCAAAGCGAGATACTTGCTTTTGAAGAATAGTCTGCAGCTGGGTTAATTCTCTAGCCTGAACTGCTGTCCCTGGTCTAAAAAGAATTCTATAGTACTGATCATCCTCATTGTAATCATCATAATAAGGATAAACATTAAAATCAGTTTGTAACTCAGCCATTTTTATTCCTTAAAATTTGAAATAGAGTTGAACTCTTTCAGAAGATGTAACACTTCTTGTAATTGGTTCAACGTTATTATAATAGAATATTTCCCCGGTGTATTTTTGAAGATCTTCATTATTTATTTGAGTTGTAATAAACGATAAGCTAGTATCATAATTTGTTATTGTCTCAAATGTAGAGAAACTACCTTTTACAGATGTAACATAAAGATTGGTAGTATCTTGATATGCTACTATACCATTAGCACCGCTTTGAGAACCATCTACAGTATAGTATTGTGGGATAGTTCCTGGGTTAGAAGCCATTCTCAAGGTAACATACTGTTTGAAAGTTTCTGCAGAATACAGTGCACCATTAGATGCTATTGGATTATAAAGTAAAGAAATCTGTCTAAAAGTAGCCCATTTTGGCAAATCATCTCTTACAGTTATATCTGCAGAAATAGCTACAGTTTCACATCCTAGCTCTGAAACTGGATCAGAACCATGGCCACCTGGAGGTGATATAATTGCAGTAGCTGTTGCACCTGATCCAAAATTTGAATTAGCTGTTATGTATACATTAGCATATGTGTAACCTATTCCTCTATTAATAACATCTATAGAGTCAATAGCACCTGATGTGCTGTTAACATATGCAACAGCCTGCACGTCTCCTCCATCACCAACTACTGTTACTTTAGGTCCAATAATATACGAAGATGTTGTATCTAGACTTGGTAAAAGAGTATCTGTAACTACATATTTACCGGTTGCATTTACAACATAATCTGTAATGTTTCGAAATGTGCCTGTACCAGTACCTGAATTAATGTACATAGTGCTTAAACTATATGCACCATTTATGCTAGATGCACCGCTATTTGCTACTCTTATAGTAGTAGAATTTATAGTTTCATCAATATAGCCGCTACCAGAAACATAACCTATACCATCGTTATCGACTACTATAACATGAATAGCTCCTGGTTCAGAAGATGATCTTACTGCTTCTGTGTCGCTAGTATTTGCATATGGAAAATATTCATTTGTTTGAAATTTTTGTTTAAGAGCATTTGTTACTCTAAACATATATTTCCATCTATAATTGTCAGGCTGAGTAACAAAATCACCGTTTGTGTTAAAATCGTCAGGCTCTACAGTTGATTGTGCACCGTAGTTATTAAAAAGGCATTTATACACTCTTCCGTATTGATTTATTACGTAGAAATTTTTATCAAATAAGTTTGAATCTAAATGTGAGTAATAATCAAATACTGTACCAGACGTCCATGGTATTACTCTAAAAACGTAACTAAAATCTGTTTCTGTTATTCTCTTACCAAATAACATATCTTTATGAATATCATAATAAGAAGTTTTTAAGCTAGTATTACCAGCAGGAGGAGCATTATCATCATCCCATGGATAGTCTCTTCCAAAAGCAACATAATAGTTAGAAGATGTATTAGCTACATCAGTAATAAATTCTTCTATAAATTTATTTTTAATATTTTTAGTAAATGTTCCTGCCATTTTAGACCGCTTCTAATGATGATACTGCCCAATGATCAGCAAATGCCCCACTGGATGGGTTTTGGTACATAGTGTATCGTAAATAAACTGGTTGAGCTTGTGCTGCTGTAGGTATAATAATTGCTTTTTTAGTCCATACATTACTTGTTACTGACGAAGGTGTAGTTGAGTCTATAGTATTCCATGTTATACCGTCTGTAGAATATTGCAAGTATAAATCTTCTCCAGTATCTGGAACATCACCCCAAGCTAACCCACCTTTATTAACATAATAAAATAGTGTAAAGAATGCTGAAAGATCTCTTGTAGTATATGTAGTAAATGTTCTTCCAGTATTAACTGTCAAATTACTCTTACCTAAAATACCTACTTTAAATGTACCGTTACGAATCGGTGCCATTGTAGCTGTTTTATCCAATCCTACTACACCAAGCGGTGTTCTTAGATCAATTGTGTTTATCTTATCTGGTGTTATAATGTAAGTAGCATTTCCAGCAACATATTCATTAGATAAAAGTGAATCAAAGTCTAATAATTTAGTAGAAACCATCTCTAAAGTACTAGTAGATTCTTTCAAAATTTCTAGATTTTTAGTAGAGTTGATATCCTTAATTACTGTTTTACCAAATACTTTATTACCAACAGGATGCATTACCTGCTTTAAAACATCAATATATTTATCGAGAGATTTTTCAAACTGAATTTCATAAGAATATTCTTGATAATAGAAACTATCTTGAATATACTTGTCTTCATTAAGCATCCCGTCTGTATTAATCCACTGACCTTCTTCTGTACCTACCCCACCTATAGTAAGGTAAAGATCTGCATTAAGATCATTATCAGTTTGGTTTACAAAGTTAAGAAGTTCTGTGTTAGAATTAAAACCAAAACCTGATGATACTAGCTGTACCGTTTCTATAACACCATTACCATTAGAAGGTGTACCTGTAATAACTGCATCATCTCCCCAATAACCGCCAGTAGGATCTTGTATACTATATCCTGCTATTCTTCTATCAAATACTCTCGGTATTACTGTACCATTATACAGTTTATCACCTGAAGTAATAGAACCTAATTTTGCTATTGTTCCTACAGTCATAGTAGAATATGATAATGCACCATTAATAGTAGTTGTTGAATCTGCAAAATTTAAATTTGCACCATAATCAACTGCACTAATAAGTGTATTAAGATCAAAATCAGAAAGAAAATTATTATTGTATTGGAATGTTGATGTATTTTTAAGAGATTTAATTTTAAAATTAGCACCAGATCCTTGTGTTGCAGTACCATAAGAAATGGATACATTAGAATCTAATGCATAACCATAACCACCATTTCTTATTTTGAATGTCAAAAATCCAGTAGTAAGATGAGGTTTGCTTAGATTACCTACAACAAATTTTAAACCTTCTCCTGAAGTAGAAGATGTTTCTAACAAATCACCGGTTGAGTTGTCTTCTGTTGATCCGTCTACTATGGCACCAGTAGGTGAACCTAAAATAAAAGGTGCGTCATGAATATCTAAACCGTCATATAATACATACTCACCAGGAATAAAAGTAGCACCAGTAGAATTATTAGCAGTTATATTAGTTATATAAAAAACATCTGCTATTTGATTACCAAGATAAAGCTTAACTGCAGAACTAACATATGCTAATGCGCCTGTAGTAGAGCCTCTGATAAATTTATTATTAAAAGTATAATTAAGATTTTTATTAGTAACTTCTAAGTAATTTCTTCTTTGCCATTTACCGTCTGATACTCTTAGCATATCAACTTCAGGTATATAGACGTTAATCTCTCTATCATAAATTAATCTAAAGAGTAACTTAAGACCTTCTATAGAACCTTTTGCTCTATAAACATTTAAAATATGCTTTTCTAAAAGTCTTTGATCTGCACGTATATCAAATGGTATACCCTTAACATACTTACTTAAAAAATATTGTATAAATTGATCTGCAGTTTCATCTATATCAAACGTTTCTTCTATGCGTCTGGTTTTATAGATAGGACCTTGTTCGTCTAACCATTCATAGTATGCTTTAACAAATTGTACAAAGTTTTCTCCTTCTTCTCTATAGAAGGCAGGAAATTGTCTTTCTACTAAAGGTGCAATATATTGAAGATCAGTCATTGACTATAAGGTAATACATTAACATTAATAAGTGATGAGTCGATTCTTAGATATTTAGTATCTTGTACTAATATGTCTGGAGTATTAGTTTTTGCATATATGTTAATGGTAGAAATATAATCATATGCTTTTAGATAAAAAGAAAGAGCACCAGTAGTATAATCTACTGTACCAACATTTGTTTCTAGCATATTAACAGAAGAATATGGTGAGGTGTAGTATATTCTTAATTTACCTTCACCGTCATCTGTTAATCTAGCAGTATTGTAAATTACTCCATCTTTCTCATATGAGAATGTGCTGCTTCTTACTATCTCAGTTTCACCTACTGCATAAGGATATTTAACTGGTCTGTAGAGTGCATTAGAGAAACTAAAATCAATTTTTTCTCTATAAGTTTTACGTGGCGCAATCTTATATACTGCTCTTACATTAGTATCGTTACTAACTATTGAACCGTCTGCAGCATCAATAAAAGATACTAATTTAGACTTACGCAAATCATTACCAAAATCTGTAAAGTATGTTTCATCAAATAATTTAATTTGATTAATAACGTCTGTCTTAATTTGTAATGCTGTCTTAGTAGTAAGTGATGGATTATAACTTACATTAGTACTTACTTCTATGTAAAGATATTCTGGATCTTTAATGATTGGTTCTGTAGTGATACTCTTAGATTTTAGATAAGCAATAATATCTGCTTTCATTTCATCAGGTACTAAAGGTATATTACCGTTAGGAATAAGAGTAAGTATTACTTTACCATATTGAGGTGGGTTTGCATCTTCACCACCATATGCAGATACTGTTTTAATTTCTGGAAATTTTGCTCTGACTAAATTAATATAGTCATCTTTTGTGACAGCTCTCTCTTGAGTGGTGAAATGTCTAGGTGCATAAAACTTAATAGAGTCTATATCTTCTCTTTCAGACCCATGTGCGGCTGCAATATTAGTAGTAGTAAGAACTGTGTACTTACCACTCTCTACATTAACTGAACTTTCAAAATCACTAAATTTATTACCATCAACCCCATTAGTTGATCTGTATGTAACTTTTACTATATTACCATTATCTAGTAATTTACCAAAGATGCCATCACCAAATACAACTTCATATTGATTACTCTTATAACCTTGTACAAAATATACTTGAGAGTTAGAATTTAAACCGTATAGTGTTTCTGCTTTTAAGAACTGTGTATTAGATGTATCAGATATTGATTTAATAACAGTAACTTCTATACTAGATGTATCTACATTTTCTGAACTTAAAACAAATCTATCATCTGTGCCTGCAGTAAAATACTCGTTCACTATTTTACCTTCATAGACATAAACTGGATCGCTTTGATAAATTCCACCAACCGGGTAAACAATAAGTTCTGAGTCAGTTGAAAAATAATAAGTAGCACTACTTGATGTAGCCTTAACAGTATAGTGTTTAGGTATAGTAACAAACGAAGGAGTATCTGCACCTGTATTAATTGTAAATACTACCTGCGCTTTAGCAGCAGATCTAGATCTTGGTAGATAGTTAAGTTCTTTAGCATGAGATACTACTGAGCTTTTAATTTGTGAAGAGTCAAGAAATGCTTCACTTCCTATCATATTAAGATAGAAAGAATTCATATAAGTGTTGTATGATAACACATCTAACAGTGCACTGAGGTTTGAACCTTCAAAATCATAATCATTAAATTGTGCTTGTGCTTGAAGGTATGATTTAAGATTGTTCTTGATACCATCAAAGCTCAATTCAGATACACTTAAAAATCCAGTATTAGCCATTACCTTACTCTTCTAAGAATTAAATCTAGAGTTATTGGGTTAACATTATTGTTAATTGAAAATACTATAGTAGCACTATAGGCGTTTTGATCCGGTAATGCTTTCACACTTACTGTCATTAAATTAGCACGTTTTTCATAATTTTTAATAGTATCAGTAATATTCTCTCTAATTATCCATTCTGTATCTCTAGAGATATTTTCAAATAAAGATGCTCTAATGCCTGCACCTAATTTAGGTTTAAAAAATCTCTCACCAGGATCGGTAAGAATTAAATTGCGTACTGATCTTTTAACTGCATCTGCATTAGACAACAGAATAAGATCCTCCTTAATAGGATGGACATTAAAATTAGTAGGAATATCTGTGTATAGTATGGTTGTGCTCATTTAATTATTTATAAGCATGTTTGAATAGTTTCAAAAAACAGCGGGTTATTCATTTGAATGTAGTTTCCTACAGAATTAGATAAACACCATCCATCATGGAATGCACTAGAGCCAAACGGTGAGAATGTCTCACCTACCATAACAGCACTCATTCCTAGCATAAATGGAACTGCATTGTCTGCTCTTCTTAATTCTAATGTTTGTGTTAAAGGAACATTTAGAACATTACATACATTAGATGTCATAGAGGATACTTGCT
>Ga0129333_10005009_pt1 | contig 12410 bp, 5 predicted proteins | sample CPB6_08_DNA_FD_94474 | JGI IMG/M metagenome (GOLD analysis project Ga0129333, IMG submission 94474) | Freshwater to marine salinity gradient microbial communities from Chesapeake Bay, USA - CPBay_Sum_0.6_0.8_DNA | ecosystem: Environmental > Aquatic > Marine > Coastal | place: USA: Chesapeake Bay... | reverse complement strand
TGCAATTGCTGAAGCCTCAGAGATGAACGCAAACTTCGACGCAGTCGAATTGTTTGTGAATGGTCTTCAGGATGGAACTGGTCTTGATACATCTGCGATAACGGCAGCAAAGATTGCATCGAACGCAGTAACAACTACCAAGATTTCCGATGGTTCTGTTACTTATGCAAAGTTGGATGCGGCAACTGTTCTTCCCGGCATTGTGGAGAATGACCAATCAATTCTGGGAAATCAGATTTTCGGATGATGAAGGAAATTCAAATCCCTGCGTTGACGACGCTTCAGTCGGCGGATGCTACGGCAATCCGCCAGATTGTTGCTGTGTTGGTTCAGGAGATTACGGATTTGAATAAGACAATTGGTGCGATGCAGTCAGATATCGGCGCTATGCGCCGTAGTCGTGACCAGTACGGAAAAATGAGGAGAGACTAATGGCATACGACCCAAGCGTTTATGATGCACAGCGTCGTGCGCTGACACAGAACTATGGTTCCAATGCGGCGATGCAGGCTTACAGCAGATTCCTTGCAGAGGAAGCGGCTGGTCGACGCACACAGGATTTGCTCAAGACGTATCAGCGTGCGACTCCTGCCGTGATGCGTTCTTATGGGACTCGTGGACTTGCTGGTCCACGTATTGCATCTGGTATCCAACGCAAGGGTTTGACCGAGTTTGCGGAACAAAGGGTTCGTGATTTCTCGGATTTGATGCGTCAGCAACAGCAGGAGCAGGCACAGTATGAGTTGCAGGCTGCTGGTTTGGCTTCCGAGTTGCAAAAGCAGTTGGCTGATTTGGAAGCGGAAAAGGCTCGTCAGATTGCGCTTGATGCGCAAGTGATTCTTCAGCAGAGAGGGAGTGGTTACTAATGGCTATTGAAGGCGATGACGTTCAATCAATTGTCGATGCGATTACTGGTGGCATTGACTTTAGTGACCCGTTTGCTTTTCTGAATCAGACTGGTTCGAGTGGTAGTTCGTCGGGTAAGGCGGCTTTACAGAATGCCGCTCTTGCACGGAACAAGTTCTTGTATCAGCAGGAACAGGACCAAGCAAAACTTGCTCGTGAACTTGCTTCACAGCAGGCGCAGATTGCGGCTTTGAAGAATCTGTACTCTGCCGGTCAGGGAAATTTGGACAAGACGCTTAGTCGTATTTCTGGGATTGAGTCAACATCTAAGACTGGTATCGAGAATCAGTTGGCTTCGTCTCTTGCGGCTCTGAGCGAGGGTTATCAGGGTACGCCAGAAATGCTTGGTGCAATGCCATTGACGGAGCAGGCGTACGCTGGACTCGAGGAGTATTTGGCTAAGCCTGTTACCAATTATTACGGTGGTATCCAGACGACTGCTCCACAGGTTCAGAATGAGTTGTCTGCTCTTCTTCAGTCGCAGGGTGCTGTGTCCCCCGATATGCAGGCATATCTTCAGGGTGTCAACGCCAGCCTTGCTGGCGGTGCTCAGAACTTCCAGAATCTGTTGAGCACTTTAGCGGCTCTTGAGACTGCCGGTTTTGAGTCTCGCAAGCGTGAGGCAAAGACTGCTGGCACAATGGCTAAGACCAATCTTGCCCAGCAGAAGGCCGCCCTTGAGGGGCGTATTCGTTCTGAGGCGGCATCCGCAATCTCTCAGTTGGCGTCGCAGATGGCGTTGCAGAGGCTTCAGGCTGAGAACGATGCTCAGGCTCAGCAGGACGCTTTGGCTAAGACTTTGGCTGAACTGGGTATTATCGTCGGTGGTGATACTGGCACAGGCGGGGGTTCTGGCGGTAGCGCCATTGAACAGATTATCCGTGAGGCTGGTGGCACATCTACCGAAACCGAGTTCGAGAAGGCTTTGGGCGAACTTGCGGCAGGTTTGGGTGGCATCGGGTTTCAGGGCTAAGTAACGAAAGGCCCATTTGGTATGGACCAAGAGCAACTGCTAGCCCTTATCCAGTATCTGGGTAAATACGGCATGTCCGAAAAGGACATCATGTCCCTGTTTGGGGGCTACTTTGGTCTATCTCCCGACACGGTCGATACGTCCGAGTTGTTTGCTCAGTACATGCCGACGTTCCAGCAAATCAACCAGTTTGACTCTCCTGACTCTTTGCGTCAGAGCATCGCCAAGGAGGTTATGTCTGGTACCCCAATTTGGCAAATTCAGCAGGGAATTGCTAACGCAATTTCTCAGGGCGACCCGGGTGTTGAGGCTGGTCAAACTCTTGATGATTATGTTTCTCTCGCCAAGGCTCTTCAGGGTGAGTATCAGTCGTATCAGAAGCAACTTTCCGCTTCTAAGAACGATACTGCGGCTGGACGATTGGGAATAACTGCTTCTCCGCAGGACCAGTACACGCCCGAGATGATTCAACAGATGTTCCCAGAAGCAATGAACAAGTTGGCTGAAGTGTTCCGTCAGCGTCCCGTAAATACGACGATGGATGCTGGTCTTGCCGCACGTTATGCGGCAGGAGAAACTGCAACTTCTGGAAAGACTGGTGGAACAGAGTCTGAACTCAAGGACGCAAAGAATGCATTGAAGAACAATGTGCAGTCTTATACCTATGGTGGCAAGGATTACTCACTTCAGGATTTGCGTGACACGCTCATTCCGATGCTGTCAAAGCGCAAGTCAAATGAGGACAAGATTCGCAATGAGCAGTCTAAGGCTCGTCAGAATCTGATTGATTATGCAGAGGCTGGGTTGAAGGGCAAGAGTGAACGTCTCGATAAGGCAAACATTGATTTGTCTCAGGAGACACAGGATTGGAAGGTTGCACAACAGAAATTCCAAAAGGGATTGATTGATGAACAACAGTTGCGTCGAGCGCAGATTGAATTTGCTTCAGCAAATGAAACTGCGGCACGTCTTGCTGGTGAAGTAACCCAGCGTAAGTCCTCTGTGTCGGCAGCCAAAACACCAAAGGTTGCCCCAACTACTAGCGCATCGGGTACTCCGATTGCGCCAAAGAACTTTGGTCCGGGTAGTGCGACTTCTGCTCGCACAACGACTGTGGACCCGTTTGCCCAGCAGGTTGCAGAGGGTGTAATAAAGGGGATTCAAAGTAAGTTGGCGTCTTCTGGGCGCACACCTTACAGCGACCAAATGCGTATTTTGGCTCTATTGCAAAGGGCGGCAAGTGGCAAGCAGTAACGATGAACTTTCACAACTTTTACGAAATCTCGCTAGCAAGAAGGGTCTGAACACTCAGGCTCCAGCGAGTACTGCTTCTGCTACTTTGCAGACTGCGCAAAACAAGTTCCGTGACTATGCAGTAAATAGCATTGCGGCGGCACCAAATCTTCAAGAGCGCATTCAGCAGATTGCCTCTGGAAAGCCTGTACCGCCAAGTGGATTGTCCAACTTGTTGTTGAACAATCCTGTTTCTAAGACTGCTCTTGGTGCTTTGTATGCGTGGGATACTCCACGCCGTGCAGTTATCTCTGGTGTTCGTGAGATTGTTGACATATTGGATAGTGACCCCAACACGAAGGCAAGTTTTGGCGATTTTTACAATCAGGCAAAGCAGGCTGATTACGGTTTTGGCACAGCGTTCCCGATGGAGGGTTGGACTGGTCGAATTGTTGGTGCGCTTGGTGACATCCTGTTGGACCCGATGCTTACTTCTGGTTTGGGGAACAGGATTGCTAAGAAGGCTGTTGCTGAGGGCGCTGAGGTTTTTGCCAAGCAGGCTGGCGAGGTTGTTGCTCGTGATGTATTTGGTAAGAACATTGTTGGTGCTGAGGCACGTTCAAAACTTGCTGAATGGACAACTCGTGAAATGCGTGCCCAGAATGCTGTCAAGCGTGCCGCTGGTATGGCTGAGGATTACACAGAAGACCGTATTGCAAAGATTGCTTCTGAAATTGCGTCCAAGGGTAAGCGATATGTTCCGACCGAAATCGCAGAGCGATTCGGTATCCCAAAGGCTGGTGTGTACTTCTTTGGTGGTCGTGTCCGTGTAAAGGGAAGTGGTTTGATTGGCGACATGGTCGAGTCTGGCATCACCAAGATGCGTCTTGGTATTGCCAACTCTCGACCGGGTGAGGCTGTTCTTCAGAAGATTACTCGCACAGGTGTTGGCGGTGCTCTTGCTCCGTTGTCTGCTGAGTATGTGCGTTCTGCTCGTATGGGTCTTGCTCGTGGCAATCTGACTGGTTCTCAGGTCACGACTGCTTTGCGTTTGTTGAACATTGATGAGAGTCGTCGTGTTGCGACGACGTTTGCGGCTCGTGAAGCAGAGAACATGTTGGCCCCAATTGTTGAACGGTTAGGCAAGTCTGAGTTCCGTAAGACCGTTTCTCGTTTGTTGGATAACGCTACTGATGAAACTTTGCGTACAGCCTCTGCCGAGGAGCGTGCCATTGCTGACGCAATTAGTCCACTCCTTGCAAAGATGTATGATGATGTGAATAAGGCGATGAAGGCCATCGACCCTAAGTTTAGGATGGGTGAAGTAAAGAAGTACTTCCCGTGGGTTCTTTCAGATGATGCACGAAAGATTGCTGCTTCGGAGCGTTCTGCTCGTGCGGAATACATTCTCAAGTATTCGAAGATTGATGTCAACGACATGGCAAGTTCGTTCAATCAGCGAGGAATCCATGAGGGGATGAAGTTCTTTGATGTTACGTTGACCGAAGCAGATTTGAATGCTCGTAGTTTGAACGACATCGCTAGAAAACATATTGGCGTCGACATGTTTGAAACCGACGCTGTGAAAGCACTTGCAAACTATGCAAACAACTATGCGGAGCAGATGGGTAATGCCGCATTCTTTGCACAACTTGCACAAGAGCCGGACATGATGAAGTTCATCAAGCAAAACTTCGAGGTACCAGAATCATACCTTGCTTCGCTTGAAGAGAATGCCGCCAATAGCGTTGCCGCTGTTGGCGACAGCATGAAGCAACTTGGTTCTACTTTGAACAAAGCGGCAAGTGCGCTTGACGCAGAGTTGAAGCGTGCGGCTGGTATCGCACAAAAGGATGTTGAACGTGCGGCTGGTTTTGTTGTCACCGATGAAGCGGCACAGGCCAGCAACAAGGCTGTCATTGATGCTCTTGCAGAGTTGAATGCAAGTAAGGATGCGTTGACTGCGGCACGTACACAATTGGGTGAATTCATCGAGGGTGAGGGTGGCGTAATTGGTGAGTTGCAACTTCAGTTGCAAGACCTAGAGGCACAGATTGCAAAGTTGAATGACGAGGCTGGTCGTGACCTGATTGAAGCGGCAACACCTCGTGACATCCCGACACAGGTGAAGTTGCAGGAGCCACAGCAGTTCGTTGATGCAGAGACAGGCAAGGTGCGTACTGTTGGTACGGCTTTTGACCCTGCCGCCATTGAGAAGGGGACATTTGCAGAGACGTCACCAGTTGAGTCTTTGACCCGTGATGACATTCTCAAGGGTGTTCAGCAAAAGGTTGAGGAACTGAACAGGAAACTTGTCAGGACCTACCAGAGTTACAATGGATTGAAGGAGTTCCATAATGAACTCTCCAACATGGCGATGCACATTGATGAGGCACGCACCGGCGACATTGTCACTCCGTTTGTTGATAGATTGCTCGAGACTCAGGGTTGGAAGTACACCGAGGCTGTGTATGGCGATAAGAAGCCTGTTGAAATTATTTCCACCAAGGGAAAGATTTGGCAAGATGTAATTGTCAAATACTTCAAGGCTGAGAACCAGTCGGACCCGTTGGTCCGTCTGGTTCGAGATGCAATTGACCCGACTGGAAAGATTTCTCAGAACGCATTGAAGCGTCTGACCCAGTCTGATGTTCGTGCAAGATTGATTGCATCAACGACCACATCGATGAATCTTGGCGAGTTGCAAGAGGCTGTTGCTTGGATGATGTTGCGTGAGTTGCGACTCAATCCTCAGATTGAGCGCCTTGTCGGTGGTTTGGCTACTGAAGCAGATGAACGCACGATGCAGATTTTCAGTCGCTTCAAGAAGTTGCAGGAGTTGAACAAGCAGGCATCTGAAATGAACAATGTCATGCTTCAAGTCAACAAGGCTGTCGAAGAGGGTGAGAGTGGTTTGACTCGAGTTGGAGCAACCACTCAAAAGGTTACTGGCTCACGGGCCTACACAGAGGCTGAGAGTTATGACGAGGTTGTCAACGAGTTGACTCAGGTTCAAAACGAGATTCGTAACGGAGAAATTGCTGCTGCTCGTGTTGATGTTGATGCACCAATTGTTCGTATTGCTACGGACTTCCAGAACTTTGTTGGAACCAGAACCGGTCGTGTACCGGCAGAAGAACTCGATACTCTCGTTCTTGCATTGGCCAACGAGGGCTACGACGATGTTGTCAGGATTGTCGATGAACGTGCTGATGTCATTACCTATGAGCAGTTGAACAGCGTTCTTGATTTCTTCAAAGAAAGTGAATTGCGCACCATTGCTAGGAACTCTCCAGCATTGATGAACGATGCAACCATGAAGGCTTTGCGAAGCAAGGAAACCGCTTTGTTGCGTCGCAAGGATTACTACTGGAAGAAGTTGTCCTCTGGGCAGAAGTTGACTCATGCAACATTGCAGTCGGCTGGTGGATTCCAAGACTTTGTCCGCAATTACTCTGACACGGCTCTGGAAATGTACATGATGTCTGAAACGACTCTTCAGTTCCGCCGTTTGTCCGAGGTGTATGCACCATACGGTATTGTGCCAAGTTTCGATATGTGGGCAGAGATTCGTGCAGATGTTGCCAAGAACCTGTACAAGGGCGCAGAAGAGTTTGGGACCTCATTCAATCAGGCTGTGTCTGTTCTTGAAGGAATCCAGTCTAGGGTTCAGTCGCTCAAGGCTGGAGACCAGTATGCCGCTTTGCGTGACGAGATGACCAAGTTGCTCTCATCCAAGGATGGAGCAAATGTTCGACGATTCTTCCCAGAGTTCCAAGCAATGCTGAATCGTGGTGGATTGAGTGAGTATGGAAGACTTCTCATCTCTGACCCAGAGAATCAGCAACTTCGAAATCAGTTGCTGGACATGTATGCACAGTTGCGTGCACAGCGAGAGGGTGGTCGTCGTGTTGGTCAGGCTGGTCAGGTTACTGGCGCAAAAGAAATTCGTAGCGAAGCGGACGTTGCAATTCTCGAAAAGAACGCAGCAAAACTGCGTTCAAATCGTGCAAATGCAACTGGTTCAATTGAAGCACAAATTGCTCGCATTCAGTCTGGTAAGGCAAGTTCCGAAGAGTTGATTTCCGAAATTGAGAATCTTCTTGAAGAAGGAGTAACACCGTTTAGCGCAGAGTCAATGAAGGGTGCAAGAGATACTGCCAAGGTTGGCTGGGTTGACCCAGAGCAGTTCCAAGCCAAACTTGATGAGTTGAAGACACAGTCAGAGAAGGTAAAGACTCGTATCAAGGCTGACCAGAAGTTGGCTCGTGAACAGGCAAAGGCGGCTGGCATCACCGGTCGTGCTGGTCTTGCAGAGACGGTTGGTAAGTTCAAGCGGACTCGTGCAGGAAACTATCAGTACGGTTTTGCTGGTTTGTTCTACAACGCAATTTCGCCAAGCGAATCGGCTACAGCCGTTCGCTCGTTCTTTGGTGAGTTGCTTGGTGGAACATACAAGTATGTTGACAACAAGATTGTTGCAGTTGAGCGCTCAAGTTCGTATGCGGCTCGCACAATGGACTTCATCAACCGTCGACGTTCGGCTCTTGCGAACATGATGGACACTTCTGTGCCAGTAACCGAACAACAGTTGGCCTCGAATGTGTTGCCGGGTCTGTCTGGATTCAAGGGTAAGGACTCGACGTTGCTTGGTATTAGGTACTACGCAGATGAGTTGAATGAACTTGGCAAGTTGCTCAGAATGCAACTTGCTAATGATGCCGACTTTGAGAAGTTACTGACACAGGCTGGTGTGTCTCTTGCGGATGCGAAGAAGGGGTTGCCGTTCACTCCAGAGCAGATTGACAATATGCGTGTCTTGATTGAGCAGATGCCAGAGCGTTATGGACCGAATATGTGGCGCTACATCGATTCTTCAGATTCGGTTATCAAGACTCTTCCGAAGGAGATGCAGGACGCTATTTATGAGTTCCGTGCTTTGAAGTTGCGTGAACAGCGTCTGCTGTTCGACGATTACTTCCCAGTTGCACAGAAGGAAAAGACTCTGCATGATGTGATTGGTGCATTGTCTCGACTTGAACTTGACAAGTTGTACGATGCGACTGGTGCTGCTTCGTTTGACCCATTCTCTCAGTATGGGCGTCAGGTGTGGAATGCTCCTCGCCCAGATGTGTTTGACAGTCTCGGTAATCCAGTATTTTCAAACGCTGACTCCGTTGCATTGGAGAACTTCTTGGCTTCGCTTCCAGAGCGTCGTGGAGTGTTCGAAACACCGCTTGGCAAGGGTGGAAGGCAGACACGCTATCTCGACCATTTCGTGATTCAGGCAAATCAAGTTCCGTTTGACCCACGTGCAATGAGTGTCGACAAGAATACTGGTCGTCAGATTTCCAACAGAATCTTCTTGGATAAGGATGGATTCATGTTGAAGACTGCCGAGAATGGCGAAACGCCATTTGAGCAGGCACGTCGTTTGTACAATCAGGGCGAACCGTTGACGGTTCTTGAGCCAAAGCCAATTCGTGCCGTTGAGGTAGTAGATGGTATTACCGAAGAGCAGGCTTTGCGCAATGCCGCTCGCATTCACAGCGGGGATGTGTATGACCCTGCTACAACTTGGGTATTGTTGCCGGATGAACTGGGCAAGGACTTTGAGACATACAAGGTGTTTGATGAGGTGACTGGTCAACAGGTTGACCGTGTTCGTGCGCCAATCACCAAGAAGGCAATGGCATTGAAGTTGCCAATCAACCAGAACTCTGCTTCTCGTTTTGCTTTCAAGTATGAGGGCAAGCCGTTGGTGTTCACTACGGAAGAGGCTCGTGCTTTGTTCAATCCGCCCATCATCGAAGATGATGAGCCACTTACTGTTTTGCGAGCAAAGATTGACGAACTGATGAAGGACCGTCCTACCATCACACGGAAGTCAACTGCCAAGGACAAGAAACTTGCCAAGAGTATTGACGCTCAGGTTGATGCGTTGAATGCTCGAATCAAGGAAATCTTCGACAGGCCGTTGGATGTGAAGCAGGTTGGTCAACTTCGTGCAGAGATTCGCAAGTTCGAGGGAATGATTCCTGCACGACGAACCAAGATTATGACCAAGGAAGCACGTGCTGAACTCATCTACATCGATGAGCAGATTCGTTTGCGTCAAGAGCAGATTCGTGTTATCTCTTCGTTCTACTCTGCTCGCACAAAGGTTCAGTCGATGATTGACCAAGCAATGAAAGACAAAGACTTGGCTTACTTTGTTGGTGCTGTAAAGAAGTATGGCGACCTGCCGACCGACGAACGAAAGTTGTTCAACAAGATTGTTGACAGAATGATGCACGGCTTCACGCCTGATGGTGCATCAGTTGCGGCCATTGGTGATGTTGCTGATGTGCGCAAGAAATTCGTAGGAATGCGATTTGATGCCAGCGACGCTGGTAAGCGTTGGGCAGACATTGGCGAGGTTCGTGCATCGATGAACTCCTCTCAGGCGAGAGTCTTCGATAAGGACTTCAAGACCAAGATGAATCTTGTCGAAGAGTACCAGTCAAAGGTTGCCGAAATCAGCAAGGAGTATGACCTTGCCTACACAACTGCGGAGACGGTTGACAGGATTCAGGGGACGCTGGACCGAATCAAGGGTGCTGGGTTCATTGTAGAAAAGGATGGCAAGTCGTTCATCAAGACCGCCGAAGGTCTGGTTGAGACTACTGTTCCTCGTTTGCGCCCAGAGGGCGCTCGTGCGGTATCGTTGCTGAAGTCTGATGTCAAGACAGCCCAGTCGACGATAAAGACTCTGAAGGGTCAGCGCAATGCGTTTGTTCGTGAAGTCAACGAACTCGAAAGCATTTCCAATCCGCTTGAGAATGAACTTGCTCGTATTGATGAAATTCGTATGCGTATCTTGCCGGACTTCGATAGGCAGATTGCTGAGCAGGCTCAGCAGGTAAACGCATTGAATGATTCTATTCGTGCTGTGTCGGCTGGGTTCTCTGGCAAGACCGCAGATGAAATCATGGCAATTAGCGACCAGTTGTTCAATGTGAAAGTCAACCGTGCCACCAAGTTCGTGCAGGGTAGCAAGGAGGGCTTGGCTGAGTTGCGTCGACGTTTCGGTGAAACCTCACAGCAGTATCGTGACTACAAGCGTCTGCTTGTGATTCTTGCTGGTGACAAGGTTTCTGGTGCGAAGGGGCTGAACGCCACCTTCGCCCAGTTGGAAGCCGCAAGCAAGGAAGTTGCTGAGCGCACAGCAAACTTGCGCTCCGTTGTTGATGTGGCGCAGAAGAAGAACATGCTTGCACAAGAGGTGTACCAAACGGCAAAGGCAAACTACGACGCCATCACCTACCACGGTGAGTGGGCGGATGTAAACCTGTCTGGCGCACAGCGCAGACTGGAATCAATCAATGTATTCCGTGACAGTCTTGCCAAGGTTCGTGAAAAGGCTAAGCAGGATTTGCCGATGGCTGTGCAGGACTTTGATGTGTTCCGTGATGAAGCATTGTCGATGATTGAGTTGATGAAGCGTGGTGCCGTGCCGAAGAATCTCAAGTCTGTGATGACTGAATACATCGAGAAGATGAACACCTACCATGCCACGGTTCTTGGAATGAAAGAGGGTCAGGCGGAGTTGGCTGTTGCCAAGGGTGTGGCAGATATGTACAAGAATCTTTCAAGTCAGGGCGCAGAGGTTCAGGAGTGGGCTACTGCGTTGGCGATGAGCAAGATTGATGCAGTCACCATTGTCGAAGAGTTTGACAAGGGTTGGGTTGCGATGGGTCAGAAGTTTCCGGGCATGCAGATTTCGCCAGAGTTGGCGGAAATCTTCAACAACGGTCACAAGTTGCGTGACCCAGAGGTTGCTCGACAGTTCTCGCAATTCCTTGGTGCTTACACGAAGTTCTTCAAGACGTACGCAACTCTCAGCCCCGGATTCCATGTGCGCAACAGCCTTGCCAACGGCATGGCGTTGCTGTTCGGTGGTGGCAATCCGTTGAACCTTTCAGAAGGATTGAAGGTTTCAATTGCGTGGCAGAAGGCTGAAGCAATGGGTGATACTTGGCAACAGTTTCTTGCCAAACTGCCAGCAGAGCAGGCTCAAGCGGCTGAGGTTGCTCGCATGTCGGTTGCGGCATCTGGTGGTGGTATGTACAGCGATGTCGCCAAGGAACTTGCAACTGGTGGAAGACTGGTGAACAATAAGGTGACTCAGACTTCACGCAAGTTCGGTGAACTTGCTGACAACCATGCACGATTCATGTTTGGTTATGACGCCGGCAAGAGTGGAATGGACTGGCGTATGGCGTCTGCTCGCACAAAGCGGTTCTTCGTTGACTATATGGACATGTCTGATTTGGACAAGACGATGTCGACCATCGTTCCGTTCTGGATGTGGACGAGTAGGAATCTGCCAACACAGATTGTCAACATGTGGCTCAATCCGAAGCCGTATCTGATTTACAACAACATCAAGCGCAACATCTCTGACGACACGGATGCTTCGCTTGTTCCTCAGTATCTCAAGGAGATGGGTGCAATCAAGTTGCCGTTTGGTGACAACATCTTCATGACGCTTGATACTGGGTACACGCAGGTAAATCCACAGATTGAGATGCTCAAGGACCCACAGAGAATGTTGAGCAACTTGAACCCGCTGTTGCGTCTGCCGATTGAACTTGCTGGTAATCGTCAGTTGTATTCGAACCGTACGTTCAGCGAGACCCCAATCAAGGTGGAGGGTGCTGTCGCTGAGACGCTCCAGCCGTTCTTGCAGTCAATTGGTTGGGGTGCGACGAACTCGAAGGGTGAGCGATTTGTGAGCGATAAGGCGTACTATGCGCTTCGTAACTTGTTGCCGATGTTGGGTACGTTTGAGCGTTTGAATCCGTCGATTCAGTCGTACCGTGAGCGTGGAACTGGGAATCAGTTGCTGGGCTTCTTGGGTGCGCCTGTGCGCAAGGTTACGCCAGAGATGCAGGCGGCGGCTCTGAATGCGCTGAGGCGTGAGATTCAGGGACAGGTAGCAAAGAACAAGGCCCTTGAAGGAGAACAAGAGTGAAGCGACCGTATACAGGAAATAAGGATGGAGCAGCCAAAGGACTACGTCCCGGCATGAAAGTGTTCATTGATGAAGTTATCAAGTTGAGCAATGGTGCGCTCTGGAATAATGGCGATTGGGGAGTAAGACCGATGCGTGGAAAAGAGGAACTCAGCGTTCATGCCACGGGTCGGGCGGTTGACCTAAGTTACAGACACATGCCACCAAAGAAAGGCATCAAGAACGGCCGTGTCGAGGCTGTGCGTGTGTTGAAGATTCTTCAAGCCAACGCAGATTTGCTTG
>Ga0129333_10005008_pt1 | contig 12414 bp, 15 predicted proteins | sample CPB6_08_DNA_FD_94474 | JGI IMG/M metagenome (GOLD analysis project Ga0129333, IMG submission 94474) | Freshwater to marine salinity gradient microbial communities from Chesapeake Bay, USA - CPBay_Sum_0.6_0.8_DNA | ecosystem: Environmental > Aquatic > Marine > Coastal | place: USA: Chesapeake... | reverse complement strand
TTCCCGCGGATCGCTCCGGGTGGATGTTATCCACCACTTTGCTCTTTGGAGTCCGGACTTTCCTCGGTGCTTAAAAGTTAATTAGGCTCTTAAGTAACGCGGTGATCCGGGCGACTCTTCGGGTGAATTCTACTTTAGTTTTAAAGCTTGGCGTTAATCAGCTTAAGCGGCCGAGAAGTAACGCTAGGTAGCGTTTTTTCTCGTGAATAACCCATTTCCTCCAATATTTCTAGCGATCTAGTCAGTTTTCCAATTCCACCCGCAAGCGTGCCATCGGTTCGCACGGCTCTGCCATCTCGAATCTCAATCTCCATATCGCCAAGTCGGTGTTTGCCGCTACCAAGTCCGGCGGCAGCAACGGCATCGGTTGTGATTATTAGACAGTGTAAAGCTTTATCACAAGCCTTCGCTACTAGATCGCGAGAAACGTGAACGTCATCAACAATCATTTGAAAAACAATATCGTCGCGCTCGAGAACTAGGTCAACTAATCCTCCGTCTTTTCTCATGCCGTTATATAAATGTGTCACAGTTTTCGCACCTGCATTAAACGCAGCTTCTGCTTCGGCTCGCTCCGCTGTCGTGTGACCAAGAGAAACGACAATTTCATTCTTCGCTAATTCGCTAATTGCTGAAATGGCTCCAGGTAATTCGGGGGCAAGTGTCACCATTTTTAGATTTGGGACTGCTAGAAATTCTTTGACTAAGGATGATTCAGGATTTCGCAGTAAATGCGGCGCATGAACTCCTCGCCGTTCGTGAGATAGGCATGGTCCTTCGAAATGTAATCCTAAAATCTTGGCTTCGTCACTTCCTTGCTCCATGGCTACTTCATTTAACATCTGTGAAGCGCGCTTAAGTTGATCGATATCGCTAGTGATTAAAGAAGCCAAGTAGCCTGCTACGCCTTCTTTTTTTAGAGCTCGATTGGCCTTTCGAATCTCCTCATGATTTACGGCGTTGAGAAAATCAATTCCAGAGTGGCCATTTACCTGGAGATCAATAAATCCAGTTGCTTCCGTCATTTCTTAATCCAAATTTTTCCAAATGCAGGCGCTGAGAGCGCATCCCAAGTAAAAACATTTTGCACCGCAGACCCCCAAATTGTCTGTGTCTTACCGAAGTGTGTCGTTAGATGCCAAAAATTACTAGATGAATCTACATCTAATTCTTTCCACAACTTAGAACGAGCTTTAGAGTCTAGAGTCTTTCGAGCTTTTTCTACTTTCGCAGCAAAGGCCTTGTACTTCTCATCTGTCTCATTCTGCGTAAGATTAAACTCGCCTTTAGCTAAAAATATCTCTGGAATTACCGCTGAGGCTCTTGGCCAATCCGCAAACCATCCTGCGGATGAAAGATCGCTCTGTTTGCTTGGTTGGCGTACCGTCGAGATGTAATCAGTAGAAATTTCATTCCAAATCACAGGTATTCCAATCTTGCCTAGCGCTTCATTCACAACTGAAGCAGTTATCGCAAGATCATCTGACTTCCTAATATCAATTCTAAGTCCCGAGGTAGTTAATTTATTGACGACATTTGGGCAAGCTGCTCGCGCCTGATCAAGTGCTGCTCGAGCTTTTTCGATATTGCCCTCAGGAATGAAGTCTGGACTTCCAGGGCCGATAACTTTTGTTGGCGTGTAATCAAGATGAAGTAATGGACTTAAAGAGCCCGTTGCGTAGGCGCCAACAAACTTTTCCCCACCTTGTAAATCTAATAAAGTCTTAATCGGCCATGCAAGGGATATGGCCTTTCTCGCGTCGATACAAGGAACTGCTCTGGTGTTAAATGCAAAATACCTCACGTAGTTATTCGTTGCTATGAGTTTGCGAGCACGCAACTTTTTTGTCGCCTGGAATTTATCTCGATTTACTTTTAGGGGTTCAACAAGACTTATCGCATTAGGAATTGAGTCTTCCAAAATGGCCTGATCGATAGATTCACGTGTCATATTGAATCGAACGACAATTTCTTTTGGCATTGGCATACGATTTGGGTCAGTTTTTGGGTTCCAGAATTTGTTTTTTATTAAGCGAAGTTGAATCTCGCTATTTTCAGCAATTTTGTAAGGCCCTGTAGATTCCGGCTTTAGGTCATATAACTCACGCGTGTCTTTCTCTTGCTGAATCGGAGATGTGTACCCGAAAGTTGCTAGATAATTGAAGTCTGGTTCTGGTCTACTCAATTTAAAGGTAATTGTCTTTTTATCTTTCGAGCACAAAACTGCTTTATCAAATGCTTTCACTCCCTCTGGAGTATTTGTGTATGGTCCTGAGTAAATTGACTTCCCTTTAGCATCAATTGGAATATCAAGGAGTGAAATTAGATGCATCGGGCCATCAGTAATCACGTCTTGAGCAAAAATTCGTGAGACGGAATACTTAATATTTTCGCAACTAACTGTTGTTCCATCATCAAACTTGATTCCGCTTCTCAATTTAAAGCTCCAGGTTTTAGCGTCTTTCGAAACCGTCCCTAGATTTGTCGCAAGATCAGGTACTAGTTCTATTCCCTTAGCTCCTGGGACCTGTCGATAAGTTAGAAGAGTTCTAAATAGAAATGATGTAGCTAAAGCCCGGTCTCGCGATAGATAGATGCGCGCTGGATCAAGGTGTGCAAACTTAGGTGTATTTAGAAGAAGATTTAATGTCCCGCCGGGGGTCGGCTTTGAGGGAACCGGTTTCGTTGACTTTGACTTCGTAGTTTTTGGCTTATTTGCCCATGAAAAATAAGTAGGTTGGGAAGATATAAGAAGAGTTAGCCCACAAGTAATCGCGAAATTTCGCAGCAAGCTACGTTTCAAGTGCTCTCCTTAACTTATTGGCTTATCGTAGATGGCCACGCTCGTTAACTGAGCGAATCGCCATCAAACCATCTGATGGCCAGATTGAGACAGATGAAATACTTGCTGGCGAGACATCAAGATTAAAAATCACGCTGGGTTCTGCTTTTATAGCTGCGGCGAGCGCCGTTTTGATCATTCCGTTATGTGTAACTACACAGACTTTCTTATGTGGATATTCAGCAGTTAAATCTTGCATTCCTTGAAGAGCTCGAGCCATCGCTGAGTCATATGACTCCCCTCCCGGTGGAGCAAATGAGGAAGTTGAAACCCACATCGCGTATTCATCAGGATAGCCAGCTTTAACTTCATCGATAGACATCCCATCCCACATTCCAAAATCACATTCCTGCCACATCGCATCTAAAGTTATTTCTAGCCCCGATAATTTCGAAATTGCCTCAGCGGTCTGTCTAGTTCTTTTGAGAGGAGATGAAATAAGTACGTCGGGCTTTATGCGAGCGATTTCGGTCGCGACCAACTCTGCTTCTTTAAGTCCCGGCTCAGTCAATTCTGGATCTAACGGACCTGATCCAGAAAACTTTCGTTGTGGAGTCAAAATAGTCTGGCCATGTCTAACCAGATAGATCATGGTTGGAATCTCACTTGAAAGTAATCTCTCGGTTAGGTAATTTCTTCTAAGAGGTCCGCTGTTTTCAGCAATTATTCCGTCGAGCGCCTCATTTACTAACCTATCTGCATGGACATTTAAGTCTCTCGGTATCCATTCATATCTGACCAAGTTAGTTGGATGAGCATTTTTCGCCTCAATGGCTAATCGCTTCATTTCTGAATTCTTAATTTTCCAGTTTCCACTCATTTGCTCAACAATCAACTTTGAATCCATCTTTACGTGAATATGAGCAGTTGCATCTAGATCGTTTATCGCACGCAATCCAGCGATCAAACCACTATATTCCGCAACATTGTTGGTTGTTACACCAATTTTCTCCGAGAGCTCTATCAAGACCTTTGACTCTTCAAGAACTACCGCTCCAAATGCCGCCGGCCCGGGATTGCCACGGGAACCGCCATCTGCGAAAAGGGTGAGACTTCGAGCCATTACTTAACTCTAATCAAGATCCGTCGACATTCCTCGCAACGAACTACCTCGTCATCAGAAAGCGACTTTATTTTTTCCATTTCCGCGGCATTTAATTTTAGATGGCAACCACCACAGCTATCTCCTACTAATTGCGCAGCACCTAATCCATCAGATGAGCTTCGAATCTTTTCATAAAGGGCTAGTAATTCCTTTTCAATTTGCGGCGCAAGGGATTCTCGAGCGGTGAGACTGCTTTGCTTCGCTGAATCTAGATTCTTTACTTCGAGATCTAACTCAGATTGGACTCTGGCGAGATCCGTTTCAAGTAATGATATTTGTCTTTGTAGATCTGAGATTCTCTTGCTGACATCATCAATTCGGACCATAATCTCGAGTTCAACTTCTTCTAACTCTGATCTTCGTCTTGCAAGAGTTCCTAATTCATGTTGAATTTGCTCCAGCTCTTTTGGTGTGCCTAGTCCAGAAGCGAGCCTCTTCTCATCCTTTTCAATTCGTGAAACAACTTGTTCTACATCAATCTCAGATCTAGAAAGCTCATGCTGTACATCGCTTTTTTCAGTTTCCGCCGCAATTAGAAGATTCTTTGTATCAATTAGGTTGCGATTTAAACTCTCTAAATTTGAATTCAGCGGAGAATTTTTAATTTTATGTGCAATTTTCAATAAATCTATATCAATCTGTTGTAGCGCCAGCAACCGCTCCTGGTCAACATATGACGCTTTCATGCCACAATCCTAGTGGCGATTTACTTGAGTAAATCCTGTAAAAGACTTTTAACTCGTGCTTCGATTTGATCTCGAATTCTTCTCACTTCTTCTATGCCCTTTCCTGCGGGATCATCTAAAACCCAGTCCTCGTATCTCTTTCCAGGAAAAAATGGACACGCATCTCCACACCCCATTGTTATTACAACATCGCTGGCTTGTACCGATTCAGTCGTGAGAACTTTTGGAGAACGCCCAGAAATATCGATTCCCTTTTCCTGCATCGCCTCAACTGCTATCGGATTAATTGATTCCTTAGGCGCGCTACCAGCCGAGTAAACATTTACTCGATCGCCACCTAGATGCTCTAGGAATCCCGCTGCCATTTGGGATCTACCAGCATTATGAACACATACAAAGAGGACGCTAGGTTTACTCATAATCGAGGGTTACGCTCCTTTGCAAGATAACGGTTTAAAACTGATGCAACTAAACCGCCCAAGATTTGGGCGGGGATGAATAGCAGAAGTGAACTAGGACTAATACCTGCGAGTGAATCAGTAAACATTCGGCCTAGAGATACTGCAGGATTTGCAAATGAGGTTGATGAGGTAAAAAAGTATGCCGATGCTATCCAAAGAGACAATAAGGCTGCGCGCTGTTGGATTTCAAATGCTTTCCAACTTGCTATAGCAATAAGAGTCAAACCAAAACTCGCAACAAATTCAGCTCCAAGTAAATTCATCTCGCCGCGTTCCATATCTGAAACCGATAGTAAGGGACGATCAAAGATTGCTTGGGCAATCAATGAGCCAGTTATAGCTCCGATTACTTGCGCAATGACGTACAGAAAAAATTCTTGTAAATCAAGCTTTCGGTTTATCATCACTACTAGAGAGACGACAGGATTGAAGTGGGCGCCACTTATCTCAGCGAACAGGTTTATTGCTATGTAGAGCGCGGCAACCGTACTTATCATGTTTACTAAGAGCCAGACTGCGCCGTCTTTGGTCCAAATCGTAGCCATGTGCGCAGAACCAATAACTGCAGTTGTTATGAGCGCAGTGCCAAAAAACTCAGCAAATATCTTCTTCATGCAAATAATTTATCCCTTTTTGATCAAATGTCGTTGAATGACAAGATGAACACTGGGTTAATTCGGGGTTCTATTAATATACGTGAAATCAAAAAGCTTCTGATATCCCATGTCCACGTAGACCTTTACTGCACTCAAGTTAGAACTTGTTACGCCGAGGCATACTCTCTTAATCCCGAGCGTCGTAAGTTCTCCCGAAACAATTCTCATTAATTTTTTGCCTAAGCCCTGGTTTCTGCGAGCGCTATGCGTGGCAACAGAGGCAACTACATGTTCTCCGGATTGCCATTTACAAATTGCAGCCACACCCTCTAGTTCACCGTTTTCACTACGGATACTGCTCCAGCGAACAATCTCAGAATTTCCGGGACCTACTGAAAGGTTGGGTCCATGCTCCTTAAGAAATTCTGCTATCTCTTCATCTTTCGGTGGTTCCAAAAGCTTGAAACTTGGCTGGTTTGGTACATCTAGAGCATATGCTTCCCATTCATTCTTCTCGTATTTTGAAAGTTCCTGTATCCAACTCGAACTTCTTTCAAAACTTATACGGAACCAGTCTGGCTTTAAAGGCGCTCGACTGCCTAGAGCAAAAACGAACTTGCCTTTATCTTCTCTACAAATTGAAATACCTGTTTCATCAATTAATAACTCAATGAATTTTTCCTTAGGAATCCAGAATTTAACTAGGGTAGATGCTTTCCAATCATCTTTGAGAAATTCTAAAGCTTTAAAATAATCCGATATTGAGCGCGCGCTCATGCATACCAAGAGAACACGGCTACCACTATGGCGGCAACCAATATCAACCAGCGAAAGAATTCATCTTCGCCTCGTCGATGGTTACGAGTTTTGGCATCTGGATTGAGATAGGAACTTCCCATTTTTTGATAGGCCCTGAAACCAGCGAGAATCGTGAAGGCGATTACGCTGTATAAGAAAGTCTTCAAATCCATCGATGGCTCCTAACGCCCTTAGTATGCCAAGCCTTGGAGGAATTTACGCCATGGCTCGTCGGGTTCCAATCGAAGTGAAACGAAATTATGAGTCTGCGCCTAATGCGTATAGAAAGTGATGCTGAAAATTCGCCAAGAGATCTAAGGAATACTCTCGGAGTCTTAGGGGCGGGAATTATCGTGCCAACTCTCCTATTACCCAATCGACATCCTTATTGCTAGGAAATACCGGGTAATGAACTTTTTCAATTAACCCATCTTTGAGTATCAAGGTTAAACGCTTTAAAAGTTCCTTCCCATCTACTTCAAAGGTCGGTAAGTTTAAAGCCCGTTTAAATTCTAAATTACTATCGCTGAGAATCTCGTAAGGAAGATCTAATCGATCGTGTAGCTCTTTTTGATATTTTGTATCTTGAGTGCTTAGACCAAAAACATTATTTACGAAAGGTTGAATTAGCGAATACTTATCTCGATAAGAGCAAGCCTGCGGAGTACATCCCCGTGCGCCCGGAATATCGTCCCACCCTTCTGGAAGTGGAACTCCAGGAACACCGGTCATTGGATAGCAAAAAACTACATTTATACCTCTCGTCATCGAAAGGTTTACTTTAGAGCCGTTAGTCGCCGTTAGTTCTAGATCAGGCAATTTGAAGCCAGGTAGATGATTAGCCGCTCCGTCATCTTTTGGGGCGGGAAGATATTCGGGGAGAAATAGATACGAATTCTGGGTCGCATCAATCATTCTTGCACTCTACACATTCCTCAAAATATTTGTAGGCTAGCGGGATGTTCGAACGATCCGCATATTCAAAGAGCGTGCCCATCGAAGAAGATTGGAACGAAGAGACAATCGTTGTTCAAGCCGGTAGGCCAGAACGTGTACCGACTGCTCCCATGAACTCCGAAATAACCCTTAGCAGTACTTATATTCATCCAGCCCCTGTTGGATATGCCCGCGATGGAAATGAAGGTTGGGCCGCGCTAGAAAACGCCCTTGGTGAACTCGATGGTGGTTATGCAATTACTTTTGCTTCTGGACTTGCGGCTGCGAGTGCGATTGCTGAGTTAATTCCTGCAGGTGGTGCGCTGGTTCTGCCTAGGGCTGCTTATTACGGAGTTAAGAATATTTTTGACATTCTAAGTAAGCGAGGTCAAGTTGAACTCCGCTTAGTCGATGGCGGAAATACAGATGAAGTTATATCTAAAATTCCTGGTGCGGCTATGGTTTGGATTGAATCGATTGCAAACCCGACACTTGTAGTCGCTGATGTTCCAAAGATAACTGAAGCAGCTCAAGCTAATGATGCCATCTCAGTTGTAGATGCCACTTTTGCAACACCGCTTAGGCAACGTCCTATTTCACTAGGTGCCGATATTGTTCTACATTCAATTACAAAAGCAATCAGCGGTCACTCTGATCTTCTTCTCGGAGCGGTAATTTGCAAAAAGAAAGAACACGCTGCAGTTATCGATGCTTATCGACATGATCGAGGAGCTACTCCTGGTTCACTTGAGGCTTACTTAGCGCTCCGTGGATTAAGAACTCTTGCAATTCGAGTAGAGAAATCCGAAGAAAATGCACTTGAATTAGCAAAACGATTAAAGGCCCATCCAAAGATAACTAAAGTTCACTACCCGGGACTTGAGGGAGATTCTCAATTTCAAGTTGCCCAGAAAGTTCTTCCAAAGGGTTCTGGCTCTATGGTTTCTTTCGAAATTGATGCTAAACCTGCCCAGGTAGACGAAATTCTCGGAAGCCTTAAGTTAATTGCTCACACCACAAGTCTTGGGGGCGTTTCTAGTTCAATAGAGCGGCGCACGCGCTGGCCAGCAGAAGAAGCTGCCGGCGTACCAATGACTTTATGTCGATTCTCAGTAGGAATTGAAAACGTAGAAGATATTTGGAATGACTTAAAAAGAGCCCTCGACTCCTAATTTTCAGGATCTTGCACTCTTCCAATTATTTCAAGATCAACACGACCATTTACGCCAAGCTTCTGATAAATTGCAACTGTTTCTTGCCTAATTAGTGATTCCGAGTATCCCAGCCAATCTGCAATCTGTGAATTTGTTGAACCCTCCCTAATCTTCTTCAAAATCAAAGATTGGCGCTCACTTAAATCTACGCCTCTCAGATTTTCAGCCTTTCCTCGTTTTGCCTTGCGAGAGAGCTGTCGATCAACTCCTCTCGACTTCAAAAATAGGTTTAAGACAGCGGCCAAGGCAGTCAAATATTTCATCGAATCCACCATGGCAAATGTTTTGCTTTTTGAAGAAATGAACAGGATAAGTTGCGAATCCAAACAAATAATAGCTGTGACTTCCCAATCAGATTCATCTTGTACTGCCATAAAACTTTTGAATCGAGTTTGGTAATCACGATCATGTAACACAATTCTGGGTACTCTTGAATCTACGGATTGGTTAATAATATTTGGGTCAAATAACCCACCATAAGTCTGTAAGTTCTGACTCCCGATAGAGAATCCACAGTCAGCAATTCGAGTAATAAGGCTGTTTTCCAATCTCCAACCAAGAAAACACCGAGCATGGTTGGAGTCTAGACAGCCATCTTTAGCGAGAATTTCAATGGCATCTTGAAGCGATTCTGCCGAGGAGAGTTGTTTAGTGATTTTTTCAAGCCGGCTTAGTATGGCTCTCCCCCTATCTCGTGACAATTTTGCGACTTTACTCACGTGCGTAACTTTTCGCTCTGCGAAATGCGCTTTGTCCTGTCTAAAACAACTCTTTTGCTATTCTTTAGAGATTAAGCCAGGGGCGCTAGAGTTCCTTCTTAGAGTTAGGAGCTCAATTGGCGAGCGATGAAACACCTAAGCCCAACGCTCTCCTCATAGAAGATAGTGACGAGGATCGGCGAGAGATAAAGATTCAATTAGAGGTAATGGGTTTCGCTGTTTTTGACATGACAACTATGGAAGAGGCAAAAGAGGCTTTTCCAATTCGTGACTACAGCGTAGTTTTGATTCATCTCGGGCATGCGCCACTAGACAGTCTTGCCATTTGTCGCCAAATCAGAGCTCTCTCAACCGTCCCAATATTGATGATTACCCAAAGAGGCGAAGTTGTTGATGAGGAGTTAGCACTTGGAGCTGGAGCCGATGATTACATCACAAAACCAGTAGAGAAAAGAATTCTGGCTTCCAGGGTAACGCAACAATTTAAGCGCGGTGAAAGTCAGCGGGCGCCTAGGAAGACATTGCTTACTTGGGAAAATCTCTCACTTGATATCGCGGAACATATTTTTAGAATTGGCGAAAAAGAAATTCTCCTTACGAATTCTGAATATCATTTCTTACAATTACTTATGGAAAGTCCTCAGCGTATCTTTCCCAAAGAACAGATTCTTAGCGCGGTGGCTGCTCTTCGTAAGCCAAATGAATCGGTTGAGGCTTACGCAACACAACTTAGAGCAAAAATTAAGCGTAATGGTGGGCCGGACGTTATTGATGTCGTTAGAAGTATCGGATTTAGATTAGCTAAAGTCGAGTCTTGAGTAATTAGAGTCTGACCACAGTTCGAAAATGTTCTAGTGGGCGCTGAATGTTTTGATAGAACGTGCATCGTGGCCGAGCCACAAGAATTCAATTTCTCTTAACTTAGCTCCCATGTCACGAAATTTTTACCGGAGGAGCTACTTCCGCCTAGACTTGGAGAAGTACCATCTACCCGTGGGATTATCAGAAAAATCACGGATAAATGCGATTTACAAGTCAGCGCCTCTGCCACATCGCACCACGATGCTTTCCATGAGAAAGACTATTCTCGAGATAATTCCTAAAGCAGAAGAAGTTGTAAGTTACGGAATGCCGGCGTTTAAGGTAGATGGAAATATCGTTGCCGGATTACTACATGCTAAGAATCATGTGGGCTACTATCCATTCAGCGGATCTGTTCTAAAGCTCTTCCAAGCCGAATTGAAGAAATTCTCGAAAACCAAAAGCGCAATTCATGTACCTGTTGATAAGCCCCTATCTAAGAATTTAATCAAGAAATTGATTCAAGTTCGAATCTCACAATGCCCAGTTAAGACCGGAAAAGTGAACATCTCTAAGTACGAAAAACTTGACGGCTATTGGAAGACAATAGGAATAGCTGCACCAGCCAGACGAGGGCTTATCGACAACAAAATTCTTAAGCTCTCTGATTTAAAGAAGTGGAAAGAGAATGATCTTCATAAAATTCACGCGATGGGACCAATGGCCATATCCATAATTAAGAATCAGATGCAGATTCAAAAGATTAGCTTTAAGAAGTAAACTCTAGTATTTCGACAGTACACTCTTTCCATGGAACTCGTTACTTGTCTCTGGTTCAATGGAAATGCTCGTGAAGCTGCAAATTTCTATACCAGCATTTTCCCCGAGAGCCATTTAGACGATAATTGGATTGCTCCGACCGATACGCCTGGTAATAAAAAGGGTGAAGAAATTGTTGTGAACTTTAAAATGTTTGGGCGCCCCTTTATTGCTCTTAATGGTGGGCCGCAATTCAATTTCTCGGAGGCGGTATCTCTCCAGATTCCGTGCAGGAATCAAGATGAAATTGATCGATATTGGAATCTGTTGACTGCAGATGGTGGTCAAGAAAGTCAATGCGGGTGGCTTAAGGATAAGTTTGGTTTCTCGTGGCAAGTTATTTCACCGGAAATGAATCTATACCTTGGAGGCAGTGACTCCGAAGGAGTGAAACGTGCGACGCAAGCCATGCTTGGAATGAAGAAGATCAACCTTGCGAAAATGCGAGACGCTTACTTTGATAAAGTTGGATTATGACAATTCAAATATTTGAGGGACTCAACTGGCTAGGAATACTCGTTGCATTTCTTTTTTCTTTTATAAGTGGAGCAATCTGGTTTGGCCCCAAGACTTTCTATCCCATTTGGATGCGAGCAAGAGGCATTGCTTCTGGACAGCTAACAAATCAGCAAAATAAGCCAGTTCTTCTCTTCGGAGGAACAATCGCTGGAATTCTTATTCAGACTTTGACGCTCGGATTCATAATTACAAACCTCCAAAAGCATCAATCTGATTTCGGTTTGTTCGATGGCGCACTGATCGGATTTGCATTGGGCGTCGGAATTGCCGCATTTGCGTCGCTCTCCCACAGACTCTTTGGTGGAGAATCAATAAAGGTTTGGGTTATTGAGACGGCAAATGACGCCATCAATCTCACTGTTGCTGGAATTATTATCACGTTTTTCAATTAATTTACTGGTTAATTAACTGAGTGCTGGAGGGCGCTGAAGGTTTCCCTCAGCATATTCCGGATGCTCGCCCCACTTCTGGATTTTCGGCTCATAATCAGTTAACTTACTCGAGAAATATGAAGTGAGAAAGAGTGAATTCTTGTATCTACCCCTATTAAAAAACACTCGAAAACATTAAAATCCAATTATGCGAAAGCGCCTAATTGCCTTACTGCTGATTACACCGCTTCTGCTTTCATCTCAGCTCTCCGCCTCAACTTCGGTTGCTTCTGAACAAGGCACACCGTGTGGAATTTACAAAAATAGCAAGAATGAAGTAATCGCTGGAGTTAAATTTCCAAAGGGAAATTACCAAATCTATACCTATGGAATGCCTTGCAATAAAGTTCTAGGGAAAAAAGGAGTGCTTGCAACTTTTTTAAAACAAAAGGATCAAGATCCGCTACCAAAACCTTGGAAATATCAGTCTGATACCGTCGGAGCCCAGGGTTTTTCAGCATCAGGGGTTGGATTTAGAGTCAAACTA
>Ga0129333_10005006_pt1 | contig 12415 bp, 21 predicted proteins | sample CPB6_08_DNA_FD_94474 | JGI IMG/M metagenome (GOLD analysis project Ga0129333, IMG submission 94474) | Freshwater to marine salinity gradient microbial communities from Chesapeake Bay, USA - CPBay_Sum_0.6_0.8_DNA | ecosystem: Environmental > Aquatic > Marine > Coastal | place: USA: Chesapeake... | reverse complement strand
ACTTCAGTCGCAGACATGTTTTTCTTTTCCACAAGGATCTCGAACAGGTCGAGAAGGAACGCTTCCTTCAGCCGCCCCTCAAACCATTCCAGCACTTCAATGCCCGTGCCGGGGTTGGTCAGGCCCTGCATAGCTTGTGCCAACGGTCGGCCCTCAGGTGACACCATGTCCCAGTTTAGCGCACCGTTGCGCATGGAGAACTTGCTGCCCGCGCCTTTGCCATGCAGCAGGATCGGCGGGAACGCAGCCCGCGCACTGCCTTCGATAATGTCACGACTCAGGCGGTTCAGCATGGCGATGTCATCCAGCACCACATCACCCGGCCCACGCGCATACAGTTCACCAGATCGCCGCCGCAGCTGGCCGACAGCATACGGCATGGAGTATTGCGGGCGTGTCTCAATCAGCGTCTGGCTTTCCAGCAGGACGTAATGACTGGTGTATTGTGATTCCTCTGGCCTATCAGAATCCACCACATAACGCTCGTTCGGGATGACACAGTGGACAACCTCCACCGTCTCTTCAGCGTTCTGCTTGCCCCGTGACAGCACGGCAGACGGCAACAGCTCCTCGCCGAACCGCTGCTTCAGCTGCCGGATCGTGGACGGGAAGTGGCGATACACCGTATCGGGCTGGCCCAGCCAATCCTCGCCGATAAACACCTGATACATCGGCACGGCCCGGTAATGCGGGGTTCCGTCTGGCCGCTCATCAATGAAGATGCAGGAATTGCCGAATACGCCGATATCAGCATACCCCGACAGCGATGCACCACGGAATCCGCTGCGGGTGTTGTAGCGATAGCGGAACAGCACGTCCCGCGTCTGGTCGAACCATTCCTTGACCGCTGGGCTATCCGCTAACTCGTCGCCGTTCTCCAGCGTCAGGCCATGCCACAGCGTCCCGGCAGGTGTCAGCAGGTAATCCAACACCGAGATATATTTTTCCACCAACAGCGAGGGCTTATTGTAGAAAATCTTCTCACGCGCATGATTTCCCGGCTGCCGATTCAGATCGCCGAAATGCTCATCCTGCGGGGCCAGATAGCGAGCAATCCGATTGAACCGCTGGTCATAGCCGTTCATGCGGATCGTTTTGGCCCGCTGGAAAGCGTCGATAATTTCTTTGCCTGATTTCATTGGCCTAACAGGGTTTTGGCGGCACTCGTCGTTCCTTGCGTCTCACCCGCAAACACATTGGCCGCACGTCCGCGCCGCATCCGCAATGCCTCTGCCGCCAGCTCTGCCCGGCGCTCCATGTCCGTCTGGTCAGGCGTCGGCGGTGGCGGGGCTACTTCCGGCGCTTTCGGCCCTTTGAAAATGCTACCCATAAGTGACCTCGTCCATGTAATTGCTGGGCTGATAGAACTGCTGCTGCACCCGCATGTCACGGCGCACGACGGGGTAACTATACGTGATCGCAAGAGCATCCGCAATATCAGGCGAGTAGGGCAGGTTTTCCTTCTTCTCAAGCAGAATCGCGCCGTTCTTGTCGAACCCGTAAGGAACCATTGTCAGTTGCTGCAACAGCTCTGGATCGTCCGGTAAGCTGAATACGCCTGTTGCCAAGTCCTCCTTCAGCAAACACCAGTTCTGCGCCCGCTTGTTGGCATAGCGTTTGTCAGACGACCCGCCGCCCGCATGAACGGCCTGTGCAACGTGCCCCATGCTCTCCAGCATCTGCACAAGCGTATGACCGTAAGCACACCCGTCCACATAGACAGCATCCGGGCGCTGCCTGTCGATGATCTCAGCGACACGATGCGCCAAGTCCATCATAGTGGCGTGCTGCTTCCAGCGCCATACAGAGGCCGGGTTGACGTACCGCCCGATACGCAGCACCGCCACGCTCTCGCACTCGCCCTGCCCGCTGGATGGATCAACACCGAGGATGACAGGCGCACCGAGGTCTTCAACAGGCGCACGGCTCATAGCGGCTTGCACGAGGCCAAAGGGGATCAGCTGATTGGCGGATTCGCTCGGAAACTGCCCGAGGACGCGAACCTTGACGACGTTGGAGTCGATGCCCCACGTCTCAATGAGCTGATTGATTTTCTGCTTGTCAGTACGCCGGACACTGCGGCTGTCCACAAAGCGAGTGACCCACTGGCCCTTGAGCTTGTGGAACACGTCAAAGAAACGCCCACTAGGTTCGGTAGGGTTCCCAGCCACCACGATCAGGCGTTCCGTGTTGTCATCCGAAAGCGCACCCTCGGCAGTATCGTAAATCTCGCCGGGGATCGCCGAGGCCTCGTCCATCAGGATCACGGTGCGCCGCCCGGCGTTATGGAGGCCTGCAAAGCCCGAAGAATTGTTATCGCTCCACGTTACGGCATCGGCTCGCCAGTTGGCCGGATCAGCCGCCCAGACGTATGACGTTGGTGACCAGCGGAACAGATCGCGCCCGATGAACAGGCGATGCCATTTTGCAAGCTCTGCCCACAGCACCGAGGCTAGCTGCGTCCCGGTCTGTGCCGTTGCCCTCAGGCGTGTATAAGGGTGCGTTGCAAGGCTCCAATGGATAAGCCACGAGAAGAACGCACTCTTGCCAATCCCGTGACCGCTGGACACCGCGTAGCGCATCACCGAGGCGGGGTTGATGCCGCGCCCGATTGCCTGCAACGCCTCTACTTGCCAATCCTCTGGACGCTCCATCTCAAGCGGCGTGCCCGGCTCGCCCCATGGGTAAGCAAACATCACGAACCCGTAAGGATCGCGGGCGAACGCGCCCAGAGACTGCACCAACTCACGGCGGGGATCAGTCGTCATCGTCGTCATCCTCCCCTTGTTCGATGATTGCAGCCTCCAGCGCCCGGCCCATCTGTAACGGCATCACTGGCGCGGGATCGTACGGCAGCACCGTCACGGGCTGCGCCTCCAGCTCTAACACCCGTTGCCGCGCCCGGCTCAGCTCATCGGCGAGATTGTTAAACGTGTGATCCACCTGTTTCGGGAGGATTTTGGCCAACAGGCCGCAAAACACGGCGGGGTTATCAGCGGCAACGGTCAACAGATAATTAACGCCACCCGCCTTCGTGAACGCCTCATGTATGGCCGCGCGGATGTCGCCCTGAATTTTGTTGGGCGTCCCCTTTTTGCGTCCCGCAAGCCGCTTGCCGGGAGCAGTCCCGAGCGGAGGTTTTGCCATATTTTTCGCTAAATTAAGACTTAAAACCAGCACCGAGATCATACGACACAGTGCCCGAGGTGTACGCGGTACACGCCACACGCAACCAGCCGCCGCGCGGGTCTGTGATCTCATAAGCCCCCGGCGCGGTCAGGGCGTCCGAGATGTTGACCCACGTTGTGCCCTCATCCAGCGAGCGTTGCACATACACGGTCGCGGCGAATGTGCCAGACAATTGGATGTCGCCAGTCATGCGCGGAAACTGCACGGCGAGGCTTTCGCCTGTCGCTGCAAATGTGCCTGATGTTGATTGCCGCATGATACCCCCGAGATTATGCCCGAGCATGATAACGCACGGCGGGGCGATGCGCAAGAGGCACAAAAAACCCCCCAGCGGTGAGGCTGGGAGGCTTTGCGGTTGGTGGGGTCAGGCTGCAGCAATTTCCTCGGCGGTGTAAACATACCCCCGCAAAAGTGCTTCATCCCCGTAACGATTAAAAGAAAGATCATCCGTAGAAAAGTGCGGATTGCCGTGACGATTGGCCACCATTTTAATCGCATGGCGCGGCCCTTTGGCGCGGTAGCTAAAAGTAAGGTTCCGACCGCCGAAGGCTTGCGGGGCAATTTCGCGAACTTGATAAAGTTTCATTTTCAGAATCTCCCTTAGGCTTTGTGCCTTGTTGATACCCAGACACTAACGGATTTTATAACACCCGTCAAGCATAAAAAAACACGCTTGCACGAAAAAATACGCTTGACGGGTTAAGGAATTTATAATATACCTATTTTCACGAGAGGGCAATCAAGCCCCAAGGGAGTTACCGAAATGACCGAACGCAAAACCCGCCATATCAGCCACACGCTGGAGGATCTGCTGGAGATCATCGACGCCGAAAAATTCCTTGAGGCGATCGCCCAGCGCGTCCAGGGCATCCAGTACGAGGCCGACATGATCAAACACGCCAGTTATTCCGACGAGCCGGCGAGTGGCTGGGATATCCAGCGCCTGCATGTGCATCTGGCAGCGCGTGAGTGGGACAACGTCGCTGGGTATCAGGAGCGCACCATCAGCGACCGCAACACGGCAGCGTTGCACCTCGGCAAAGCGATTCTGGATGCGTTAGAGCAAACGTTGATAGAACCGCGATTCCGCGACGGATACGGCGACGAGTGACAGAGGGGGGGGGGGGACAATAATCCCCCCTTTTTCTTGCCTAAAAAAAATGCACAAGCACGAAAAAAAACGTTTGACAGGTTATGAAATCCGAATTATAAAAAACATAACAACAAACAACGGAGATTCTACCAATGACTGACGATCTTACCCCCGAAGAGCTGGCATGGCTCGAAGTTCTGGAAGCAGAATTTTACTACTACGCCAGCCAAGAATAACCGGAGGGCCAAGCGCCCTCCCCCACCTCAAAACAGGAAATACAAAAATGACACTTGAAGAAATTGTAAACCAAATCCGCAAAATGGACGTTGCAACCATTGAAGCGACACATGCAGACATCAGCAAAAAAATGCAACGCGCCCGCAATCCTCAAATCCGGCTGGGTTATGCGCTGATTATCGAAAACCTCGAATTGCAAAAATTTATCAAAACCACAGAGCCTTGCGACATGAGCGACGAAGAATTGCTGGCAGAACTTACAACATAATTTCAACAGGGCGGCAATCACGCCGCCCCACATCACAACAGGAGATTTTCCCATGTCCCACAAAATGACCCGCGAAATGCTTGCAGAAATTAATGAAATTTTTTCTGCAAAGTTTGATCAAATTTTTTCTGCCAGTACGCAGGAATTAAACACAATTTTTAGAGCGTACGCCGCTGGCCTGATTGCCTCATTTTTTGCAACCAAGTGCGCAGGGCTGACACACACCGCCGATGCAGATCATATTGCGCTGTTTCGGGAGGAAATGCTGCGTTTTGCGGACGATTTGACAAAAGAAGCAAATCGCATCCGTCAGCGTGTTGCTGAGGCCAACTAACCCAACCGGGGCGGCAATCACGCCGCCCCACCTCACACAGGAAACCGACCATGTCCAAACGATCCGCCACCTGCCTAACCCTGACCGCCATCGCATGGGTTGCCATTTGCGCCGCCCTGCTGGATGCAGGACTGGCCCGCCAGTTTGACAGCGAGCGCGATTGCAACAATACCGCCGCAACCGCGCCGGTGTGCCGTTAATCAATCACCAATCGAGGGAGTAAATACCATGCGAGATTATTTTGAGCTTGACCCCTGCCCTTGGGAAGAGGAAGGCGCTCAGGTTGGCCGGGATGATAAATTTACGCTTGCAGCCGAGGCCCGGCGCTTTGCGCATCAGATCCGGCAAGCGTACCCATTGCCGAACAGCCGTTGCCATGTTGACGTGCATTGGCAAAGCCATGAGCTGGGCAGCTATCCGGAAATCCGCGTCAAGTTTGATACCTCCGACCCGGAGGGCGAGGCCTGGGCGATGACTGTCGAGGCCGATCCCGACGACAAGCTGCGACGGTGGGTCGATTAGGCCCGCCCCTTCTTCCCCTGAATCAATCACCAACCGAGAAAACCACCATGCGAATTCAGAAACCCACCCCAGATCAAATCCGCGCCGCCCGTAAAACCGCAGGCCTGACACAAAAACAGGCCGCCGAGATGGTACACGCCTGCCACGTCGTTCAATGGAACGTCTGGGAAACCGGACGCGTTGGAATGCCCCGCGCGGCGTGGCATCTGTTCCTGATCCTGACCGACCAGACCGACAAGCTGGAAAAAACGGCCTAGGACGCTTCTGGATAGGAGGGGGCTTGCGCAGCTTATCCCGACCACCAAACCCCATCAGAAACCCACCGCAACGCGAAATAGAGGTATTTTGAACCATGAATGACAACTCAGTTGAACAATCCCGCGATTTTACCCGCAACAGCCTGATCAACAACCTTGAGGGAATGGCGATCTGGATGTACGCTTTGCCTGAGCAGGTGGACATGCTGCACAAGGATGACCTGCTTCAGATCCAGATGTCCGCCGAGCGCCTAGAAACCCGGCTCAATCAGACGCTAGACTGGCTGGCCCGTGAAACGGGGAGGAAGCGTGAGACCAAGGGGGCGCAGAAATAGCAACCTGTGACAGATTGTCACGTCTTCAAAACACCCCGGCCATTGTGCCGGGGTTTTTGTTGCCTGGCTCATGCCGTTGCCATCTCAGCCGCCACGCCCGCTTGCAATAGCGCCTCGTAACGTTTGCGCACGTCGGGCGCCATTTGATCAACAGACGGCTGCGCAACAGGCGGCTGCGCAACAGACGCCAGCCACCCCTCCCACTTGCCGGACGACAACCAGCGCTCTGCTGCCGGGATGTATTGCCGATCATCGCCCTTGGCCCGCACATCGTCCGCCATTTTGCGCGCCGCTGCCATCAATTCGTCGGGTGTCCGCCCGGCCTTCAGCCTTGCCCTGTACGCCGCCAATGCGGATTTCCGGCTGCGCCTGTGCGGATGGTGTGGGTACGTTGCCCAAAATTCAGCAAACGTGTCAGGCTCTGATTCCGAAGGCTTGGCAGGAGCATCCACAGTTGTAGCGCTGTCCGCTATGGCAGGTGATGCTACAGGAATGCACTCAGCCAAAACTTGTTCGACTGGCTCTTCGCTCGATACGTCCCCGGAAGGGGGTAAGGGGGTTTCTTTCTTTTCTATTCTATTCTTATCTAGGGCGTCACAGTGACGTTTCTGTGACGTCACAGTGACGTCACATCCGTCACATCCCGTTTCACCGTTTTGCGTTTGAGATTTTTTCTTTTCCCTCCAAAGCCTTGTGCGGGCCGCGCTTGTGTCTGACGGCTGCTGGCGCTTCTCCCAATTCAGCACATTCCACTCAGAATCAATGAATCCCTTGCGCATAAACAGCGCTTTTGTTTCCTCCAATTCCGCCTCTGTGACACGCAGTGCGAACGCGAGTTCCGTCACATCGAGCGTCACTGTGACGTCACCACAGCGCAAACAAAACAGCATGACTAAACGGCGCTGCATGTGCTCTGGCATTGACTGCACCTTGGGGTCGTATGCAAATTCGGCATACATTTTGAACCACTGCATAATCATCACTCCCAGTTTGTGAATTCGAACTTGTTCGGCACAAATCGGCATTCCGCGACGCCTGCTGCCCCGTGACGATTTTTTGCAATCACCAGTTCGGTGCGTTCGATTGCATCATGCCACGTTGCGAGACTGGCGACATACCCCTCCCGGGAGATGAAATCCCGTGGGTTAGGCTCAGGTTTGAAATCCGTCATGCCGGGGCGGTGAATAAACACCACCTGATCACAGTCCTGCTCGATTGCGCCGGAATCCCGCAGATCTGACAGCATAGGCCGCTTGTCGGAACGCTGTTCGCTGCCGCGATTCAGCTGATGCAGGGCAATCACTGGAACATTCAGCTCAACCGCCATAAGCTTCAGTTCGCGACTGATGTGGGCGACGGCGAGATTGCGGTTGTCGCCCTTGGATTCCTGCAACAGACCTAGGTAATCAATCATCACCACCGACAGGGGACGCTTGGCGTGAAGCCGCTCAACCTGCGCTCTGACACGCTCAACAGTCAAACGGGTGCTGGCGCTGACAAATGTGTGCCTGGCCCGCAATGTCTCAATCAGATTGACGATAGCGGCTCGCTCGTTGGCGCTGATCTGCCCGGCCTGCTGGCGCTGCACCGATATATCCAGCTCAGCCGCCACCCAGCGCTGTAATACCTGGGTGTGCCCCATCTCGAGCGAGTACACCGCCGCCGCTGCATCCGGGTTCTGTCGCAACATCGTCAACAGCATTGCCGATTTACCCATACCGGGGCGCGCGCCAATGCAACACAGATGCCCACCACGCAGGCCGCCCAACATCTGATCCAGCCTAGTGACGCCTGTCATAATGCCCGGCGCACTGGATGATGCATTCAGGCTGGCGAGATATTCCTCCGCGCCATCCACGATATGCACCAGATTCCCGCCTGTGCTGATATGGCCGCTGGCGCTCAGGCCGAATGCGATTTCTTGCACCCGTTCGGCAATCTGCTCACAGGTCAATTCCTGATTGCTGTCAAATGCTACGGCCCGGATTGCCTCAGCCGCCTCAACAGCGCAAATGCGGGTGTAATTCCGCATCACCAGATCCGCATAGTGCCGCCATTGCGTGACACTGATGACAGACCCCGCCAGGTCGTGCGCATATTCCAAAAATTTGTTCTCGATCAACCATGGTTTTAACGACATGAGCGGCGTTACCGCCTGCCCTATCGCACAACTGGCCCGCAATCTGGCCCATATCTGCTGATGATGATCCAGACAAAACGCCGCGTCTGGCACGACCTCAATTGCCCGCTCCGCAACCCTGCCATCAATCAGCGCCGCAGCAATCAGCGCCTGTTCCGCCTCTGTTGCAGCGTCCACCAGCGTTTGTAAATTTTGCATTTTTATCCCCTGTTTCGTTGCGATTGTCGCAATCAAACTGCTGGCGGCAGGCAAGACGCCACGCCGCCGCAGCTTTCATTTTGGCCATGAAATCCAATCCGCTGCCCGTTTCGTCAAAACGCATGACAGCGGCCTGGAACTCATGCCACAATTTATGCAAATCACTCATAATTTTGCCGACCTCTCTCTTGCTCGCGATCACGCCTCGCCCGCTCCGCTATCAGATAACGGATTGTTCCGGCACGTTTCCGAATGCCCGTTGCCGATGCAATCCGATCCAGCGCGGCCAGCATGTCGAAATCCAGTTGAATGTGGACAGTGAGTTGGTTCTCTTTGTCTCGCTTAGTCATATTTTTGCTGTAAGTTAGTGGTTCTCTTGTTGACATTGCGCGATAATGCCTTTAATGTCAAGAACACAAAACACTCGAAAAGGACGAGGCAACAAATGACATTTACACCCGAAATCACAGAGCAGCTGAAGCGCAAGCTTGATCCAATACACGTGCATAAACGTGACGCAGGCGGTGGCATAAAGCTGGATTATTTGGAAAGTTGGTTTGTTATCAGCGAGGCAAACCGCATTTTTGGTTTTGACGGATGGTCATCTGAAACCGTGTTGCTGGAACCTGTCGGTGATGTGGTTCAACAGCAAGGCAATAACGGAAGGCCGCGTTTTAAGGCTGGATATCGAGCCATTGTGCGAGTGACAGTCGGGGATGTCGTGCGCATGGGGACAGGCTTTGGTAACGGTATTGGGCCTGATCCGGTCGATGTCCACGAGCTGGCGGTCAAGGAAGCCGAGAGCGACGCTCGTAAACGCGCATTGTCATCGTTTGGCAATCCGTTTGGCTTGGCGTTGTATGACAAAAAACGCGCCAACGTCATGACAGATGCAGACAAGCAAGAAGAAGCGCAGCAAGAGATTGATCGACTGAAATCATTTGTCGATGATTTTGTCAAAACGCTGGACAACATCCAGACAATGGATGCGCTGAACGATCTGTTGCAAAGCGTTTCCGCAGAAATGCAAGATCTGGCGCAAGTTTTACCGAAATGGCACAGCAGCCTGTGGGACAAAAAAATTAATCCGCTCAAACTGCAAATTGAACAATTGAAAGGTTGAAAATATGCCGAACTTTTTTAACGCAACGGTTGCGGGACACGTTGGCAAAAGTGAAACGTTTACCTATCAGGACAAAGCGGGGCAGCGTACTGGGGTGCGGTTCAGCATTGCGTACAATCCGCCCGGCAAGGACAAAGCAGGCAACAAAAAAGAGTCGGTATGGTTGCAATGCACTGCTTTCAATGCGCCTGATTGGATTGCGCAAGGGTTGCAAAAAGGTGTGCCTGTTATTGCCAGTGTCACGCCCGAAATGGAATCATGGCGCGACAAAAATGGAGAGGAAAAGCAAACACTGAAATGGCAGGCCAGAGATGTGCAGATTTTAATCAAAGGCAACCGCGAAGTCAAAGCGCATCCAGAATCAGATAATGTCGTTGGCCTGTCTGACACGCTGGATGATGAAATCCCATTTTGATGAAGCCGCCCGCCGGGAGCGTATCCCGGCATACACAACAAAGGGGATAAAAATGTCTAAACCACTGAAACGCATCAAAAAAGGCCTGTATCATTTCGATGTTGCTGGTGCTCGCATCGAGGGGGTGCATGCTAAAATTACAGGCAATGTCACTAACATCTGGGGCGATGTCACTGATATCTGGGGCGATATCACTGACCTCCGGGGCGATGTCTCTAACATCAAGGGCGATGTCACTGACCTCCGGGGCGATGTCACTATCATCACGGGCGATGTCACTGACCTCCGGGGCGATATCACTGGCCTCTGGGGCCGTGTCTCTTACATCCGGGGCGATGTCTCTTACATCTGGAACAATGTCACTAACCTCCTGGGCGATGTCTCTAACATCAGGGGCGATGTCTCTTACATCAAGGGCAATGTCACTAACATCTGGGGCGATGTCTCTTACATCAGGGGCACTGTCACTGGCCTCCGGGGCGATATCACTGGCCTCTGGGGCGATATCACTTACATCTGGGGCGATATTACTGGCCTCCGGGGTGATGTCTCTTACATCAGGGGCGATATCACTGGCCTCCGGGGTGATGTCTCTTGCATCACGGGCGATGTCACTGACATCCCGAAATGCGCTCGCCCGTGCGACATTAATGACTGGATTGAGTAACCGACCGCCGGGAGCGTATCTCGGCATACACAACAAGGAGACAAAACAATGACTGACAAAAAATTTGAACTGACCAACATCACAATCGAGCACGAGGGCCGGACGCTTTACCGCATCAAAGCATTGCGCGATTTTGCCGACGTGAAAGCTGGCGACTTGGGAGGATATCTCGAAACGGAATCCAATCTCAGTCACGAGGGCAATGCGTGGTTGTATGACAATGCGCGGGTGTATGGCAATGCGCGGGTGTCTGAAGATGTGCGGGTGTATAACAATGTGTGGGTTTATGGCAATGCGCGGGTGTATGGCAATATGAAGTTGTATGACAATGTGCGGGTGTATGGCAATGTGCGGTTGTGTGGCGATAAGCGGCGCGATGGACGGTTGTATGGCAATGCGCAAGTGTCTGACGATTTAACTAGCTGATCGCCCGCCGGGAGCGTATCCCGGCATTTGCTTTCAAAAAAAAACGGATAAACAATGGAAACAGCAATCGTCTCGCGCCGCTTGTTGAAGTCATGCACGAGCCTCATCAATGAGTGCTTGAAACGCCTGCCAGCTGATTCGCTATGTTTTCAGAAAGCCAGCGCCGCACACAAAACGTTTCTGCGCGAATCTAAAGACCTGCTATTAAAAAACAGATCATTGCGTCAGAATAAATATTATTGGGGCATTGTTTTGCCGCAATATATGCGCTTTCGTGAGGTAAATGGGGACATAATGAGCGTTGAAAAAGCTCATTCTGCCTTGCAATTGGATGTCGGGCACTTCAGTTATATCACCACGACAAACAGGACGGTATATGTTGAGCCAATGGGAACCAGTCATCTTACGACCGCAGAGTTCGAAACGTATCTCGAACGGGTGCGCAATTTTGCCATTCAGGAAGGGTTTCATGTGCCATTGCCGAATGAGCAACATTTTGACTTACATCATGAAATAAAATTGGAAGAACAAAAATGACATACATGAAAATCACTCGCAAAAGCATCGATAGTGCCGACATCGAGGGCATCGTGCATGCAGACGATGCGATCCTGTTTGCGCGGGAGGCGACACGCCTGCTGGCCGAAGAATTGCCATCAGAGATGAAGGAAAAGTTTTTATCCGAGGCTATTGTTTCCATTCTGCGGGCGTCCTGTTCGCACACGGAGGCCAAGGACACACTGGAAAGGGCCAAAAGACTCTTAGAATGGAACCATGCCGCAATCGGCACGCTGAAGGGGGATTGATATGACTGACTATAAAATTATTGGCGTTTTTAAACACTGGAATGTGTTTGATTCTATCCCTGAGGGATGGGTTATTGATCGAAACGCAGGATCGCCATTGCATGGCCATGTGTTTATCACGAATGGTAAAAACATTTTGTCGGGTGAGCAAATCAGGGTGCTGGCTCCTGCGCCACGGGAAAAACAGCCACCATTGACACCTGTAAATCTGCAGGACATTTGTCCGCAGTTTTTCCCCGAACCGCAACCGGAGGCCGAAAAGCCAAATCGGCAAATTGATGAAGAATGCCGTAGGGTTTTGAATGATCTGGCGCGGAAAAAGGTGCAAGAGAAACTGTTGCAGGACATCATCTTTGACATGAATGTTTGCAAGCTGGAGGGGTGGGATCATCGTGAGTATCTGTT
>Ga0129333_10005004_pt1 | contig 12417 bp, 8 predicted proteins | sample CPB6_08_DNA_FD_94474 | JGI IMG/M metagenome (GOLD analysis project Ga0129333, IMG submission 94474) | Freshwater to marine salinity gradient microbial communities from Chesapeake Bay, USA - CPBay_Sum_0.6_0.8_DNA | ecosystem: Environmental > Aquatic > Marine > Coastal | place: USA: Chesapeake Bay... | reverse complement strand
ATTGCGGTAAGTTCGCCGGTATTATTAGATTGCTTACCGACGACACGCTTCGAAACATTTCGGGGGTCATTTTCTCCAAAATAGACACCAATTCCGGCCTTCGCGTTCGGTTTTCCATTGTGGATACAACTTCCATCTGTATATACATCGATGTGAGCGCTCATTTTTTGTATTTGGGGAGTGTGTGTCTGCGTTTTTATAGTAGATATTGTGATTGTTTTAACCTCTTTTTTTTCTGGTTTCGGTTCTGGTTGGGGGGAACCACCGTATATATTCCAAAAATCCGTTATTTTCGTCGATTTCGCAGGTAGAGGAGCCATTATGTAATAGACGAATATTTTATTTTTCGTAAAACGGCTTAAAAGATTCTGAATATATAATCTATAATTATGTCTGAACATTTAGATATAGAAGAAACTACCGGATTGACAGAAATCCGAAAATTTGAGGACTTGAATCTCTCTGAGCCCCTTCTAAAAGGTATTTACGCCTACGGATGGGACAAACCGAGTGTTATTCAGTCAAAGGCTATATTACCGATTCTTCAAGGTAATGATATGATTGCTCAGGCGCAATCAGGAACTGGAAAAACGGGAACTTTTTCAATTAGCTCATTACATGTCTGTAATGAAAAGCTCAATGCTCCACAAGTAATGATTCTGAGCCCTGTTAAAGATTTATCTATCCAGACTTGGAAGATTATTCGGATGTTGGGCCAATACACCGGATTGAAGACGACCCTATTAATTGGGAAGGGATTCGAGAAAGGAAGCGGTAATGGTGATGGAGCAGATAACTCACGGTTTATGGAGCGCGATGATATTCCTGACCCCGACTTTAAGGCCCAAATTGTGGTTGGAACTACTGGTCGCGTCTGGGACAGCCTTCGTCGCAAGAGATTGGACCTCTCCCATTTGAAGCTCATTATTTTGGATGAGGCCGATGAAATGCTTTCGAAGGGTTTCAAGGAGCAGGTCCAACACATTTTCTCTTACTTGCCAGAGACGGCGCAGATTGCGCTATTTAGTGCGACGATGCCTCAGGAGATATTGGAGCTAACTGAGGAATTTATGAGAAATCCGGTGCGAATTTTGGTTAAATCGGAGAATCTTACTTTGGAGGGAATTCGCCAATTTTATGTATCTGTTAGCAATGAAGAGCAGAAATTCGATGTTCTCAGTGATATTTATGATACGATTAGCGTCAGTCAGGGAATTATTTTTGTGAATTCGAAGCAGAAGGCGATATACTTGAAGGAACTTCTTGAAAAGAAGAATTTTATGATTGGTATGATTCACGGAGGATATAATCAGTATGAGAGAAATGATATCCTGATGAATTTTAAGATGGGGAAGACCCGCATTTTGATTACGACCGACATTTTATCGCGGGGAATCGACATTCAGCAGATTTCGCTCGTTATTAATTACGATATACCATTTAAGGTGGAACCTTATTTACATCGCATTGGTCGAAGTGGGCGATTTGGTAGAAAGGGGTGTGCGATTAATTTAGTGACGTATGATGACGCCTCGAATTTGAAGAAGATTGAGCGCTATTATGAGACATTGATTGAGCCTCTTCCAATGAACTTTATTGATGTTATTAAGTAATAGTAATAGTATTTTTACGATTGATATCATTTATTAATTTTCTCTGAATAAAATAGATTATAATGGAATTTATTTTAGTGAGTGCCGTTGCTGGTCTTGGATTTTTGCTAAGTAAAAATAATAACCCGAGACAAACGAAAGTCGGTTATTTGGCGAAAGTGTCGAAAAATAGTAAGCCGTCCGGTGTGAATATTTATGAGAACCGGCGGTCGCAGGAGGTCTGGGATGAGCAACAGAGTCGAGCGAATGAAGTCTTTCCGAAGAGCCGGAACGCATTAAAAACGAACTATATGATTGCGGGTCCTCCGGTCCCCATATTCAACAAAATTGATGGGACTGATAATACATTGCCAGTTGAATTCATTGGGGCGAATGGCCTGAAACAGAAGGCGGAAGCGGTTGATGGTGAGCTTGGAAAGAAGGTTTATAAAAATAATATTGAGCGCCCATTGAATGACATGCAAATCCCGACCCTATTCAAGGACTACGCAGGGGCTGGTGGTTGGGAAGGAATCTCACTGACCGGTAATCCAGTGGATCGCCAGAGTTTTTTCCACAATAATATGACTCCTTTTTTTGGTGGGACCGCCAAGCAGAATGTGGAGGACACTGCGAATCAGACTCTGTTGGAAACATTCACCGGAAGTGATTCAAATTATCAGTCGAAGATGGAGTTGAAGAGGGATGATTTATTCCAGCCGGTTGCCAATTTGGCAAATGTGTATGGGATGCAGAATTTAGACGGTTATAATTTAGACCGTTATGTCGTCGGGAATATCAGGAATAATCAGTCTCCTGTTGAACCTATTCGGGTCGGTCCGGGCTTGAATCAGGGATTCACTGCGGAAGGTAGCGGTGGTTTCCAACAGGCGAACACGCTCGATTTCGTTTTACCGAAGACGGTGGATGAGTTGCGCGTAAAGACGAAGCCGAAAGTGTCTTATGAGGGTGTTGTCATTCCAGGAAGTGGAGTGTCCAAGCCCGGAAAAGTGGGGACCGTCGCCAAGAACCAGCCGGACCGCTTCTATGTCAATTCGCCGGACCGCCTATTCACGACGGTTGGGGCGACGACGGGTCCCGCACAGCGCCCCGCGATTGACGTCAAATTCACAAACAGGAAGACGACCGAGCTCAAAACGCGGATTGGTTCGGCGGCGCCGGCGGCGATTGGTAGCCAACCACAATTGAAGCCCAAATTCCGGAACTCGTCGCGCATTAATCACGGGGGGGCCGGACCACGCAATCAGAATTCGCAGGGTCAATGGGGTATTTCGGGGCCGAACAATGCGATTCCGAATGACTACGGGCGCGCGAGCTTCAAGACGCGTCCGAATATGAGGGCTATTTCGGGGCCGAAGATGCAAGTTACGAACTTGTCGGCCCCGAACAAGAGCAATAGGGCCCCTCAAAACCCGAATATCAAGCACACTCGGAAGAACAATGTGGTTGGGAACAATCGGTGGGCTGGTAATTTCCAGAACACTGGGCCAACGAAGGCGAAGGTGTATGACCCGAATGATGTCCCGAGGACGACTATTAAGGAACAGAATGTGGATAATACGCATCAGGGATATTTCCAGAACACTGGGCCCAATAAGGGGACAGTGTATGACCCGAACGATGTGTTGCGGACTACTATTAAGGAACAGAACATCGATAATTCACACTTGGGCTATTTCCAGAATACTGGACCGACGAAGGCGACTGTTTATGACCCGAACGATGTGTTCAGGACGACAATTAAGGAACAGAATATTGATAATTCACATCAAGGATACTTTCAAAATACGGGCCCGACGAAGGCGACTGTTTATGACCCGAACGATGTGTTGCGGACGACTATTAAAGAACAGAATATTGATAATACGCATCTCGGCTATTTCCAGAACATTGGCCCAAATAAGCCGACTGTATATGACCCGAATGATAAGCCCAGATATACTATTAAGCACGATACTATGGTTCGCGACAATGTGGGAAATATTCAGAATCAGACGGCGGGTGGTGGTTATAAAAATATTAAGATGAAAGCGAAAGATACGAATCGTATTACGACGAGCGTCCATTATGTAGGTGATGCGAAGGGAGAGAGTCGCGGTGGATACAAGAATGCAAATGTTAAGGCGAAAAATACTGAGCGCCAGTTTCATACAGGGGAGGTTAAAGGGAACGCTGGACCGGCGACTGTTAAAGCGCAGACGTCTTATGAGGATAGTTATAATATGTCGGTTAAGACAATCAGGGAACAGGTGGCGGTTGGAAGAAAACCGGCTCACTCTGGACCGAAGCAGATTTATTCGAAGGATTATATTAATATGAAGACCACGAGGACCGGAGATATCGATAATGCTCGGATTGAAGATAGAGGAGTCAGTAGCACAAAGGTTTATAATAGTATGCCCCAGAAGAATCAGTTCGGGGAGACACATTATAAGGATACTTTACCGAATGAGCCATTGGCGGATAGGATTAATCCAGAAATTTTAGATGCTTTTAGGAAGAATCCATACACTCAATCACTTCATAGTTATGTTTTCCAATAAAATAATATTATAGTAATTATACTTATTCCATGAAAAAGTATAAGCAGTATTATTCAAGTTCATTATTCAATATTGTAAATACGATTGATTATGGGTTAGAAACAACATTTGTAAATGTTCTGACAGAAGAAGATTTGGAAGTGTTTAATAAAATTGGGGTGAAACAAGTTATTTATAATATTGATTCTTTATTTTTTAAACATTTGGATGTTGTTAATAAAGTAATTCGGACAGGTATTCCAATTTATTCCGATAATATTCGGATTCGGTGGTATTTATTTGAAAATGGAGCGAATGTTGATTTTATTGAAAAAAAATATATAAGTATTGATAAAAATATTGAGCTCGAATTATTTAAAAGATTTAAGATTTCAACGGATGAAAAGGCTCCACTTGTTATTCGAATGGATGGACATATTGATTTAATTATTTGGCGTTTGAAAAATAAATTACCGACAATTATTGTTGATAAAATTGATATTTGGGAAATTGAAGATGCTGTTTGTGATAAGCGGTTGCTATATGTTGAAAATGTAGATGCTTTTATAAAGGGGATAACTGATAATTTATATGTATCGGAAGCATTAGAACATTTCAAGAAGAGATTTCAAAGGTTTTATTGTAAAAATTTTTATTATAATACTGGAACATGTGTATTTTTTGGGATGTATTCTGGAAAAGATATTGAAATATTGCGAAGACATCGAGGATATAAATTTTTAATATGGGGTGGAACTGATTGTAATTGGAATTATCTGGATCGCGTTAAAAATTTAGAAATTATAAAAAATATACCTAATTTATACCATATTGCGATTTCAAATGATATTCAGGAAAGGCTTTCTTTGAAAAATATAGAGAGTATATTTTTGGAATTGGATTTAGTTGATAAAGAATTATTCAAGCCAGTTTCAGAGAAAGGTGATTCTATATTTATATATAATGGATTTACAAAAGGTAGAGAATATATATATGGTGAAAGAATATATACGGAAGTCGTTAAAAGATTGCCTATGTTTAAATTTATATATAGTAATGAATTAAATTTACCATATGAAGAAATGCCGAAAATATATGAGGAATGTTTTATTGGATTACGGCTAACAGAACACGATGGGAACGCGAATATGGTTCAAGAAATGAAGTCAATGGATATACCAGTTATTCATAATCAGAGTGATTATGGATTAAAATGGAAAAGTATTGAAGATATTATTAGATATATAAATCAATGTAATATATGATTATATTTTCTTTATTAATAATATGAAAAAAGATTATAATCAATGTTATACAAGCTCTATATTTAATATTAATAATAATATAGACTTTTCTTTAAAAACAACATTTATTAATGTTTTTACTGATGAAGATTACAACATTTTTAATAAAATAAAAGATAAAATAGTTATTTATAATAATGAATTGAATTTTTTTAATTGCTTAAAAATTGTTGATAAAGTTATTAAAAGTGATGTTAAAATTTATTCAGATAATATTAAAATAAGATTATATTTTTTAAAAAATGGAATAAAACCAAAATATATTAATTTATTAAAAAAATTAAATAATTTGCATAATATAAAAATTAATTTAGAATATGAATGGGATTATGATATTATGGTTACTAAAATAAATGGAGATTGTTTAAATGAATTAAATTTAATTAATAATTTAATTAATCAAAAATGTGAAATATACGTAAATCAAAAACCGATTAATAATATAAATACAATAAAACCATTTAATTTATCTATTATTCGAGGTCCAAATGCAATAAAAAGAATAAATATTCCAGAACCAAGATATTCACATTGTATTCCATATGATACTAAATGTTATGGAATATATTGTATTACAAAATCAATTATAGAAGCAATACAAGATAAAAATAGTTTATTGTATCCTCATGTATATGATATTAATAAATTTAATGAAATAAATTCAAAACCAATTATATTATTAGAACAAAAAATAGAAAAATCAGATTATTATTGGATGTCAAATGATGAAATAAATAATTTAAGAAAAAAATATTATCCAGATAAGAACACAATTATTATTTGTATTTGTGGAAGAATTGCTACTAATAATTATCCAAAAACATTAATAGAAGCAATTAAAATATTAAGAAATAATGGATTTGATATACAATTATTAGTTTTAGGTAATTTAGTAATATCTCCATATAGGTTAACCAAAGAAGAATATAATGAAATAACAAGTTTTGATTGGGTTAAATCATTTACTGTTTCAAAAAAAGAGGTGTTAAATTATTACAGAATATGTGATATATTAGCATCAACATATCGAGATTATTGTAATGTAGTAGGAGGTTCTAATAAAATAAAAGAATTTTTATTATGTGATAAACAAATATTATGTTCAAGAGGGAAAGAAAGAGAAAGAGAATTAGGAAAAAATTATTTTGGATTATATGATTGCAATGATTGTTATAAAATTCCTCCATTATCATGGTTAAAAAATATGAATGATGTAAAAAATTATAATTTTACAATTAATGCAACTGAAATTAATGATATATTAAATATAATTGTAAGAGTAATTTTTAAAAATAAGAATTATATAAAAAATCAAGTTTCAGTTATTATTCCATTATATGAAAATAAGGATACTATTATTGGAACTATTGATTCAATTAAAAATCAAATATATAAAAATATTGAAATAATAATAATTAATGATGGTTGTGAAGAAAAATATGAAAATGTTATTAATTATATTAAAAAAAATAAATATTTGAATATTAAACTATTTAAAAATAATAAAAACATTGGGTTTTATAATACATTTAATTATGGATTATTATATTCATCTGGAGAATATATTACATGTATTGGTTCAGATGACAAGTATGAAAATAATAGAATCAATATAGATATAAATAATATAAATGATATAAATGATAAAAATATTTTAGCAGTATGTTCAAAATATGTTAGAGTTAATTCTCAAAATAAAATAATTGATAATTTTGATATTAATGGTAAATATGGTGACAGTATGCTTACATTTAAAAGAGATGCTTTTATAAAAAATGGATTTTATTATGATACTCGGTTTGCTGGAGATAGTGAATATGTAAATAGACTGATTTCTAATTTTGGAAAAAATGTTATTAAATATATAGATAATATTGGTTATTTTGCTTTACAAAAAAATAATAATAATCAATTAACTAAAATTTATAATAATGATGAAAGAATAAAATTTTGTAATAATTATAAAAAATTACATCTTGAAAAAAAATATATTTGGTCAAATTTTATAAATAAATGTAATATGATAATTAATAATCCAAAAATTAAAATATTATTAATAACACATAATCATGGATTAAATTTTATGAAAGAATATATTAAATATATTAAATCATATTCAAATATTGATATATTAATAGATGATCAATATATTAACATGTGTAATAATAAGTCTGATATTATTTTTATAAAAAATAAATATTTAGAAATTATTCAAAAAAAAATAGACTATTTCAATCCAGACATAATATATTGTGAATGGGGTAGTTATCTATTATATGAATTAGCAAATATTAAAAAACCCAATCAAAAACTAATTTGTAGAATGCATAGATTTGATATATATTTTATTGAAAATTGGAATGTTAAATATGAAAATGTTGATAAAATAATTTGTATTAGTGACTATTTTACTAATTTATTAAAAAGTCGTAATTTAAAATGTAAAAATATAGTAACTATAAATAATTATTATAAATTAAATAATATTATTAGAACAAATTATAATTATTTTAATATTGGAATTATTGGTATCGAGAAAGAAGTAAAAAGATTAGATATTGCATTAAATATTTTAATAAAATTAAGAAAAATTAATACTAATTTTAAATTATTTTCAAAAGGTAATAAATTAATTGATATTCATATAATTAAAGGATTAGATACAACAAATTATTTTCATGAAGATCATTCAAATAATAATAATATTTCTGTCAATGAATGGATTATAAATAATAATATTTCACATATTTTATCTGTAAGTGATATTGAATCATTTCATTATTCAATTATTAGTGCAATAGAAACAAATTGTAATTATTATATTACAAATTGGATAAATATTGCTAAAAAGTTATGGAATAATGATAATATATATAATAATATAGATGATTTAATTAATGGTATTCTAAAATACAATAATAAAAGTTATGATGATAAAAAATTAATTTGTGAAAATAATAAAAAATATTTAATTTCAAAATTTAAACCAGAAAATGAAAAAATATTTTTAGATGAAATATTACAAGTACTTTAATTATTTATTTATTTCTATGTTTGAATATATTTGTAATAATTTATTAAAATCTTCTATATTTCCATAGTTTTTTGATATAGACGTATCTCTTATATATTTTGTAAAAATAACTTTTTTTAGATTATAATATTTACTTGGTATATCTAAATTAAAATCAATATCATTATTCATTAAATATATAATTACTCTAAAATTACATTTTATATATTCATTATTTTCAAATTGATATATATCATTATAAACTTTATCATGATCTAAATTATTAAATGTATCATACATCATTGTATTTAAAAAAATAATATTATTTTCATTATCTTTTATTATTTTCATAAATCTTTCTCCTCTTCTATTCATCATATCAACTAAATTTTCATTTTTCATTTCAATTTTATCTGTAATATTTTTTATAAGGTCATGATGAAAAAATTCTGAATAAGGATAATTTTTTGAAATAACTTTATTTCTATTATTATAAATTAAATCTTTTGTAAAATTACTAAAATTAGTATTTATTAAATTATTTAAATATTCAAAAATATTTAATGGATTTACAAGCAACCAATCAAATGGTAAAGATGTAGTTCTTAATTTCAAATTATTTAAATTCATTGCTGGATGACAATTTGTGCCAATTGGTATATACATATATATATTATATATATATTTAATTTCTAAAAATTTATAATAATTTACGATTTCCTTTCTCATCAATTGTTCCGATTTTCTTTGCAGGATTTCCAACCATTATACTAAATTCTTCTACATTTTTTGTTACAACTGCACCAGCTCCAATTAAACAATGTTTTCCAAGCGTATTTCCACAAACAATTGTACAATTTGCACCTAATGTTACCCCATCTTCTAATTTTGTACATATATATTCTCCACATTTACTATGCATACCTCTTGGATTAATATCATTTGTTAATACACATGATGGACCAAAAAATACATAATTACCTGCCTCAACACCAGCATAAATACTCACATTATTTTGAACTTTACAATTATCGCCTATTTTTGCTCCTCCAGCTATAAATACATTTTGTCCAATATTACAATTTTTTCCAATTATTGCTCCTTTACATATATGAGAATAATGCCATACTTTTGTTCCATCTCCAATTTCTACTCCATCGTCAATTATCGCGGTTTCATGTGCAAAGTATGTTTTCGATTTAATTTCTTTTTTAATTATTATCTTACTCCCATTATTATTTAAACTTTCTGTTAATTTATTTAAAACAGTTAATACTCTTACACCTTCATTGCCATCAGTAATTGGTTGTTTTCTATTTTCACAACATTCTTTAAAATAATTACATTCTTTATATAAAGGAGATAATGATAAATCAATATTAATTATTTCAGGTTCTACTTTATTTGCAATTGGTATCGGATTTAAATTTTCGGACCAATTTATATAATTTTTGTAAATTTTAAGTTTATTTTCTTTTTCCATATCATCAAAAATAATCATTCCTTTTTCTCCAATTATTGACATTTTTTGTTCTTTATATGGATTTAACCAATTAACATTTATATTTACATAAATATCATCATCAAAATATAATGTACTATTTGTAATATCATGTATATTTTTTGTCAAAGAAGAATGTCCTTTACATTCAACTGATGATGGTATTTTATTTCCACATAATGATAAAATTACAGATATATCATGTGGAGCAAATGACCATAAAACATTTTCGTGTGTTCTAAAAATACCTAAATTTAATCTATTTGCAATAATATTTTTAATTTTTCCAAGATTACCAGAATTAATTATTTCTTTTATTTTTTCAATTACAGGATGATAATGTAATAAATGCCCAACCATTAATATTTTATCATTTTCTTTTGCAATTTTTACCAATTCTTCTGCTTCATTTATATTTAATGTAATTGGTTTTTCAACATATACATCTTTATTTGCAAATAATGCTTCTTTTACAAATTTATAATGAAGTTCCGCCGGTAATGATACACATACACAATTTATATCATTATTTTCTAATATTAATTTCCAGTCTTTAACTAATTTAACATTTGGATATTGTTTAGAGTATTCATTTAACGCATTTTCATTAATATCACAAATTGTATGAAGAATTCCACAATTATTGAATTCTCTAATTAAATTTTTACCCCAATATCCTCCTCCTATTAATCCTAAACTCACCATATTTTATATATATATTATTATTATTAGTAAAATATAAATAATTATAATATATACATAAACTATGGTAATTGAATTTCCTATTCAAATGTATGATCCAAAAAGAGAATATCTTAATAACAAAAAAAATATTGATAAATCAATACAAAATGTTTTAGACCATGGTATTTTTATTAATGGTCCTGAAACAACCGAATTAGAAAAAAAATTAAAAGAATATGTAAATACTGATTATTGTATTACTGTTTCAAATGGAACGGATGCTTTAAAAATAGCTCTTTTAGCATTAGGTGTTGGAATTGATGATGAAGTTATTACTGTTGCTCATACATGGATTAGTTCAGCTGAATGTATATCAATTATAAATGCAAAACCTGTTTTTGTAGATATAGAAAATGAAACATTTAATTTAGACCCAAATAAAATTGAAGAAAAAATAACATCTAGGACAAAAGCAATGATTGTTGTTAGTTTATATGGGCAGATTCCAGATTTAGATAAAATAAACGAGATAGGTAAAAAATATAATATACCAGTAATCGAAGATGGAGCTCAAAGTTTTGGAGCTTCAAGAAATAATAAAAAAAGTTGTTCAATGACAACAATTGGAACAACCAGCTTTTTTCCATCAAAACCATTAGGATGTTATGGAGATGGAGGTGCTTGTTTTACAAATGATCCCGAATTAGCTATAAAAATAAGAGCAATAAAATCACATGGTGGAATTGAACGATTTAAACACGAATATATAGGATTAAATGGACGTTTAGATACATTACAAGCAAGTATTTTACTTGAAAAATTTAAATATTTTGATATAACCCTAGAGAATCGTAATAAATGCGCATTTTATTATTCTGAAAAATTAAAAGAACTTAATGATAAAAAATTATTAAAAACACCAATTGTTAAAGAAAATAATATTAGTGCATGGGCCCAATATTCGATTCTTGTTCCAACAAAGAAAATACGGGATGATATTGTAGACTATTTGAAAAAAAATAAGATAAATGTAGCAATATTTTATCCAGCTCCTTTACACACTCAAAAATGTTTTTCTTATCTTGAATGTAAAAAAGGAGAACTTCCTGTAACTGAAAATGTTTGTGATACAATATTTAATCTTCCATGTTATGCGGAAATTACATTGGAAGAACAAGATTATATAATTGATTTAATTTATAAAGTTTTTACATTATTTGAAAATCCAACATATTTCTAAAAACGTTTATTTTCCATATATATAAAAAGATTTTATTTTATATATCATGCCGAGTGCTTCTATATTACCCCCATATCCCACTTGTGAAACAATTCCGGAACTTTGTGTATGTAATCAATATCCAGTCCGAAAACTTATCGTTGTAAATGGTAAAGTAGAAGTCCTATTTTTATACAAAGGAGTTCCATCCTAAGCAAATAATACCGAAAATATGATTGAAAGAAAGAACAGTATCCACGATGTAATTTTCATCTCTTTTGGAAAAGAAGTCCCATTATTTGTAGCATACTGATTAGTTGCGCCCATATTTGCGAAACTTAGATTTGTGGATGAATTTGCTTGGGATTCATTTTGTTTTACCGGTTCATTAAATAAATTTGACATATTACTATATCATATTTAGAAAAAATTTGTGAGTAAAAAATGGATTTTATTTATCTTTTCAATAAATAAAAATGGCTGAGGAGGAATTAAGTGCGAATGCGCTCGTTGATGCGAAAAATGAATACACTAAACTTCTAACCAGTTATCTCACTCCCT
>Ga0129333_10005003_pt1 | contig 12420 bp, 8 predicted proteins | sample CPB6_08_DNA_FD_94474 | JGI IMG/M metagenome (GOLD analysis project Ga0129333, IMG submission 94474) | Freshwater to marine salinity gradient microbial communities from Chesapeake Bay, USA - CPBay_Sum_0.6_0.8_DNA | ecosystem: Environmental > Aquatic > Marine > Coastal | place: USA: Chesapeake Bay... | reverse complement strand
CCTTAGACTCATGGGTAACTGGGCAACAGTTAAAATTAAAAGCTAATCCGAATGCCATTCATGGCAAACCACTGATTGAAAATAAAGTGTCACGAATTATTCCTGACTTATCTTCACAGTTTATGGAATTAATTGCAGGCAATATTGATTTAATGAGTATAAATCCTATTCAATATTCACGAGTCTTTCCTAATAGGTCTGAATTAAATAATAAAATAAATTTGTATAAAGAAATGGGTAATGGCTACACTTATTTTGGCTTTAATTTAAATAAAAAGCCTTTTGATGATATTAATATCAGGAAAGCCATTAGCTACGCAATTGATCGTCAAGAAATCATTGATGGTGTTTTACTTGGCCTTGGTGAGGAAATTACTAGCCCATATAAGCCAGGCACCTACTGGGAAAATAAAAATATCAAAAAATTAAGCTTTAACCCACAAAAAGCGAAAGAATTATTAGAAAAATCAGGTTATCGCTTAAATAATAACATTTATGAAAAAGATGGCATTCCCCTCTCATTTGAAATTTTAACCAATCAAAATAAGCAAAGAGAAATGACGGCTGTATTAATCCAGCGTCGTCTTCAGGATATTGGTATCGATGTATCTATCCGTGTTATTGAATGGGCAAGCTTTGTAAATAGATTTATTAAAACAGGAGAGTTTCAAGCGGTTGTTCTAGGGTGGAGTTTGTCTCTAGATCCAGACCAATATAGTATTTGGCATTCAAGCCAGCAAGGGCCTGGACAGTTTAATTTTATTGGTTACTCGAATAAAACTGTTGATGACCTTTTAGAAAAAGGAAGGCGAGAGCTAAATAAAGAAAAAAGGAAGGCTATTTACGATGAATTTTCTTCAATCCTCTATGAAGATCAGCCTATTGTATATTTATATGCAGGTTATGGTCTATCCGCTATTCACAAAAAAATAAAAGGGGTAAAAAAATTATCTCCCCCCGCTGGGATATATCACAATGACTATGAGTGGTTCGTACCAACCAAATTTCGAAGAAATGAAATGAGTCTGTAATGCTGAAATACTTATTAAAAAGAATTATATGGATGATCCCAATGTTAATTGGTATCAGCCTTATTTCATTTTTTATCATGCATCTGGCTCCAGGTGACATTACCTCTAATGAGTCAGCTTTTAATCCAAAAGCAAGTGAAGAGTCAAGACAAAAATTACGTGAAATGTATAACCTTGATAAACCAATCATTGTTCAATATGGATTATGGTTAAAACGAATCGCAAAACTTGATTTTGGACACTCGTTTGCGTCCCACCAAAGGCCGGTGCTTTGGCAAGAAAAAGATAAGAATGGTAATATTAAACCCGGATTGATTCAAAAAGCCTTACCGATTACCTTGCTAATCAATTTATTAACTATTTTTTTAATTTTTTCTATATCAATTGTTCTTGGAACAATTGCTGCCATCAGGAAAAATAAAATACCGGATAGACTGATTACCCTTTTTGTATTTGTTGGCTTTGCTATCCCTGGTTTTTGGCTGGCTCTATTATTAATGTATTCATTGGGTGTTTCGAATCAAATTTTACCCATATCTGGTTTGCACTCAATTGGTTATGAACAAATGAGTCTCATTACCCAATTTATTGATATGCTCAAACATCTCATTCTTCCTGTTTTTATTTCCTGTCTTAGTGGGTTAGCAGGAATTTCCCTCTATGTTCGAAACGGAATGATCGAAATTCTTAATCAAGATTTTATTAAAACAGCGAGGGCAAAGGGCTTGTATGAAAAAAAAGTGATCTTTGTTCATACTCTTAAAAACGCGCTTTTACCACTCATCACTATACTGGGACTTTCAATTCCTGGTCTCATAGGTGGCTCGGTGATTGCTGAATCTATTTTTGCGATTCCCGGGATGGGAAAATTGTTTTATGACGCCGTGTTAATGCGAGACTTTCCTGTAGTCATGGGTATTTTAACCATTGGATCGATTTTAACTTTATTAGGAAATTTGATTGCAGATTTATCCTATGCATGGGCAGACCCTAGAATTAGAAGAGGTCTGAGTAAATGAAAAAAATAATTAAGAATCCATTAGCGCTTGCTGGATTAATTATCATTCTCTTAATTGCTATTCTAGCTTTGTTTGCTAGCCACCTAAGTCCTTATGATCCAAATTACATAGACATCCAATCAATATTGGTGTCTCCAAATAAACAACATATTATGGGAACAGATGCGCTTGGTCGGGATGTTTTCTCAAGAATGCTGCATGGTGCCCAAATTTCACTTTTGGTTGGTATTGTTGCAGTCGGAATCTCAACACTCATTGGTATTGTTCTTGGCTCTATCGCTGGGTTCTATAGAGGTATAACTGATACCCTAATTATGCGGTTGGTAGATGTAATGTTATCCATCCCATCATTCTTTCTAATACTTGCTGTCATTGCGTTTTTAACGCCTTCTATATGGAATATTATGATAGTTATTGGTCTGACATCTTGGATGGGTGTAACCCGTCTAGTGCGTGCTGAATTTTTAAGCCTCAAAGAAAGAGATTTCATTTTAGCGGCTGAAACTATTGGTGCCAGTGATCTTAGAATTATTCTAACCCATCTGCTTCCAAATAGCCTTGGGCCCATCATTGTGAGTACTGTTTTAGGTGTGGCAAGTGCTGTGCTTATTGAGTCTGGTTTGAGTTTTCTTGGTCTAGGTGTGCAGGCTCCAACAGCATCATGGGGCAATATTCTGACAGATGGCAAAGAGTATATTCAATTTGCATGGTGGTTATCACTGTTCCCTGGATTAGCAATTTTGATTACTGTATTAGGTTATAATCTACTTGGGGAGGGTCTAAGAGATAACTTCGACCAAAATACTTAATATCATCATCGCTATGAGGTACATATGTCTTTTTTAAAAAATAAACGAGTTTTAATTTTGGGATTACTTAGTGACCGTTCGATTGCTTTTGGTATCGCCAATGCAATGCATCAACAAGGGGCTGAATTAGCCTTTACGCATCAAGTTGATAAGCATGAACAACGTGTTAGAAAATTGGCTGCTAATTTTAATTCAGATATTGTTCTACCATGTGATGTTTCATTTGATGATCAAATAAATGATCTGTTCATTAAGCTAAAAACCTATTGGAATTCAGTTGATGTCATTGTGCACTCGATTGCATTTGTTCCAAAAGAGGCTCTTCAAGGTGATTTTGTTGAAAATACTTCCCGAGAAAATTTTAGAATTGCTCATGATGTAAGCTCATACAGCTTTACAGCGTTGGCCAAAGCAGCCTTACCGATGTTATCTCCCAATGCAAGCTTATTGACAGTGAGCTATCTGGGTGCTGAACGGACAATGCCTAACTATAATGTTATGGGTCTTGCTAAAGCAAGTTTAGAGGCAAATGTTCGTTACATGTCCCAAAGCTTGGGTCCGAAAGGAATAAGAGTGAATGCTGTTTCAGCGGGTCCCATTAAAACTTTGGCTGCTTCAGGCATTTCTGATTTTGATAAGATGTATTCCTTTAACGAGAAACATGCCTCATTAAGAAGAAATGTAACAATTGATGAGGTTGGTAATGTTGCAGCATTTCTCTGCAGTGACCTTGCGAGCGGCATTACCGGTGAGGTAACTTACGTAGATGGTGGAATGAATATCACTGCTGCAGGAGCAATTGAATAACTATCTAATCCTTAAATTGAAGAAATTTGGAGTTGATTTTTATTTTTGAATCAGCTCTTAAATCTTCGATGTAAGCTCTTTCGATTTCCTTATCGATTGCTGATAAAAACTCTTCATTAAAAAATTCAATGTCTTCAGCTCCAATATCCTCACTGCTTACCTTATCAAGCTTAATCACAATAAACTCTCCTTTAGGATCAAAGATACCAGAATAGACAGGGAGGCTTGAAGAGTTTAATTTGAAAATTTCCTCAGCAATAACATCAGATAATCCCTGTTTATCCGAGCGATCAATCGTCAAATCATCAAACCACTTTGGTTCTGTTGCAGAGTTATCTTGAAGGCTTGCAACTAGCTTATTTCCATCATTAATTAAGTTTTCTTGAGCATTGCGTTTTTTTAAAAAATCTTTAATTTCTGACTTAACTTCTTCAAATGGTCTGGTCTCCGATTTTCTAAAGTCAACAACACGCGCAGAGACTAAATTATTTGGCGAAACTTCGATGGCAGGTGTATTAAATTTATTTTCAATATTGGTTTTATCAAAAACAGCATCAGCGAACACTGGATTATTGAAGAATTTCTCTGCGTCTTGTTTTGACAACCACTGACTCTGTTGAACATCTAAACTATACTTATCAATGACAGGCTGGAATGAATCATTACTTTCATAGACCATGTTGCTAAAGTCTTCAGCATTCGTATTGTATTGTTCGAGAGCTTTTTGAAATATGAGCTCACCTTTAATCTGAGGCTTAACATCAGCAAAACTAACTTGATCACCCTTTATATCATCAAGACGAATGATATGAAAACCAAAATCAGATTTGACTAATTCAGAAATTGCACCCTTCTTCATCGAATAAACAGACTCTTCAAACTCCTTAACCATAACTCCCCGCTTGAAAAATCCCAGTGAACCATCATTTTTTGCTGACTCCGGATCTTGTGAATATTTTTTGGCATATTCAGAAAACTTCTTTGGATTCTTTTTTAGGTCAGCTAAAACCTTTTCAGCCTGCGTTTTTACTTTGGTTAGTTCATCGTTAGATAAAGACTTATCTGCTAAAAATAAAATATGACTGGCAGATCTTTCTTCGGCACCCTCATAGTTTGCCTTGTTAACTTCATAAAAAGTCTTGATCTCCTCATCTGTTACGTTAATATTGGGCACAATATTGGCGACAGAATAGACCACAAAATCAATTTTCACTTGATCGGGGCGAATAAAAGAAGAGGGGTTGTCATTATAGAAAGCGATGAGTTCATCATCAGAAACCTTAACAGCTGCTTCATAGTCTTTTAATAACAAATCATATAGTTTCACATGGCGCTTTTGATAAGCGATTTTGGCGATATCATCAATTTTGTTTTTTGGGTAGTAAGATAAATTTGCTAAGGTACCCTGGATTTGCTGGGTAGCCATATCGCCACGAATTTGATCCTCTAATTTTTTTGGAGTGAGTCCATTATATTGGACGATTTGATCATAGCGTTGTTGTGAGAATTTTCCGTTTTCCTGGAAATCAGGCATACCAACGAGATACGTGGTTAACTGATCGTTTGAAATACGAAAATTATATTTACTAACCGCTTCTTTGATCAGCTGACTATCAACTAAAGACTCTATGACACTTTTTTTTAATTCAGGAGATTGAAGAATAGAACGGTCTTGACCCTCAGCATCAAGTCTTTCTTGAAGGACCATCATTGATCTTTGAAAATCCTGAGCAGTGATTTTAAAGTTATTCACTGAAGCCACAGTGACATTAGAGCCCATTGAGTTCAAATAAGAATCAATACCAAACAAAGCAAAGGGCACGACAATGATGGCTAAAACAACTTTAGCCCATTTTTTTTCTAGTCCATTTCTTATGGTTTCTAACATGAATTTTATGACCTTACAGAATCAAAAAGTTCTAAAAAAGTTGGCGGAGTGGACGGGACTCGAACCCGCGACCCCCGGCGTGACAGGCCGGTATTCTAACCAACTGAACTACCACTCCTTATTTTGGTGGGTGCTGACGGGGTCGAACCGCCGACATTCGCCTTGTAAGGGCGACGCTCTACCAACTGAGCTAAGCACCCAAAATAATATCGAGGACGCCATTCTACAATAAGTACCTATGAAATGCTAGCTTATTTTAGTGGGCGACAGATTTATCAATTTTCACTAAATTGTCTTTATTCAGAGATTTTTTTGTGGCATTTTTTTTCAAAAAATTATCACTTGCTGGATCTTTTGTTAGTGCAATTTTTAACACTTCATCAATCGTTTTAACGGGAATTATTTCGACTTTTGCCAATACTTCATTTGATATATCAATGAGATCTTTACTATTTAAATTGGGAATAATCACCTTCTTTATACCGCCGCGATGCGCTGCTAATAACTTTTCTTTAAGGCCGCCGATGGGTAAGACCTCTCCCCTCAAGGTAATTTCACCCGTCATGGCAACATCAGATCGAACTGGAATGCTTGTGAGTGATGATATGATTGCCGTGGTCATACCAATTCCTGCACTTGGACCATCCTTTGGAGTTGCAGCCTCGGGTAAGTGAATATGAAAGTCATTTTTTTCGTAAAAATCTACCGGAATATTGAGTTTAGATGATCGACTTCTCACCACGCTCAGTGCAGCATGAATTGACTCTTTCATCACATCACCGAGTTTTCCGGTTAAATTAATTTTGCCCTTACCCGGCATAATAATTGATTCAATTGTCAGTAATTCCCCTCCAACCTGAGTCCATGCGAGTCCTGTAACTTGACCGATTTGATTTTTCTTTGCAGCTAAACCAATATCAAAAATTTTAACGCCTAAAAAGTCATGAATATTTTTTGCTGTGACGGAAATTTTAGTAAGCTTTCTTTTGGTCAATAACTGCTTAACAGATTTTCGACAAATTTTTGCAATCTCTTGTTCTAGCTTTCTCACACCAGCTTCTCGTGTATAAAATTGGATAATACTTTTCACAGCTGATTGCGTTATTGTGAGCTCATTTTTTTTCAATCCATGAGACTTTAATTGCTTGGGCACAAGATGCGTCATAGCAATATCAATTTTTTCTTGTTCTGTGTACCCAGGTAATCGAATAATCTCCATTCGATCTAAGAGTGGCTCAGGAATATTTAATGTATTTGCTGTTGCAACAAACATAACATCAGATAAATCATATTCAACCTCAGCATAATGATCTGCAAAAGTATGATTTTGCTCAGGGTCCAATACCTCTAGTAAGGCTGATGATGGATCTCCTCTAAAATCCTGACCCATTTTATCCACTTCATCCAAAAGGAATAAAGGGTTATTCACTCCCACTTTGGTCATGTTTTGAAGAACTTTACCCGGCATTGAACCAATGTAAGTTTTTCGATGTCCTCTAATTTCTGACTCATCACGGACACCGCCCAAGGCCATACGTATAAATTTTCTGTTGACCGCTTTAGCTATGCTTTGACCTAGGGATGTTTTACCAACACCAGGGGGTCCCACAAGGCAAAGGATTGGTGACTTAACTTTATCAACACGTTGCTGAACAGCCAAATATTCAATAATCCTTTCCTTAACTTTATCTAATCCATGGTGGTCTAAATTTAGGGTATTTTCAGCATCCTTTAAACTTGAATTGATCTTTGTTTTGTTCGCCCAAGGCAGATTTAAAAGTGTTTCAATATAGGTTCGGACCACAGAGGCTTCAGCAGACATGGGAGACATCATCTTCAACTTCCTTAACTCACTGGTGCACTTTTCTTGCGCCTCTTTCGACATACCAATTGAGCTTATTTTCTTTTCGAGTTCCTCAAATTCAGCCATCTCATCTTGTTCACCAAGTTCTTTTTGAATTGCCTTGACTTGTTCGTTTAGGTAATACTCTCTCTGAGATTTTTCCATTTGTCGCTTAACTCGACCCCTAATCCTTTTTTCAACCTGAAGAATATCGAGCTCGCCCTCTAAAAGCGATAAAAGGATATCTAAACGATCTCGAACATTTATACACTCGAGAAGTTTTTGCTTGTCTGCTAATTTAAGGTTTAAATTAGCAGCAATCGAATCAGCCATGCGACCAGGTTCCTCAATTGAGGATAATGTTGTTAATAATTCTGGGGGTATCTTTTTATTCAGTTTCACATACTGGTCAAATTGAGAAAATAATGTTCTCATCAATGCGATCGATTTTTTATCTTTAGTTTCTTTAGATTTTATGATTTTTGATTCCGCAGACCAAAAGTCACCTGAGTCAAAAAATTTTGTTAACTGAATTCTTTCAATGCCCTCCACTAAAACCTTCACAGTCCCATCAGGAAGTTTGAGCATTTGGAGAATTGTAGCTAAAGTTCCAATTTCAAACAGATCTTTAACATCCGGGTCGTCTTTATTTGCTGATTTTTGCGCAACCAATAAAATTTGTTTATCTCCATTATTAGCCTTTTCAATCGCCTTTATTGACTTGTCTCTGCCTACGAATAGAGGAATAACAAGCTGAGGGTAAACAACAACATCCCTCAGAGGAAGTAATGGTGTAATTGGATTTATTTTTTCTTGTGCCATATGTAAGGTTAAGCTTATAGATTATTTGTGTGTTATTAATTCAATTATGGAGGCTAATTAGAATAATTCAAGTCAATATGCAATTATTCGTTAATTTTTTTTTGGTCCGAATGAATCAGAATAGGTTTGGATTTTTCAGTGATGGTCTTTTCATCAATAATCACTTTCTCAATCGTTTTGTCAGACGGAATATCAAACATAATATCCTGCAGGGTATCTTCTAAAATTGACCTTAGTCCCCTCGCCCCAGTATTCCGATCCAATGCCTTTTTAGCAATTTGGGATAACGCTTGATCCCTAAATTCTAATTCAACACCCTCAATTTCAAATAATTTTTTATATTGTTTTGTTAACGCATTTTTTGGTTCGATTAATATTTTTCGCAATGCATCAATATCTAAGGGCTCAAGAGCAGAAATCACAGGAAGCCTTCCAATAAATTCTGGAATTAATCCAAACTTAACCAGATCTTCAGATTCTGTTTTTTTAAGTAGCTGATAACTTGATTTACTGTCATTTTTTGAGGCAACACTTGCTCCAAATCCAATACTATTACTTTCTAAGCGTCTTTGGATAACCTTTTCCAGCCCGTCAAAAGCGCCACCACAAATAAATAATATATTAGACGTGTCTATTTGAACAAATTCTTGATTTGGGTGCTTTCTTCCACCTTGAGGTGGAACAGAGGCTACCGTACCCTCAATGAGCTTTAATAAAGCCTGTTGAACTCCCTCTCCAGATACATCACGGGTAATAGAAGGGTTATCAGATTTCCTTGATATTTTATCAACTTCATCTATGTAAACAATCCCTTTTTGGGCTTTGGTTACATCATAATCACATTTTTGCAGTAACTTTTGCATGATATTTTCAACATCTTCGCCTACATAACCAGCCTCTGTTAGCGTCGTAGCGTCTGCAATAACAAATGGAACATTTAAAAAACTCGCCAATGTTTGCGCGAGCAATGTCTTACCAGAACCCGTAGGACCTATCAGCAAAATATTACTTTTAGCAATTTTTACATCATCAGTGATTGTTTCTCCTAATCTTTTATAGTGATTGTAAACAGCAACTGATAGTGCTTTTTTGGCTTGATCCTGACCAATAATATGCAGGTTTAATTGGTCAAAAATTTCTTGGGGTTTTGGAATGTGGTCGATATCCACTTCTTTTTTTGAATCAGATGCCTTTATTTCTTCTTTAATAATATCGGTACATAAATCGATACATTCGTCGCAAATAAAAACAGACGGTCCAGCGATAAGTTTTTTTACTTCGTGTTGATTCTTCCCACAAAAGGAACAAAAAAGAGATTTATCTTTATCTTGATCGCTCATAAGTATCTAAATTAGTAACTTAAAAGAGTTTATCGTTTGCTAATAACCTGATCAACAAGACCATATTTAACAGCATCATCAGCACTCATGAAATTGTCACGATCTGTATCCTTGGCAACATTCTCAATTTTTTGACCTGTGTGTGAAGATAAAATTCTATTTAATTTATCTTTCAGATATAAAATTTCTTTAGCATGAATTTCAATATCTGATGCCTGACCTTGAAATCCGCCTAAAGGTTGATGAATCATCACCCTTGAATTTGGGAGACAAAACCTCTTATCTTTTGCACCAGCGGTTAAGAGTAAAGCACCCATGCTCGCGGCTTGCCCGATACACAAGGTGCTCACATCAGGTTTAATAAATTGCATGGTGTCGTATATAGCCATTCCTGCTGTCACCGAACCGCCGGGTGAGTTTATATAGAGGGATATGTCTTTATCTGGGTTTTCGGCTTCTAAAAATAAAAGTTGTGCGACGACTACATTTGCAGTCATATCATCGACCGGTCCTACAAGAAATACCACTCGCTCTTTTAAAAGCCGAGAATAGATATCGTAAGCACGCTCACCTCTTCCGCTTTGTTCAACAACCATCGGAATATAACCTAAGCCTACTGTTGTATTGTTTGTATTAGATTTTTCTATATACATAAATAAATTATCTATTTCCCATTAATTCGTCAAAAGAAACTTTTTCTTGTTTAACCTTACAGGATTTAAGCACAAAATTAACGACATTATCTTCTGTGGCCAGAGCCGCTGGTTCATTTAAACGCTCTTGTTTTTCATAAAACCACTTCACTGCCTCCGCTGGATTGTCATAAGACTGAGCAAATTCTTCAATTTTAGCTTTAACCTGCTCTTCGGTGGCATGCAGCTTCTCTTTATCGACTAAGTGAGCCAAAACTATTCTCAAACGAGCCGTTTGTTCAGCTCTTTCATTAAACATCGATGGCTCTAGCTTGAGATCTTTCACTTTTCCACCCTGGCGCTCCAAATTTTCTAACATCTGTTGCATTAAGCGATATGATTCGTTATCAATCACAGATTTAGGAAGATCAAACTTGGCATGTTTCACAAGTTCAACAAAAACTTGATCTTTCTCTTTCAGTTTGACACGCTTTTCTACCTCTTCAGCCAAAGAGGCTTCAATTTGTTTTTTCATTTCCTCGACATCACCGCTATCGATGCCAAGGGACTTGGCAAATACCTCATCAAGCTTTGGCAATTCCATTTCATTCACTTCTGAAATTTGTACACTATATTTAACTTTTTTGTCTGCTAGCTGAGCTGGCTCATGATCTTTCGGATAGTGAATTTCAAAATCTTTCATATCAGATGCTTTTAAACCCACCAACTCTTTATCAAAAACTTCTAAACGATTTTTGTCGCCTAAAATGAAATTTAATGATTCAGATCCAGTTGATTCAGCTGTTTTTCCATCAATATAAGATTCAAGCTTTACATGAACCCGGTCTCCCAGTTTCGATACACGTTCAACTTTTTTGAATGAGGCTCGTTGTTTTTGCATCGTTTCAATGGTTGTCTCGATGTCTTTTTTGGATAACTTAACTTCAGGACGGGTAATTTCAATCTTTTTAAAATCAATATCTTTGACTTCAGGAAGGACTTCAAATGTTGCTGTAAACTCAAAATCATCTTTGATTTCTGGCAGTGGATCGTGGGTAATTTGGGGCATGCCAACAATATTCAGCTTGTTGTCTTGCACAATCTGTCCAAACTGAGTTTCAATCGCTCGAGAATAAACTTCAGATCGTATGTCAGGGCCATACTGCTTCTCGATGATACTCATCGGGGCTTTGCCGGGACGAAAACCCTGAATTCTTGCATTTCTAGAGACTTGTTTAAACTTTTGCTTAATTTCATTTTCGAGAGGTGCAATAATTATTTTGCCCTTCACTTTTCTTTCGATGTCGCTAATTTTTTCTACAGCTTGTGTCATTGTTCAGTACCTTAAAAACCTATGTTTAGATCATATATAAAAATAAAGACGCTTAATTATGTTGGTGCGAGAGGAGAGACTCGAACTCTCACGCTTTTAGGCGCTGGAACCTAAATCCAGTGCGTCTACCAATTCCGCCACTCTCGCAAAACCAGAGAATCGCAAATTATATCATTACAGACAAATATTTGATAAATAAATTCCATAAATTTATACGGTAAAGTTTGTTAGAATTTGTATTAATCATTAACTTAAAACTTATAAACATAAATTGAATTCTGCGCTTCTCGAACGCCCTCTTGTTATCTTATTTTTTTGCCTCTTCATGGCGGGATGTCAACTTATCCCCTATTCAGATAAAGAGATTGATTTGGCTGAAATTAAGGATCAGATTGATGATCAAACTCCGAATGCCCCCTCTTTTCAAGAATTTATATCCTCGATTGATGATATAAATATTCAACCAATTGATAAAGGTTGGGATATAAACTCTCTTTTGGCTGCTCTGTATTTTTTTAATACTCAAATTAAAATTGCTGAAAAAGACTACCAAAGCACAAAGTCAAATGAAGTCATTGCAAAATTTCGACCACAATCATCAATTGGACTTGAAATAGGTTCCGGAAATAATGCAAACGATGATATCTCAAAAGATATTGCGGGTCTGAATCTTTTATTTCCCTTTGAAACGGCAAACAAGAGATTGATTCGTTATGAAATTGCATTGAATACTTCACAATCGTCTTACGAAAAATATCGACTTGTCTCTTGGAATGAACGCTTAAAATTGATTAATGCAACCATCCAATATGCTTTTCAAATTAAAAAAATTCAGGTTATTAAAAATGAGTTAATTTCAAAACAAGCGATTTATAACATGAGTCTAAGAAGATTTG
>Ga0129333_10005002_pt1 | contig 12422 bp, 16 predicted proteins | sample CPB6_08_DNA_FD_94474 | JGI IMG/M metagenome (GOLD analysis project Ga0129333, IMG submission 94474) | Freshwater to marine salinity gradient microbial communities from Chesapeake Bay, USA - CPBay_Sum_0.6_0.8_DNA | ecosystem: Environmental > Aquatic > Marine > Coastal | place: USA: Chesapeake... | reverse complement strand
TAACACCAAATCCCCCAGTTAATACTGGAACATCATTCTATGATAAAAATCGAAATTTCTTGTCCTCTGTAGAGAATGTATTCAATAGAATGATTTTTTATAATGCAAGAAATATGCATGGACCAACCGATTTGTTTGGTAATACAAAAGAAAATAGTAGGATGACGCTTACGTTTTTTTCTGATATGCCACCAAATCCAAATACAAGGTTTCTTGCTTCCTAAAAGCAAGTGGTGCGGATGGGGTAACCCCGCCCAGTTTCTTGCCTCTGGTCAAAGGGCAAGTGGCGAGCCTGCAATACCTAAACGGAATCAAGGATGGTTGCATAAACCGTCCTTTTTTAGTATAATGTAAAAATTAATGGTGATATTATGAACTTACATCTTGTCTACTTTGGAGATAATAATTTTTCTATAGGGAAGAATAGAATTCGCAGACAAGCAGAAAATTTTGGTGTATTTAAATCAATATTTGAATTTGGTGAAGATGATTTGACTGGAGAGTTTTGGGAACAACATGCCAGCAAAATGATGCAAGTTCGTGTTGGTATGCCAAGTAGACGTTATGGATATTATGCTTGCAAAGCATATTTTGTTGAAAAGGCATTGAAGAGTATTCCAGAAGGAGACGTTCTACTCTACGTTGATTCTGGATGTGAACTTAATAAGAATGGACTTGAAAAACTAAATCAATATTATGAAGAGTGTCTGGAAAACAATGCAGTTTTCTTTTCATTAGATCTTCCTGAAATCCAGTGGACAAAAATGGACACTTATCGAAGGATTGTTGGGGAAGATAATGATTATATGCTTACAAGACAAATTATCTCTGGAATCTTTTTACTCAAGCACAATTCATTGATGCTTGAGATTGTTGAAAAGTGGAAAAATCTTTGCATTGAAGATGGTGGAAAATATTTGGATGATAGTGCATCCGAACTTGATAATCACGAAATCTTTATAGAGAATAGGCACGATCAGTCAATCCTTTCATTGTTAATGAAAGTTCATTCGCAGAATGATGATTTTGTTTTTCATGAAGATGATACCTATGAAACAATTTGGAATGCTGCTGGAAAGAGTGGAGTTCCTGTTGGACCAATCCAGGCAAAGGTCTGGAATACATATGGTAGGGAGTATCCAATCTGGGCAACTAGAAATGGACAAGTAGATTTCACCAATTGTGAGGTTTGAGTTGACATCTACAATCTTTTGAATTAATATGTAATCAAGTAGTGTTTTTTTATGTCCGTAGCATTAATTACAGGTATCACAGGTCAAGATGGTTCTTATCTTGCTGAACTTCTTTTAGAAAAAGGATATGAAGTTCACGGTATTGTTAGGAGAAGTTCTCTAATCAATACTCATAGAATTGACCATATTTACAATCAGATTAATCTTCATTATGGTGATTTGACCGATTCTACAAATCTGGTTGGAATTATTCAGAAGGTTCAACCAGACGAAATTTATAATCTTGGTGCTCAGAGTCACGTTAAGGTTTCATTTGAAACACCAGAATATACTGGTCAAACAGATGCTTTGGGTACGCTTCGTATCTTGGAAGCAGTTCGTCTTTTGGGTTTGGAAAAGAAGACGCGTATCTACCAAGCATCTACCAGTGAACTTTATGGACTTGTTCAAGAAGTCCCTCAGAAGGAAACAACTCCGTTTTATCCACGCTCTCCATACGGTGTAGCAAAAATCTATGGATTTTGGATTGTAAAGAACTATCGTGAGGCATATGGTATGCACGCTAGTTCTGGCATTCTGTTTAATCACGAATCGCCAAGACGTGGTGAAACATTCGTAACTCGTAAAATTACCAGAGCTCTTTCCCGCATTTCTTCTGGACAGCAGGATGTTCTTCAACTTGGAAATCTAAATGCTAAGCGTGATTGGGGTCACGCAAAGGACTTTGTTGAAGCAATGTGGTTAATGCTTCAACAGGATGAACCTGATGATTATGTAATTGCTACTGGTGTGCAGTATTCAGTTCGTGAGTTTGTGGAAGAAGCAGCACCATATTTTGGAATGAGTATTGATTGGGAAGGTGAAGGGTTGGATGAAATTGGAATTGATAAAAACACTGGAAAAGTGGTTGTCAAGGTTAACCCTAAATATTTTCGACCCGCTGAGGTAGAGACCTTGTTAGGTGATGCCACAAAGGCAAAGGAGAAACTTGGTTGGGAACCAAGAACTTCTTTTAAACAATTAGTTGAGGATATGTGCATTTATGGACAGTGATTCTAAAATTTTTATTGCAGGACATCGTGGTCTTGTTGGTTCAGCAGTTTGTAGAAATCTAAAAAGTAATGGATATACAAATTTACTGACACGTTCGAGGGCGGAACTTGACCTTCGAATTCAAAAAGATGTTGATGAATTTTTTGCTGAAGAAAGACCTGAGTATGTTTTTCTTGGTGCTGCAAAAGTTGGCGGTATTGGATTCAATAAGGCTGCACCTGCAGACTATATTAGGGACAACCTACAAATTCAAACTAATGTAATCGATGCCGCTTACAGAAATGGTTGTAAGAAACTTCTTTTTCTTGGATCTGCTTGCATCTATCCAAAGATGGCACCAGTTCCTATTAAGGAAGAGTATTTAATGACTGGTCCATTGGAACCAACAAATGATGGATATGCTATGTCCAAAATTATTGGTTACTATATGTGTAAAAGGTACACAGAGCAGTATGGATTCTCGACTATTTCTGTGATGCCTAATAATCTTTATGGAATTAATGATAACTTCATTCCTAGTCAGTGCCACGTAATTCCAAGTTTTATCAATCGTTTTATTCAAGCAAAGGAGAGTGATTCTCCTCAGGTAGTTTGCTTTGGTGATGGAAGCCCAACTAGAGAATTTCTTTTCTCAGATGACCTTGCTGATGGAATGATTTTCTTAATGAACAATTACAATGATCCAAATGTTTTAAATATTGGTCCTAACAGAGAAGTTAGTATCAAGGAACTTTCTGATTTGGTTGCAAAAGAAGTTGGATATACTGGAGAAATTGTTTGGGACACAACCAAACCAAACGGAACACCGAGACGAGCACTTGACACTAGTAAGATGGATTCTCTCGGATGGAAAGCAAAAACTTCACTGGAGGATGGTCTGAAAGTTACTGTCGATTGGTTCCTTCAGAATAGGAGTAATTATGTCCGGGTATAAGTGGCCACTTATGAAAAACTCTATCTCTTTGTTGGATAGAGCAGAACTTGCTAAATTTGTCTTAACCTCTGATAATTTTACTCAAGGTAAAAACGTTGAGCAGTTTGAAAAAGAGTGGTCGCAATGGTTGGGTTGCGAATATTCTTTATTTGTAACATCAGGAAGTACGGCAAACTTTTTGTTAGTCTCCACAATTATTGAGGAATATGGACTAAGGAGAGGGGATAAGGTTTTACTTCCATCTTGCACTTGGGTTACTAATATTAATCCAATTATTCAATTAGGTCTTACACCAATCTTTTGTGATGTTAATTTAGAAAACTATAGTTTTGATGTTGATAATCTTGTAAAAATTTCCAAATTACATCAAGATATCAAACTTGTTTTTACAACACATCTTCTTGGTATTCCTGCACCAGTTGAAAAGTATCAAGAACTATTCCCAGAAGCACTCTTTATCGATGATGTTTGTGAGTCTCACGGATGTTTGGATACGAATGGTGATAAAGTTGGTAAGAATAGTCTTGGTGCTACATTTAGTTTCTACTTTGGTCATCATATGTCCACAGTAGAAGGTGGTATGATTTCCACAAATAATGAGGCACTCTATGATCTTATGAAGATGAAAAGGTCTCATGGATTGGCAAGAGTTTCTGAGCAATTTGAATACTATCAAAATAGAAATCCAGAAATTGAGAAATCATTTTTGTTTGTAAGTGATGGTTACAATTTTAGAAATACTGAATTTGGAGCAGTATTGGGGTTATCGCAAATTAAAAGATTAGATTCTTTCATTGAGAATAGGAGAATCTCTTATAAAAGATTTGTTGATATTATGTCATCTGAAAAGAATAGAGACAATTTTTATCCAATCGTGTATAATGAGGGTAACAGTTCTTTCTGTTTTCCTTTCATTTGCAAGACTAAAGAAGTTAAAACAAAACTTATTTCTGTCTTGAACAAATATAAAATTGAATATAGACCTGTAGTTGGTGGAAATCTTTTACGCCAACCATATCTCAAAAACTATTCAATTAGTGGGAAGAAAAAAGATTACAATGTGGATATAATCCATGAGAATGGAATTTACATTGGCAATAATCAGTTTGTAACTGAAAAAGATATGAATCTATTGGAAAAAATTCTAGGAGAATTATGAGTAATTTTGGTAATCTGATTGACGAGTGCATCAAAGAAACTATCGATGAAGTTCTTTCTCGTGGAGAACTTCCTGATGTTGAGTATATTGAAACAGATAATCTTGGTGAGGTTATTGAAAAACTTTCTATCCTTCACACTCGTATGTGGATGCTGGAAGATGCCATTCAAGAAGCAAAAACTGATTCTGAAATCGCAGAGTTGAAAAAGAAGATTGATATTTGTTTCAAAGTGAAACGTCCTCGTTTGGTTCAGGCAGTTAATCTTATGGTTGATAATGCTATTGCAACTGGAAGAACTCTTCGTGAGGATTCTGTTAAACTCTACAAAGGTGTAGAGTGATATGACTCTGAAGTATATTCATCACCATCTTGGTCTGGGAGACCATATCATTTGTAATGGTATGGTTAGAAATTTTTGTAAGAGATATGACAATATAGTGCTGTTTTGCTACACGCACTATCTTGATAATATCAGTTATATGTATCGAGATCTTGAAAATCTTGAAATTTTTAATTTTGATACAGAACCAGAAGCAGTGATGTTTACTGAAAATAATCAAACAGTAAAAACAAATTTGGTTAAACCTGGATTCACTGACTTAGATTCTTGCCTTGATAGAATGACTTTTGATGAAGCATTTTATCATCTTGCTGGATTAGATTTTCAAGTTAGATTTGACGATTTCTATTTTGAAAGAGACCTTGAAAAGGAAACGGAAGTATGCGAAACCCTTAATCCAGAGGGTGAAAAGTATATTTTTGTTTTGGATGATCCGAAGAGAGGTTACAACATTGATATGAGTAAAGTTACGGAAGAATATAAGATTATCCGTAATGACTTTAGATTTAGAATGTTTGATTATATCAAACTTCTAGAGAACGCTGAAGAGATTCATACAATGCAGACTGGATTTTTGGATTTGGTCAATTCCTATAAGATGGACAAACCAAAAATTTATAGGCATAATTATGTTAGAAACTATCCACCATCAATTCACTCTAAAGGATTAAATGAGGTGATAGGAGTTGATTAAAACTGGGAACATATCATATTCAGATCCAAGATTTAATTATCCATATAAAGGATTTTGCTCAATAGTCTGTGGACTGATTGATATGTCCTTAGAGCATTATATTGTTAATGATAACTTCAATATTCAAATATTAGAAGAGCAAACATTAAAACTGTTTGATAATATTTCTCCAAAGACTGAAGAAAGTTATGACGTTGGACCTTGGTGGTTGGAAAGATTTTTTTCAAATGCAATATATCAAGGACAGTATAATGCTCATACTGAAGCAAATATAGATAACCTTAAAATTAAAAATAAAGTTTATAACTCCGTCTTTAAAATAAAAGATGAGTATTTAAAAAAGTTTGAAGAAAAGAAAAATAAATTTCAAATAAAAGAAAACAGTCTAGCAATTCAAATTAGGGGAACTGATAAGAAAACTGAATTGCCAGAACCATCACTTAATCAAATAATAAGAAACATTGATACCTTCTTGGAAGAAAATAAAGTAGAAAATATTTTCTTAGCAACTGATGACATTAAATTTTTATCTCCTATCATTGATAGGTATGACAACATATCTTACGATGAATCAATTCTAATAAGTTATGATGGTCAACCTTTGCATTTAACAGGAAATAGGGATATAATAAATGAAGAAGTACTATCCAACGTTTACTTATTATCAAACTGTACACACTTCATGTACAGTTTTTCCAATGTTAGTTTATTGGCATTAATTATGGGTGCTAATAATTATAAAAAGATACTACCAATCACCAAACTATGATTAGCATTATAACTGGAACTCTCAATAGAGTTGGAATGATTCCCAATCTCATTACTAATACAGTTTTATCTGATGAAAGACTAGAGCTTGTATTGGTTGATGGTGGAAGTGTTGATGGTACAATTGACTATATCAAACAACTTAATCATCCACGAATCAAGTTGATTGAAGTTGGTGGAAGAAGTTCTTATCCACACTTTATGAATCTTGCTATAACAGAATCGACTCACGATATAGTTTGTCAGTGGAACGATGATGTTCTTCTTGTTAATGATTGGTCAGAGGTCATTGATGAAATAGAACCTGATTATGATTTCTATTTGTTTAATTGGAAATATGGATCATATGGAGATATAACCAATCCAGACTGGTTGAGAGGATTAGACCATACTGATGGATGGTGCCTTTGCAATGTTGCTGCAACTGGCGGTGAGATTGTAATGAACTATGGATTATATCGTAAAAAAATATTCAGGGAAATTGGAATGTATAACCCAGAATATCAATATTATTATGCTGATGGTGATATGGCTCATAGAGCATATCACTTTGGATATAAGGTTAAAGACCTTCGTAATGTAAAGGTGTGCTCCCTTCCAGTAAGTAAAGTTGCAACTCCTTATCCTCAAGATAAGCAAATATATGAAAGGAATATTTCGTTACATCTGAAAAAGATTTTACCGGAAGGACTTCAGTATCTTTGAATAATCATTGCCCTATGATTTTCAATTTGATTATCGTTTTCATCAAAGGGTTCTCCAATAAAAGCAAAATCATCTAACTTACGATCTCTTTTAATATGAGTCGAAAAAGATTCGTAGTGAAAATATTCATCGTGAGAAAATAAACTTTCCTTTGCTTGTGGATAAATTACATCTCTAAGAAAACATTGGTCGATAGATCTATCAAAGGTTCCTTTCTGTTCCATATATGATTCTATCTGTCCTTTAATATCTTTTATAAATCCTCCCCTACATCCCCACATTCCAGCATTAATTTCCCACATATGACCTCCTGGATGGTCTCTAATAATATGAAACATCTTATCTGACTGCAGCCATTCTTCAACTGCTGCAACATCTCTCTCAAAGATTCGTGAATCACAATCTCTGGAAATCATACATTCCACACCTTCTTCAGATGCTGGCATAAATCTCCAAAGAGCATTCCAGTGTGTTAAGTCTTGCTCTGTATCGACTATATTTACGTTATTGCTCTTTAACTGCTCTAATACATAGTCAGGTACAGAATCATTATAATACAATCTCATTTCCCAATCGGGATAAAACTTTTTAGCAAGTTCTGAATTTTTTATCGCACCAACAGTGTATTTGGGATTATCACCCCATAATGAAAATGACAAAACTTTCATAGTATTCTTCAATCTTTATTATATATGACTAGTAAAAGACCGTACAATTTGGTTGGTGGCGGATTCAATAACTATGATGGTGAGAACAAAGCATCATCAATACACAAGCAAGAGACTCAGTTTATAGAGTGGGTTAACTCTGGTGCAGAAGAAACTTTCTATGTGGATGAGTATATTAGTTTAGCGTTTGATGATGATACTAGTAAAAAGAAGTATGCTTGGTTATTGGAATCAAAAGATATCAAACCACATGTAATTGAAGATGTTAAGAAAAACTATCTTCACTATGTGAGAGTTTTTGATGCTATCTTTACACATAATGAAGAATTGCTTGGACTTCATCGCAAATTTAAATTTGCTCCTCTCTATGGTAGTTGGGTAACTGAACCAAACCTATATGAAAAGAGTAAGTTGGTTTCAATGATTTGTTCAAACAAAGTTATGTGTGCTGGGCATCAGCATAGATTGTCTTGGGCACAAAAACTTCAAGGAAAGGTTGATTTTTATGGAAGAGGATTCAACGAAATTCATTCTAAAGAGGAGGGATTGGTTGATTATATGTTCTCTGTTGCAATAGAGAATTGTTCTTATCCTTCTTACTTTACTGAAAAAGTTCAGGATTGTTTTGCAACTGGGACTATCCCAATCTACTATGGATCACCAGATATTGGTAAGTTTTTTAATCCAGAAGGAATTATTACACTAACTGATGACTTTGATGTTTCTAAATTGACATCAGATTTTTACTATGATAGAATAGATGCTATTAAGGAAAATCTAGAAATTGTTAAAAGCAATTCCATAAATGAAGATTACATTTATAAAACATATCTGAAAGAATAATGACTATTAGTTACAACCGTCTAGGTTCAAATGGACGTTTGGGAAATCAAATGTTCCAATATGCTGCTCTGCGTGGAATTGCTGCTAATCGTGGTTTCGATTGGTTGATTCCACCTCCAGACAGTTATGGTGATTCAAACTATGGATTGTTTGATTGTTTTAAAATGAGTTCTGTTAAGGAGGAGAATCTTGGATATTTAAATACGCAGCAAAATGTTGCAACTGGTCAATTCCATTTTGCTAAAGACTTTTTTGATGGATGTCCAGACAATGTAAATCTTCATGATTACTTTACTACAGAAAAATACTTTAAGAACGTTGAGGATACCATCCGACAAGACTTTACGTTCAAGGATGAAATCCTAGAACCTTGTAAAGAAGTTATGGATGCACTAGATAATCCTATCTTTATGCATATTCGTAGAACTGACTATGCTGTAAATCCAGATGCTCATCCAATGTGTCCAATCGAATATTACGAAGATGCATTGAGTCACTTTGATAGTGATATTCCAATTCTTGTGTTTTCTGATGATATTGAATGGTGTAAGAAGCAACCATTCTTTGAAGATGATAGATTTATGCTTTCCGAGTTTGATGAGAGATATCCACAAACTTGTGATACATTATTGGGAAAACAAAAAGCTTTGATTCCATATTATGATCTCTGTATGATGACACTTTGCTCTGGAGGAATCATCGCAAACAGCACGATGAGTTGGTGGGGTGCTTGGTTAATGGAAGATAAAAAACATCCAATCATCTATCCTACACAATGGTTTGGGAGTTACTATAGTCACTATATTATGGACGACTTATTTCCTGAAGGCTGGTTTGGAGTTGGTGTATGAATTTAACATTTTTGATGCCTTGTCGTATTGAGAGTGAGGATAGACTTAAGAATGTAGTTACATCTGTGGGATATCTTGCATACAATTTTCCACAATCTAAGATTCTTATTAAAGAAGTTGATACTCAATCTATATTTCAACTCAAAGCAGTACCTATCTTGGAAAAATTATTTGGTTCATTTCCAAGTAATATAAATCATATCTTTGAGCAATCGGATGAAAAGTTCTTTCATAAAACTAAAATTCTCAACGATCTTTTGATTGCTTCAGATACTGAGATTGTCTACAACTATGATGTTGATGTTGTTTATCCAGTTTCTAGTTATCATACAGCATATAAAATGCTAACTGAAGATGGATATGATGCTGTCTATACCTATGGATGTGGAATTTATCAATGGGCAGTTAACTATCCCGTAGAATTATTTGATAAGTTCATTCAATCAAAGTTCAATCTTGATGTTTTACAACCTGGATGCAATCTTCAACCATCTGTTATGGGTTGGGGTCAAATGCTAAAAAGGGATGTTGAAATTCAAGCAGGATTCTGGAATGAAAACTTTATCTCTTGGGGAGCAGAAGACTGTGAATTTCATTATAGACTTCCAGCACTTGGATATAAAGTTGGGCGTGTGAATGATTTTGTTTACCATTTTGAACACGGTAGAACATTCAACTCACATTATCATAATCCTAAGTTTATGGATAATCACAATCTTTGGCAGGTAATTAGAACATTGGATAAAGATGCTATAATAAGGTATTATGATGACCAATCTTACGTTAAGAAGAGAAGGAGTGAAGTAAATGCTAGCGTTTAATCATCTTGGACAACTTGGGAGACTTGGTAATCAGATGTTTCAGTATGCCTCACTGAGAGGTATTTCTAGGAACAGGGGATATGGATTTTGTATCCCAAATCATGATTCAGTTTTTAGAGACCCATATGGATTTGATATAAAGATTGAATTGTTTTATCCATTCGAAATGGTTCACGTTGGTAACCAAAATATTAAACTTTTGGATCGTGGATATGCTCCTGTTGTTCAGGAGAAGCATTTTCATTTCGATGAAATTCTTTTTAATATGTGTCCAGATGAAATTACTCTAGCTGGATTTTTTCAATCTGAAAAGTATTTCAAAAATATTGAAAATGAAATTAGAGAAGACTTCACTTTTAAACAGGAAATTTTGAATCCATGTAAAGAAATGATGGAGTCGGTTGGAGAAGCGATCAGTTTACACGTTCGTCGAACTGATTATCTGCAGAATCCAAATCACACGACTCTTGATTTGGATTATTACGAAAAAGCACTTGAAAAGTTTGATTCTAAATTACCAGTTGTTATTTTTTCTGATGACACAGAATGGTGTAAAGAACAAGAGATGTTTTCTGATGATAGATTTATGGTCTCAGAATCTGGAGATCAATATGTTGATATGTGTTTGATGACTCTTTGTAAGCATCATATTATTGCCAACTCTTCGTTCTCTTGGTGGGGTGCTTGGTTATCTAATTCTAACGATGTAATAGCACCTTCTAGGTGGTTTGGAGATGGTAATAGTGATAAAGACATTAAAGATCTATATGCTGATGGATGGGTTGTGTTGTAACTATGGATAAGAACAAGTCAATAGAAAAACTTAAAGGACTTCCTCCTATCTACTGTATCAATCTTGATGAGAAACCTGATAGATGGCAGTATATGGAGGACCAGTTTAAATACTGGAACATTCAGAATTATACTAGGGTATCTGCCTATGATGGTAGAGATGATAGAGATCTTGGTGAAATTTTAAAGGGTAGATATCCAGACCAGATGTCATCTGGTGAAGTTGGATGTGTAACATCTCATTTAAAAGCAATAAAGATGTTCTTGGAGACTGATGCTCCTTGTGCGTTAATAATGGAAGATGACTGTGATTTGAGCACTGCTTTTCATTGGGGATTTACTTGGAAAGATTTTTATGCCAAGATTCCTTATGATTATGATGTAGTTCAGTTGGCAATCATTAATCCAGCATCAGTTCATGTTCAACTCCACAGAAGATTTGTGAATGATTTCTCTACTGCTTGCTATATGATTACTCGTCATCACGCACAGAAACTAGTTAACTTGCATTGTCGTGGAGATAAGTATAAACTTGATCAAGGTGTTAAACCAAGAGCAGTTGCTGACGATTTGATTTATAACTCTGGTAATACTTTTGCAATTCCTTTATTCTTGTATAAGATTGATTTGGGTTCTGATATTCATGATATCCATATTGATGTTTTTCATCGCAGCAGTCACGATGGATTATGGCAATTCTGGAGAAATCAGGCAATGGATATAAGTGATTGGGGTAAGTTTTTTGAATATGATCCATTTGCAGGCAGACTTCCACCTGGATTTGAGGCAAAATAGTAAGTATTAATACTCAATGTGTTACGGAATGAACATAAAAGGGGCTTGACGCCCCTTTATTTTTGCTATATAATTCTGTAACAGTTCTTCACAAAACTATAATGACTGTAACAACTAATGAGCGTGGGCAAATGAATATGTTTGCCAAAGAACCTTCGATGTATATGACTAAGGAAGATTTGGAGCGTTATGGTATCGAACCATATGCAGTCAAGGCAGAGCGCCTGAATGGTCGCTGGGCAATGATGGGATTTGCTGCTGCTGTGATTTCGTATGCCACTTCTGGTAGTGTGTTCTTTTTTGGACTTTTTGGATTCTAATACTTGACAATGACTTCATTTATCTTTACAATTACTAGTGTTGCCTTTTTAGTATTATTGGCACACTCTGTAAATCAATTATCCGAAACGTACTAATGACCTATAATGTTACTCTCCGCTCTCCCGACGGCTCCGAAACGACCATTCAATGTGAAGAGGATCAATATATCCTTGAAGCTGCTGAAGAAGCGGGCGTTGATCTACCTTCGTCGTGCAAGGCTGGTGCTTGTTCCGCTTGTGCTGGAAAACTCATCTCTGGCACAGTAGACAATGAAGAACAGTCATTCCTTGATGATGACCAACTCGCTGAAGGTTGGGTTCTGACCTGTGTGGCATATCCAACTAGCGATTGTGTGATTTTGACAGAACAAGAAGAAAATCTTTAATTTAGGAGAAAGAAAATGAACGAAAAAGCAGAACGTATTAATGGTTGGGCAGCGATGATTGGTATCGTTGCCGCAATGGGCTCCTATGCCGCAACTGGC
>Ga0129333_10005000_pt1 | contig 12424 bp, 4 predicted proteins | sample CPB6_08_DNA_FD_94474 | JGI IMG/M metagenome (GOLD analysis project Ga0129333, IMG submission 94474) | Freshwater to marine salinity gradient microbial communities from Chesapeake Bay, USA - CPBay_Sum_0.6_0.8_DNA | ecosystem: Environmental > Aquatic > Marine > Coastal | place: USA: Chesapeake Bay... | reverse complement strand
TGAGCGGACTTGGAGTTATTTTTGGCGCCGCGATGACGTTAGGACTTATTGTGAACAACAGTTTAGCCAAGTGGGTGAGTTGGCTCGTAGCCGTAATGTGCGTCTATCTTTTCATCCAGGCCAATTTTGCGTTTTGGCAAGCGACAATCCAGATATTGTCACCCGTAGTATCGACGAGTTCGAATACCATGTAGACATGGCTCGGTGGATGGGCTATGGTAAAACTTTCCAAGACTTCAAAATTAATGTTCATATTGCTGGAAGACAAGGACCAGATGGCATTCGTGCTGCCTATCAACGTCTTAGCCCTGAAGCACGTAACACACTTACTATTGAGAATGAAGAAATAAGTTATGGACTTGACGACTGCTTACTTATTAGCGACCTTGTGCCTATTGTTATGGATATACATCACCACTGGGTCCGTGAAGGAGAGTATATCCGACCTAATGACCATAGGGTTCAACGTGTTATTGATAGCTGGCGTGGGCTGCGTCCTGTCTGTCACTTTAGCGTTAGTCGTGAAGATATACTTGTTAACCATTGTGTAGATACACTGCCTGATCATAAATTACTTTTAGAGCAAGGACATAAAAAACAAAAACTTAGAGCACATTCAGATTTTTACTGGAATACAGCAGTTAACGATTGGGCTTTAAGTTTTAACGATCAATTTGATATTATGTGCGAAAGTAAAGCAAAGAATCTTGCTAGTTTTTCGTTATACGAAAGAAGTTTGGTAAAATAAAAGGGCTCCGAAGAGCCCTTTTTTATTCTGCCTTTGGCTTACGCCCTCTAGGCTTTTTAACTTTTTCCACTACTTCATCTGTAACTTCTTTGACCTTTTTCTTGGTTTTTTTCACTGCTTCTTTAGCATCTTCCAAGTTTACTTTACCGTCACCGTTTACATCTAAAGCATTAGTTAAAGTAGGCATAACTGGAATGCTTTCATGTCCGATACCGTCCGGTTTGGTAGTAGTTTCAATCTTATAAGGCGCTTGTGTAGCAGCATCTAGTGGATGGCTTCCGTCGGCGTTTTCTTTGTTTAACATCTTGTAACCAACATAAACAACAACCGCTAAAGCCAAAATAGCGATAATGATTTCCATAGAGATCTCCTTGTAGGTTATTTAGCGAACCATAAATTTTAAAATCGATTTATTGGCAATGTGCTACTAGCAGGCATATCCCAAATTTTCTTACGTTCCACTCCTTTGCGTTGAGCAAATTTTTTAGTGTCACACGCTGAACAACAATGAAAATAATTGTTACTCAAACGTTTCGGATCCATAGATCCTTTTAGTCGTTGAAATTCGACTCCACAATTATCGCAATGAAACACTAACCATGTACGTTTTCTTTGATAGCTGTGTTCAGATCCTAGTTTACTTGTTCTTGTATAGTTAACTTTTTCGATTGTAGAGCCTATATACATATTAGTATTTACATTAAGGTTATAAAAATATCTAATAAATACATAATCTTAGAGGACTCTATGTTAACTATTACTGAAAATGCTGCTCTTAAAATCAAAGAAGTTATAGAAGAAGAAGCCAATCCTGATCTAAAATTAAGAATTTTTGTTCAAGGAGGAGGCTGTAGTGGATTTCAATACGGATTCACATTAGATGAACTTCAAAATGATGACGATTTTTGTATAGATTCACATGGTGTTTCTGTGCTTGTAGATAGTATGAGCTTACAGTATCTACAAGGAGCTGAAATAAATTATGTAGATGATCTTTCAGGAAGTCAATTTACAATAAAAAACCCTAACGCTGAAACAACATGTGGTTGCGGATCTAGTTTTAGCGCAAACAGTTACTACGATTACGACGAGGTTTAAACATGGCAAGACAAGTTATTGATATTGGAACAGTAGGTAACGACGGTACTGGTGATAGTATCAGAGAAAGTTTTAGAAAAATTAACGAAAACTTTAGAGATTTATATGCTGTATTTGGTGAAGGCGGACAAATCAGAACTACTGATTTAGATGACTGGCCTGATCAATATGCGCCAAATCAAATATTTGTTGCCAATGATTTTGGAGATAATATTCTAGCTAAAAATCTTGCTGCTGGCGAAGGTATTGAAATTACTCAAAACTCTTCTACAGTTACCATTGCTAGTACATCTGCTAGTGTACAATCAGACATCGCTCCAGTATTAGGTGGTCCACAAAATGCCAATAACTTTGTAATAGCAAAAGTAGCAGAACCAACAAACACCGATGCTATTGATCTGTTTAACTCTATTCATGGACTAGCAGGCTCTCAACAAATTACAGAAGATGATCTAGTAATTAATAAAAGATACGCCGATCAAAGATATATTAGACAATCAGGTGGCGCATCAGGCGGCGGATCTGTTAGAGTTAGATTAGAACCAGTCGATGCTAGTGAGTATACATTTACTGTTACCGCTTGGGAAAATACATCTAATGGTACTGGTTTAGCTAGAGTAGTGAATCATGGATTAGATACTGCTTTTGACGGTTACGCAGTAGTGTATAATTCAACAGGAACTAATGCTGTTCCTTTAAATGAAGTTACAACTTATTATTTAAAAATTGTAGATGTTGATCACTTTGCTTTATATCCAAGCGAATTAGATGCTAAGTCTGGTACTAACAAAATTACTGTAGCACCTGGATCAGGAACAGGTGTTCAAACTCTTAAAGACGCTTATTATGATGAGACCCTGCCTGGTAACTGGGCATCTAATGAAGCACTACCAAGAATTTCTACTGTAAGAAGAAACGGTGATGTAATGACCGGTGCTCTTACATTATTTGATCATCCAGGTGCTCTTGCTGGTCAAGGAACTCCTAATGGTGACGACGATTTACAAGCTGCTACAAAATTATATGTAGACAGCAGTGCGTTTGCTAGTCAGATTAATTTGTTTGTTAGTGTGTCAGGAGATGATGCGCAAGTAGGTACTCCGGCTGGTAAGGAAGGCAGAGCATTTGCTTATGCTTATGCTACTGTAGGAGCAGCTTGTAGAAAAGCAGAACAAATTATAGAAGCTGCTGCTGAAGAACCTGGACCATATAGACAAAGAATAGCATTTACTATTGCAGGAAATACTACTAACAGTACTATTCAATCTGTAAACTTTAATGGTGGAACTGGATTTACCGCAGTTCAAACTCTTTTAAATCTCAATCGCGAATGGATAAGAGCAGAAACTATTGCTTACATTAATGCTGAATATCAAGATCTTTTTTACAATGAAGAATTATGTAGTAGAGATGTAGGATTAATTATTGATTCTATTATTATAGACGTATTAGTAGGAGGTAATGCTCAAAGTATTTTTGCTGGTAAGAGTTATTTCAGAAATGCCAGTGCTAGAGTGGCTGCTACAACTCAGGGCGCAGAAACTATTGACGGTATTCTTTATGCTAAAGAATTAGCAGATTATGTTCTACAAGAAATTGACCCTCCTGTAATCAGACAAACTGTATATACTAGACAATCAAGTTTAAGCGCATCTGCTAACTTAACTATGAGACAGGCAGTGTCCGATAGATTTGATATCGTAATCGGATTTATTCAAAATGGAATAGACTGGAATGCTGCTCCTGTTCGTACTTTTGGTACTGGTACTGTTAATGTAACAGTTAACAACGGTGGTAATGGTTATGTAGATCAGGGTTTACCAAGCAACGTAGATATTATTCCTGGAAAACTTATAAGAGGTATTAATAGCGGAGCAGTTGGTAGAATCATTACCTATACTCCATCTGCTACAACAGATACTATAGCAGTTAATCTATTAACTCCAACTAATTTTATCACTACTGAAGAAGTAGAATTTGCCGAGGCAAACAAAGATGTTCAAATTACCATACGTATTGAAAGCGGAATTTATTACGAAGATTATCCGATAAAAGTTCCTGCTAACATCAGTATTAAAGGTGATGAATTCCGTAGAACAATTTTACGTCCTAGGGATAGATCAAGTCAAAGTCCATGGGTAACTCAGTATTTTTATAGAGATACATCGTTTGATAATCTTGATTTAACTACTACCTACTTTCCTAATGCTATTACTTTATTAAAAGCTAATGTAGATTATTGTAGAAAAGAAGTAGTAGCGTGGATTGCTCAACAACAAGTACAAGCCGAATTAAGTATTACTGGATTTGTCAGTAAAGTCGGAGCAGGCTCTGGAACTTTCGATGTAACATTCAGTATATCACCTGTAGGTTTGGCTCCTACTATTAATCAATCATTTACGATAAGTGGTAATGCTAATCCGTTGTATAATATTGCTGTTAACTGTACCGCTAGTACTACTACTTCTATTACATTAAGATATTCTTCTGATCCTGGTGTTTATGGAGCAGGTGTAACAGTAGCTAGAAACTTTTGGTATGGGTTTACCTATAACGCATCTAAATGTGCTAGAGACGTTGGTTTAATTGTAGAAGGTTTAATCGAAGATATTAAATTTGGTGGTAATGCTTTTAGCTATGACAGAGCAGCTCTTTATTACAACGGAGCAGTTAGTAAAATTATAGGACAAGAAAATCAAACTGTAGCAGCTATTCAAAGATTACAAACTATAATACAAAACTTTATATTAACAAATACAGTATATCCTACATTACAGAGTTCGGTAACACAAGTCACGAATCTTAATAACGGTGAAGCTGGAGCAATTACTAAAGTTGCTACACTATTAGATATCTATGTAGATGTTATTCCGGCAGGATTATCAGCCTTACCTGCTACATATGAATCCCCAAGATATGGTTACCACTATCTAAAAGACAGTCAGAGAAGTATTAACATCGGTCCTAGTTATTCAAACGCTGGTAACTTTGATAATGCTGCTAAGTTAATTGAAATTAATAAAGAATTTATCAAAGAAGAAGTTTTACTACATGTGTTAGCACAACCTGGAGTAATTTCTTTCAATCAGGCTAAATCAAAAAGAGACACAGGATATATAGTTGACGCCATTGTTAGTGATTTGAAAGCTGGCGGTAGAGCAGGTGTATTAGATATAGCTTCTAGATTTTGGGACTCTGCTGCTACAGTAACACAGGCTGCTTGTCAATCTGGTATATCATACATAGCCACATTATGCCAGTTTATCTCTGCTAATACAACACCACCTATTGTAAGACAAGTACAAGTTACTCAAGTTAAAGATTTTTCTTTAACAGCCGAGTCAGGTGTAAACACTGTTTTAACTAATTTAATTAGCAGTGTATTGTTTGCTTTCGATCCAGCGTATAATCCTCCTAAAAATAATAATGAACTCGATGTGTTTATGTTTAATGATGCAGTTAAAGTTCATAACATAACAGGTCAAGGACATGGAGGGTTTATGTGCGTACTTGATCCTGGAGGAAAGATTGGATCAAAGAGTCCTTATGTACAAAGTTGTGCTTGTTTTAGTAAGAGTATAAATGCTCAAATATTTGCTGGTGGTATGTTCATCGACGGTTTCAGCGGACGATTAAGAGCAGAAATTCTCAATGTAGCAGCCGCAGGAAGAACTCTAACCTTAGGCGGATTAACTTTAAGAGAACCAGTTGCCCCAACTGCTTTTTACTATAACGGGTTTAGATATCAAGTAGACTATGTTGCTAGTTGGGATCCGATAACAGGTATTGCTGTTGTTAATCTTAACCCTACAACTCCATGGTTAGGAAGCCTAATTAAAATTACCTTAGAAACTCCTGGCAACCGTAGTATGTTAGCCAACGATTTCACACAAGTTAATGACCTTGGTTACGGAATTGTAGCTCATAACACAGGTTTGACAGAACAGGTTAGTACTTTCACTTATTACTGCCATACTGCTTACTTTGCCAGTTATGGTGGACAAATTCGTAGTGTAGCAGGATCTAATGCTAATGGTAACTTTGGATTAAAAGCTGTTGGAGCTGATCCTACAGAGTTACCTGATCAGGTCACATTGTTTGAAGACATGACTCAAACTGCCAATGTTTTCAGATACGAAGATTTTAGTTTTGATAATCAAAAAACTGATACAGAACTTTATATCAGTAATTACGATTATATTCCACAAAGTGTTAGTGAAGTAGAAATTGATCACTTAAACGGCACTTATGGAAGATATGAACTAAGAAGTGTAACAAAGACTGGTATCAATGCTAGTATAAGAGAATACAATATAACTAACATTAGTCAGGCATCTACTGCTGTTGTAACAGTACATGGTAATTTGCCACTTAATATCGCTAGTATTACTAAAGCCGATCCGGCTGTGGTAACAATTACTCCTAACAGTTATACTGGAACGATCGGAAGTGCTGGAGGAGTTGGTCCATATACCGCAACAATAAGCGGATTGAATACCACTGTAGGTATAATAGCAGGACAAACACTTACTAAGACATCTGGTGTAGGTAGTTTTGGAACAGATACTGTTTGTACTGTAGTATCTGTAGATCATGTCGGTGGAACTATAGCAGTAAGTAGTTCGGATACATTTACTAACGGTGCTATAACCTTTACAGCCAGTCATGGTATCGTAAATGGAACTTTAGTTACTATTACTGGTGTAGTGGGTATGTTACAGATCAATAATGGTAGCTATTATGCCAAGAGTCTAAGTGCAACATCATTTGAATTATACACAGATGATACATTGATTCCAACTTTAGATAGCTCTACATGGAGTACATACGTCAGCGGAGGGTTAGTCGAAAGTCCATTCCGTTCAAAGTCCGGTGAAAAAATTAGAATTGCTGGCGTATCAGGAATGACTGAAGTTAATGCTAATACATATTTTGCTAGACATACTACTAGATCTGTACCTGCTACTCATTTAAAGATAGGAAAGTTTTATAGAATTTTAACTACTGGTACTACTACAACTTGGACTAGTTTAGGAGCACCAAACGGAAACGTTGGTACCAGTTTCTATTGTACTGCAGTCGGCACCGGCGATGGAGTGGCTAGTGAAACTGGTTATAATTTTCAATTATATACAGATAGTGCGTTAACATTCCCAGTAACATCTTCTGCTTATACTACTTTCACTAGCGGTGGTAAAATTTATGAAAAATTCTTTTATGCCATAACTGCTGCTACTAAGGCCAGTCCGTGTCAAATTACACTAAATCAAGCTCATCATTATAGTGATGGAGATTTAGTTAAGATTGAAAATGTAGCAGGAATGACACAGCTAACAGGATTGTATTATGTTAAACGTAACGGATCGACTACATTACAACTGTATACCGATAGTACTTTAGTAACACCAGTGATTAGTACTAGTTGGGGAACCTTTAGTAGTAATGCCACTATTCCTGCTACTAGTATTACTGCCAATAAACCATATAAGATTGTCACGTTAGGATCTACAACTAACTGGAATACCTTGGCCGGAACCACTGGAATAACTTATAATGTAGGCGATATATTTACAAGCGTTACAACAGGATCAGGCGATGGAACTGTACAAGTTCAAGCTAACATATTCGGTGGTCAAGAAGTTTTACTATGTTCCTTAGCTACTAGTGCCAATGACAATAGAGAAGCAAACGGTTTAGTTACACAATTGTACGACGGAATGAATCTAAGTTTAAGATGTTTACAGAACTTTAGATTTACCGATATTGCCAACGTCAACCCAACAAGACCAAGTACAGCGTTAGAGTTCGATGCTACACTTCCAGCTGTATATAGAATTATTGCCTATAATGCTGCTCTAGCTAACGGTGCGGCATTACCAAATAATCAAGCTGTTTTAACCAGTGATCAAAGTTTTAGCTACATCAGACCTACTACCGATCCTAGTAAAATTACAACTGTAGATCCAGATGATGCTACTAAAACTATGGGTAGTCAAGTAGGCGATACAAAGATTGCTGTCTATTCATTCGAAGGTGTAGAAAATGCTCTTAGAAGAGATCTTTTAAATAGTCAAACTTTAAATTTCCCATGGAACGGTAAGTTACATAGAATTTTAAGTTATACTGAACAAGTAGGTTTAATACCTCCTTATATTACTATAACCGAATTCCAAGATAAAAATAGTTTTGATACAACTACAAGTGGCATTAATAAAAAGTTTCCTGTTAGCGGTAGTGTTACTCTTAGAGCAGGTCTACCAGCATTAAGTTCTGGTAACGTTACAGTTAAGATTAGTACATGTAGAGCAACAGGACATGACTTCTTAGATATTGGTACAGGTGGATTTAATACAACGAACTATCCAACTGCCATTTTTGGTAACCCAAGTATTGAACCAAATCAAGAATCAGAGGTTGTAGAAGAATTAAAAGGTCGTGTATTCTATGTTACAACAGACCAAGATGGTATATTTAGATGCGGACCTTATTTTACAGTAGATCAAGGTACTGGTACAGTTACTTTTGCTGCTAGTATTGCTTTAAGTAACTTAGATGGTATTGGATTTAAGCGTGGTGTAACAGTAAGTGAGTTCTCAACAGATGCTACACTAACAAACAATGCTGCTGATACCGTTCCAGTTCAATCAGCTGTTAGAGGATACATCGATAAAAGGCTAGGATTAGACCATGCTGGTAATAGTGTTCCTGTACCTAACTTAATTGGTTCAGGTTACATGGCATTGAACGGCGCACTAGCTATGAAGTCTAATATGAACTTCGGAGGCTACTTAGCTAGAAATGCCGCAGATCCAGTAGCACCTACGGATTTGTCAACTAAAAATTACGTCGATACAGCAATTTCTGCTGTAGACAGTTTAACAAAACTGTTAGATGTTGAAATTAATAATCCCGACGCCGGCGATATATTAATGTATGTAGGTACTGGAGACAGTAGCGGAGATAGTTTCCAAAACGCTCATGTAACTGGTGATTTGTCTTTAGCATTTGATAGTACAGCAAATACTGTTACAGCATCAGTAACTCCGTCGGCTATTGTTGATAGTAAAGTAGCAAAGACAGCAGCTATACAACAACAAAAATTAAATTTAAATGATGCTCAGGTAGGAGGAACTTTAGGTGCTATACCAATTCCGGTTACCTTTATATATCCATCAACTCCTACTTCAGGGCAAGCTAGAATAGATTATAGTACTATAGGTGGAACTCCTTATACTATCGGACAAGTTATTAGTGTAAGAGGAGTAATTCCTGCTAGTTATAACGGAGATTATGTTGTAGTAAGTTCTACAACTAGTCAAACAGTTATAACTTGTGCTATTACAGATTCGTATACTTCTGGTGGAACTATTACATTGTCTCGTGGCGTACCACTGTTTGATAATTCTAACTTTGAAGTAAGTAATAATGGTTGGGTCGGAGTCAAAGCCGGTGGTATTGCTCACACAGAGATTGCTAATGTAGGAAACGGTAGTGTATTAGGAAACTTTACTGGCAGTGCTACATATCCAAGAGAGTTAACCCCAGAATCTGTTGTAGCCAAAGGCGCTTGGAATCAATTTAATTCCGGTACTACTAACGGTGTAAGCTATGCTTATACATTTACTAAGGCAGCTACAGAAGGAGCCAGTACATTTACTGCTTCACAAATTGCCACAAGTGGTACAGCTTCTACTTTAGTATTACGTAAATCAGGAGCTGGCGTTAACGGTTTCATCGATGCTGAAGGAGTTCAGTTAAATGGTGCTACAGTTTTAGACTATAGTTCAAGTTCTGTAAGACTTAAAACTCCAGGCGGTGTTAATATAATAAGTGCTAGTGGTTCGGCTGCTGCTTCTACTCCTGTAACTGTGTTAGGTCAATGGGCACTAGGAGCTAGTGCTACACTAGAAGCTACATTCTCAGCTGACTTAGCAGAATACTATAGTGCCGATAGTGAATACGAACCTGGAACTGTGTTAGTATTTGGTGGCGATGCCGAAGTAACATTAACTACTACATTCGGTGATAGTCGTGTAGCAGGTGTAGTAAGTACAGACCCAGCATTTAAGATGAATGGTCAGCTTGAAGGAACAAGAGCTTGCGTAGCACTACAAGGTCGTGTTCCATGTAAAGTAGTAGGAAAAGTTCGAAAAGGTGATTTGTTAACTACAGCAGGTATCGCTGGCCACGCAGCTAAGGCTATCAATCCCCAAGTAGGTACAATTATAGGTAAAGCATTAGAAAACAAAGATACACTAGAGGCTGGTGTAATCGAAGTTGCTGTGGGGCGTGTATAATGACTAAACAAACAATTAATTTAGGTACTGCGGATAAAGGCAACGGTGATCCAATACGTACAGCATTTAATAAAGTAAATGAAAACTTTACTGAACTGTACACAGCGTTAGGACTAGACGCAGGAGGACTCAACATTGGTTCTTTTGAATTTACTGATAATACAATTACTACTACAGATAGTACAAATATTATCATAGATCAAGCTGTGGTAATGACTAGTGAACTAGAAGTAGGCGGTGACATAGTGCCTAATGTGGCTAACCAACATACACTAGGTACACTTACTAAACCATTCAAAAGTTTATATGTAAGTAATTCAACTATCTACATCGGCGGCACACCATTAGCAGTTAATCAGTCAGGTGAATTAACTATCAACGGAAGTGTAGTAACAGGCGGCAATGCCAACACTGGAGGATTTAGTTTTACTGGTACTAGAATTTATAACGATCAGCAACTAGCGTTTAACATAGACAACGGTGACAACACTGAGTTATCTTATACAGCAAGATTACTTGTTCCAGAAAATGGAGACAATGTAGTACCTCTTGCTCTACAAAATAACAACGGTAGTGTAATGGTGTCTACTGGTATCGATGCGAACAACTTACAAAATTGGGAATTTACTCGAGACGGAAAACTATCTGTTCCTTCACGCTCAACAGTGACATTCACTGCTATATGTGATGATACTCATGCCAGTGGTGGTGGACTTACATTGTCAGGCGCTCCATGGACTTTTGAAGTATCGTTCGTTCCAGACAGAAATGGCGGAGTAGAAACACAGATCGATAATGATACTCCTTGGCCTAGCAACCCTGGTTATACTACTGGCATGATCTTTAACTTTAGTTCAGACGATCACGGTATACCAGGATACGAATTTCAACTGACTTTTATTGATATACAAAATCCTAGTCAGTTCATCTATACCGTTACGTTGGCTGCTAACCAATCTCCAGAATATCCTAGCACCTTAGAAAGTCAAAATGCCATTAAGATTTCCGCTGGTACAAAAGATTGGGTATTAGGCAGTTCAGGAGATATAAAATTACCTTCTAAATGGCCGATCCAGTTTATTGCTCAGTTCGATCAAGAACACTACGCAGGTCCTGGCACTATGATGGGAGACGGTTCTGTTAGTTTTACCTTACAATTACAAGGTAGTGGCGCGACATTTGCGTGGGCTGGAGACGATCCGGTTTATGATACAAACCGCGGATATACTTCAGCACAGGATTTTGAATTTACAGAAGCGGATCACGGTATTACCGGATACGTGTTGACCATTAATATGATTCTAGCAGGTGACGATATTAATGGATGGTCATTGGATATAACACTAGGCGCTGACCCAACTGTGGCAGACCTTGCTAAAATACGTAACACAGACGAGTTGATGATAAGAGCTGGAACCAAAGGTTGGTTGTTCGATACCAATGGGGACATTTATCTACCAGCGGCAGGAACCATAAGAAACAGCGCCGGTACTAACTTATTCTTTGAGGGAACATTGAGTACTGCTACTGGTTCTGATATAACCCTCAACTCAGGTGACGATATCATTCTACAGGGTAAAAGTTTCCCAGGTACTGATTCAGAAGGCGGAGACATCAATCTTTATGCTGGCGACAGCGATCCAGGTAACGGCGGTGGCGATATAGCCATAATAGGCGGCCACGCTGGACAACTTGATGGACCATTTGATACTGGTAATACTGGCGGTAACATTACTATCGGAGGTGGTTACGGTGTTGGATATACAGAACGTGGTGGTAATGTAACTCTCCAAGGCGGCTCTGGTGATTATAACAACGGTGGTAATATACTGCTTGCTGGTGGTGCTGGTGGCCCCAATGGTCTAAAACTCAGCGGTGCGGCAGTCGCAATAATAGAAAACCTCAATCCAGTTAGAGTAACCTTTAATACAGCACATCGTTTAGTGTCAGGTGATACCGTTGTGTTTGAAGGCATCACTACAACTACACAATTGAATAATCGAATGTTCTATGTCAGTGATATCAGTGACACCGTAGTAGATCTGTTTTACGATCCTGACGCAACTATTCCAGTTGATGGTACTGGACTTACAGCCTACAGCACAACAGTCGTAACTGCTATAAATGGTAACAACGAAAGTAATAATGTATTCTCAGAATATACATCGAATTATCCAGACCTTGTTAATGTGATTGTTGGAGATCTAGTATCAGGAGTTGGAATATTTGGCATTAAGGTAGTAACATCTATAACAGAACCAACTCCTGGATTGATACTAAT
>Ga0129333_10004998_pt1 | contig 12428 bp, 24 predicted proteins | sample CPB6_08_DNA_FD_94474 | JGI IMG/M metagenome (GOLD analysis project Ga0129333, IMG submission 94474) | Freshwater to marine salinity gradient microbial communities from Chesapeake Bay, USA - CPBay_Sum_0.6_0.8_DNA | ecosystem: Environmental > Aquatic > Marine > Coastal | place: USA: Chesapeake... | reverse complement strand
ACTATTAATTGACTGGGGACAAAGAAACTATATAAACCCTCCTTATAGTATAAAATTAAAAAAAGCATTTGTATTAAAAGCACTTGAAGAGAGCAAAAAAGGTAAATTGTGTGTATTATTATTGCCAGTTAGTACAAGTACAAAATTATTTCACGAAATTATACAGCCTAATGCAAATGAAATACGATTTATACAAGGACGAATAAAATTTATAGGTATAAATACTAAAGGAGAATTAGTAAATAATAAAAGTCCTATGCATGACAGTATGATCGTAGTATTTGGAAATAAAAATAAATAACAATAAAAAAATAAACTAAAAACTAAAAAAATGGAAAATCAAGAACAAATTACTAAAAACAAATTTATGAAACCAAAATCTCAATTAAAATTAGAATTTAAAATGCATAAAATTTCAAGTGCAATTGAAAATTTACGTTGGGCATTAATTTATGAAACATTAGATTGTGAAAATTCCCAACATTATTTTGATAAATTAAATGATGCAATACAGGAATATCATAATACTTATTTACAAAATGATTTTAGAATAAACAATTAAAAACTAAAAAAAATGGAAAATCAATTTATCAGTCAATTAGGCTCAGCCGATCTTCAAAGTTATATTTTATGCTTACAAGCATATCAAAATTCTCAATGTTATGGTGAAGATATTATGTATGTAGGTTTTAATAAATATAGTGGATATGTATATATTACATTGGAGAATGGTATACAAATTGCATCTTGTTTTGGAAATAGTGTAGATTATATTATTAATGATTATGATACTGGGGATGAGGAATTTTTTGATACTTATGAGGATGCAATAAATCATCTCGAATTAAAATCTTTAAAATAAACAATTAATGAAAAATTATGAGGAGATAAGTAAGGAGTGTGAATATATTGATACCAATATTGATCCTCCTCCTCCCATAATTACTATACAAAATCATACTATTGCTACATCAGGCAATTTTATAACATTAACTGGACTTCCAAAATCAAGAAAAACTACCTTTGCCGTATTTGGTATTGCATCGGCATTAACTGGAAAATCTTTTTTTGATATTAAGGTAAATTTGAATGAAGATGAAAAAATAGTCCTATTCGATACGGAGCAGAGCATATATGATTTTTCTAGGCAAATGAAGATGTTAAAAAAAGCAATTAATAAGCCTAGTTTACCTGATAATTTTAAGGCTTATTTATTTAGAAAATATGATCCAGTTGATGTACTTAATAGTATGTATTATGTAATTAAAAATAATTTACCAAAAATAATAATAATTGATAATTTAACGGAGCTTGTTATTAATCCTAATGATGTAAGCGAGAGTAAATCAGTAATTCAATTTTTAAAGCGTATTACAGCTGAGTATAATATAGTTGTAATATGTTTACTGCATCTTAACAAAAATAATTTAATGAGTACTGGAAATTTAGGCTCTCTTGCTGATCGTGGAGCTCAAAGTGTATTAAAAGTTACTCTTGATAAAGATTTGGGAGTGAGTACATTAGAGCCTATTTTATTAAGATCATCAGCTCACTTCGAGCCTATTTCAATAACATATAATAATGATTTAAAAAAGTATGAACAAACTAAAACTGAAAAAAAAGATACTCGCAAAAAATTTGTTTTATCCTCCTTAACAAGCGTAGATCATATTAATAGGCTTAATGTTATTTTTTTAAATGTAAAGGAATGGACTTATGGAGAATTTGTGGAGGAGATTAAAAAAATATACGGAGTAGGGACAAATATTTCAAAACAGCAAATAATCCCTTATTTATTAGGCAATAACTATTTAATAAATAATAAAGGATCATATTCAAAAAACGATAAAATATGAGCTACGAAAAAATTTTTACACTAACAATAAATTTAATTATAATATTTATTTTAATAATAATATTAAAAAACTGGAACAAATAAAAATAAAAAATATGGAAAATTTAAATTTACCTCCCACATTTGATGAAACCTTGAGTGATATAGGATTTCACGTAAATAAACAAATTAATGATGATGATCTTTTAAAGATTATGATTATTCACGAATTACGAGTAATGAATTTTAATCTTGATGATATTAGAATATCATTGATAAGTATAGCTAATGATATAACAATGGGAAAATGAAAAAACTATCTTATAAATACGAAAAAAAATTTGATGTAGCTGGAGTTACAATGGCTATTTTCACAAGAGCTGTAAATCATACTGGCAATATTGAATTTGAATATAGAAAAAATGAGGCTATAAATTTAAGCCTCACAATGGTACAATGTTGTAAGGATGCAATTCAATTTTGTTATAATCATCTCAGTATTACTCAAGATGAATATAATAGAGCTTGTGAATTTTATGATGAAGTAAAGGAAAAAATATCAAAACTATAATTATGAAAAAATATCTTTTTAAACTCAAAGTAGTATTATTAATAATATTTACTAATGATAAATATTATGTTACTAGAACTCGTAATGGTAGACCAGTAAATTTTTATGAACTATGAAAAAACTACACAAAGCCTTAATGGAATGGTATGAATTTGTATCTAGATATGGCGTTAAATCGGAATGCCATATTATATACAGCTCTTATTATTATGTAAATAAGTTTGGAGAATTACAAATACATTACTCTTATATTTTTGCAAGGGGATCAAGAGAATATTTATCAAAATACGGAGATATTATATTATGAGAAAATATGTAGGTATAGCAAAAATATATCCTGATAAATGGGTAAAGTATAGAACTAATCATCCTCATAAGTTAGTTGATTTTTTAAGTAAAAAATTTGAAGGATTATTATTTGTAAATTTTTACGAAAAAAAATCAGGTAAATTAATAGGTAACTGGGGAAAAAATATGGGTTTTAGGGGATTGTAGGCTTAATAACAGCGTAAAATAAAAAATCCGAGTTATTGTATAGCTCGGATTTTTTTGTGCTTAGAATTAAATCTAATATGCAACCTTGTACGGCTCAAATTTAATAAAAATAATAATGATATATAAAATAAAAATAAAAAAAAATAGGTAAAAATACTAATACCCCTAAAATTATCCTGATTTTCAAGCAATTAACCAAAAAAAATTTAAAATTTATATTTACATTAGTATATATTTAATATTTAAGGTTTACAAAGTGCATAATGAGTTTAAACCACGTAGTTTAAACGAAATACCATAATAGGTTTAGTTTATTTGCATATATATATGCAAATTAAACCTTAAACCTCTAAATATTGGTATCTTTTTTAAGTGTTTATGTTAGTTTTTAAGTGTTTTTTTATGATTTTTTGTTTATAACCTCGTATTTAATTAACAATGGCTTAAAAACGGACTTTGTTTTAATAATTTTGATAAGTGATTAATCCAGTATTAAAACCTAAAGGAAATAATTACCTAGTAAGTGAGTATCAAACTGCTGGTCAAATTGCTGGAGCAATAGTAAAAGCAATTCAAGAGAGTAAGCCTTCAGCCCAATATTTGAGTAAATTTTTTAAAACTAATAATCCAGTAAAATCATTACGATTATTATTTTGGTTTACAAAAAAAGCTGTACCATACAAAAAAGAGAGTGGAAATTCCCAAACTGCAAAAACCTTGCCTCGTATTTTATCGGATGCAAATAAGGTAAAAATAAACGGAGTTATTGGAGGAGATTGCAAACATTATTCGATACTCGTAGGATCAATAGGCAAGGCACTAGGAATACCAATGAAATTAAGATTAATAGCTCAAGGATATACACCCGTACCTAATCATATATATTGTATTGCTAAAATTAATGGTAAGCAATATATAATTGATCCAGTATTAAAAGAATTTAATAAAGAGGCAAAATATAACTATAAGTATGATATAAAAATATGAAAAATTTAATTGAAAATAATAATCCTATTGGAGCTATTGATCCAGCATTAACAAAAAAAGCTGTTGAGCAAGGGAAAAAATTAGCTACAAGATTTGCAAAAGATCCAGCGTTTCGCAAAAAAGTAGTAGATGTAGCTAGTAAAATTAAACGTGGAAAAAAAGTAGAAAAAACAATTAATAAGTGTACTCCAAAATTACAAACTGATAATCAAACTGGAATTGATATCCCTCCAGTTAAAATTGAAAAATCAAATAATACTACAAGAGCAAAAGAGGGAGATAAAATAAAAATACTAACTGGAAGTAATGCTGGAAAATCAGCAATAGTAAATTCAGTCAAGGGAGAAGATAAATTTGAATTAACAATACTATAATTATGGCTACACAAATAATAGATTTAAAAACTGATGAGTACGAAATATTAAAAGATGAACCAAAAAATTTGGATGAACCTGATAAAAAAAGTGATCCATTTGGAAATTCAATGTTATATGCTGGTATAGGCGTTTTAGCTCTTATATTTTTATTAATCAAAAAAAGAAAATAATATGGCATTACATTTTTTAAATGGAGTAAAAAAATTAGTTAGTAAAAAAGCTATAATAACTCCAGCGACAAAAAAAACAGCTAAAATAAAGTTAGTTGTAAATAAAGCTATGCAAACTCCAGCTGGTAGAAAAGATTTGAGCAATTTTAATGCTGGAAAAAGAATGTTGCAAATACAAAAAGCTAAAAGCAAAGGATTAATAAGTGAAAAAACTGCATCAAAAAAGATGTTACAATTAGCTCCAGTATTACAAAATGAAGTTGAAAATAAAAAACAAAATGAGTTATTAGATAATTATTCTAGTAGTCAAATAATTGATCAATACGATCAATCTCCCAGTCCTAAATTTATGAATAGTGAAATAGATAAGGAAATAACGGAGGGAGTAGATGAAGTAAATAAGCCTGAATTTGATGTACCTAGTCCAGAGAGTGAAACAAACGGAGCTGATGTGGGATGTAATTATATTAAAGGTAGTAATTATAATAGAATTGCTATGTCAGGAGCTTTTAAAAAAGTTAAGCAAGTAGCAAAAAAATATAAAATTAATGCTCAAAAAAAAGTTACTGAACTTGATAAAGCTATGAAACAAGCTAAAAAAGAGGGTAAGCCGAGAGTATTTGTAGCATTAAAAAAAGCAAAGCAAGGTATAGTAAATACAGCAAAAAAAACTGGATTAGCTATTCCGAGAGCATCTTTTTTAGGTATGCTACAATTAAATGCTTTTAATTTAGCTAATAAATTAACTCTTTTAGCACAAACAAAAGCTGGTAAAGATAAATTATTTGATGTGTGGGTAAATAAATTTGGAGGTAACTGGGATAAATTAAGAGGGGCTGTAAATACAGCAAAATCTCCAATTTGGAAAAAAAATCAAATAAAAATAAACGGACTTATGTATGTTCCAATGAAACCTACAATCGGAGAGCCTACAACTATGGCTACAATAACAGCTTTTGTTACAACAGCATCTCCAATAATAGCATCAATATCTCCACTACTTAAAAAAGCTGGTATAGATACAAAAGATATTGATCAAGCAAATCAATTAGTAAAAAGTGGATTAGCATCTCAAATAAAAACTGAAGTAAATACTCCAAAGGATGATATTTTAGTTAAATCGGAGGCTAAAAATGAATATTGCTCATAAATAAAAAACAAAACAAAACAAAAAATCAAAAAACCAAAAACAATGGCACGTAAAAGAAAAAAAACATCACGACGTCGGTCACGTCGTATGGGAGCTTTAAAACCATCCCTAAAAAATATTGACTTTATGAATATTGCTGGAGTAGTGGGAGGAGGAGTATTGGCAAAAGTAGGTAAAGGAGCTGTAACAAAAATGTTACCTAGTGGAGTTAAGCCTCAGTACGTATCGGGAGGTATGTTAGTAGCTGGAGCATTACTTCCTATGTTTGTTAAAAATCGTCTAATCCAATCTCTTGCTACTGGATTTATGGCTGTAAGTGGAGCTGATTTATTAGTAGATATGGGAGTAGTAAAATTAAATGGATCGGAATTTGGCGAAGATGTATTTGGCGAAGATGTACTCGGAGGAGATATGGACATCCCAGTAATTAACGGAGATGATGATATTCCAGTAGTAAATGGATCGGAATTTGGCGAAGATGTACTCGGCGAAGATGTACTCGGAGAAGATGAAGATAATATGTAATATGCAACTTGTAAACCTTAATTAATAAAAATATAAACAAATAAAACAAAAAAACAATGGCACGTATAAATTATGCCCAATTAATGGCAAAATACAAATCAATCGGCAAGGGAGCTGTACGATTAACACAATCATCTTTATATTTAAGTTTACCAATTAATAGTACTCAAACTACTTATAATTTTGAGATATTAGAGAGTCAAACTGCAAATTTAACAGCTGATCAAATTAGGTTAAATATCAATGATGAGTTTATTTGTACTACATTAGGTATCTACGCTGAGGGAGAATTAACTATTGGAGGTATTGGACAAGGTATTAAACGTTTATTTACTTATGCTCCAGTTGAGAATGTTGCTACTGGGCGATTATTTGAAAATCTTTACAATGGATCATTACAAATATCAGTAAATAACATTGTGTTCCTTGATAAATTTGATACTCGTAAACACGAATTTATACCAATAACACAATTTGGTAGCTTTGCCGCTGGTACACAGAATGCTACTCAAAGTAACGGACAATTCTCAAAAGTAGGTATGTTCCCAATCGAGCCTAGCTTAACTTTATCAGGTAGTAAGAAAAATCAAATCCAATTACAGCTACCAACAGCTATATCTACTGGCTGTAATGTTCAAATTACTGATAATAGTGGAGGTACTACAAATTATGCGATCAGCCGTATTGCTGTTTTGATGCGTGGCTTGAATGCACAAAATGGATCAGTATTCCAATCATAATAAATAAATATAAACCTGAAAAAAGAGGGAGTAAAATCCCTCTTTATTTCGATAAATAAAAAAATATGCAAAAAATAATTCGTCACGAACTAGTTGAGATTTTAATTCCAGCTGGATCAACACTAACAAGATTTCAATTTCCTGATATTCCCAATTTACGTAATAGTCATATATGGGGATTTCAAGTATATACAAGGGATGAAGTAACAAATAGTATTATATCGGGAGCATCTGTTTGCACTCATACTGTTGTATTACATCAATCTTTTATTACTCTTGTAAATTATGGAGGCAAGGAATTTATGAAACAAATTCCAGCTATTAATTTTAATACAATTAGTTTTGATTTAAATACCTCTACGAATGCTTTTGATACCAATAATAAGGGACTAATTGGTCAAAAAGTGAACTACCCCAAAAGCTATGTGGAATTTTCCGTTGCTCCAGCTGGAGGATCAGTTACAAGCTATTTAACATCAGTATATTATTCCTTACCAATGGCTGAGGAAGAAAAAGAGAGTGGTTTTAGTTTTGGTAAACGTGGTTAATTAAAAAAAAATAAATTTATGAATGTAGATTTTTTCGGACTTGATAATATTGTAAATTATATAAGATTATCATCATTAAGCAAATTTGAAATTTATCATCTAGTACAAAATGAAAATTCCCAGCCTTTATTTAGTAATTATGATTGTAATACTAATGACGGAGCTGTAATTCGATTTGAAACTTTGTGTAAATCTTTAAATCCTAATACTCCTTATAAAATCTCATTATTTGATGCTTTTAATACTACTACTGATGAGTATGGAAATATTAAAACTGCAAAATCAAAAAGTAAAAAAGATAAAATGGTAGCTACTTTTTGTCTTAATAACGTATTTAAGGGAAATAGCACAGATCAAACAAATAGTAATAATTATAGTGGTATTGATGCTATCTCCCTTAAAAACGATATAATCTCGGAATTAAAAAAACAAGATGATGAAAATAGGATTTTATCAGAGATTAAAAAATTATCGGATCGATTAGAATATTTAGAGAATGATGATGAGGAAGATGCTGATGTGGGAGAAGATCAAAATCAAATTAATCAATTAATGGGATTATTAGGATTATTAAAAAAACAGCCTGATCCCTCTTTAAATGGAGATGTAAACACTATTGAGGATGATAAATTAAAACTCAATAATGCTATAAAAAAATTATATAAGAATAATAAAAACCTAGCTGATGATTTAACAAAATTAGCTGATATATCCGAAACAAATCCAGCTATGTTTAATATGCTTTTAAATAGTTTACGCAACCTTTAAACCTTTATTATGAGAAAAAAATATAGATACCAATTTTACGAAGTTAGTCAAGATACTACATTAGTATTGGAAAATCCCTCTTATATAAAATTCGTAAATATAGGTCAGTTACCAGCTGGACTGGGAGTAGGTATGTTAGCTACTATAAATAACGTATTTCAATTAAGTACTATTGGTAACAATTTACAGCCTACAATATTTCCAAACGAGGCTGGATTTCCGAGTGAGCTTGAATTATGGAATGAAGATGATGCAATAGATGTAAAGCAATACACTATTAAATTTACTGGAACAATAGGAAGATTATTTGTAATTTGTAAATACTACGTAAAATGAAAAAACTAAAAAAAGGATCATTGGAGGCTAAAAGATTTATGGCTAAAATTAGAGCTATGCGAAAATCATCTCCAAAAAAATCAAAAAAAATATCAGGATCAAGCCATAAGGACACAAAATCTCATAATGTTAATATAAGAGTGTTAAGTGGAGATAAAAAAAGTGTTTATATTGATTTTTATAATAAGAAAAAAAACTTTAAAAAAGATCGTAAATACTTTAAAAATGATCAAGAGGCAAAAAATTGGGCATTAAAAAATTTACAAAAATTTGATATTGATATGATTAAAGATGCAAATATTGGTAAAATAAAAAAAGCTCCAGTTAAAAAAGCAAAAAAAGTAAATGTAAAAGAGTATTTAAAAAAACGTGGATTAAGGATGCCTCACGGATACGAAACTACAAAAAGAGTGAGGATAACTGGCACTCCTCCCTATAAAGATCCTGATGCTGTAAGGGAAATACAATTATATGCTGATAATAATTCTCAATTATATTTTTCACGTAAATTACCTATATTAAAAAATTTACAAAAAAAATATAAAAAAGGGACTTTTGATGTAAATAAAGCATCTAAATTATGGAGATATTATATTGATGATGCTATGCAAAGGTATCACAAAGAATTTGGAAATCGTGGCAAGTGGTATGATATGATAAATACTACTGATCGGCAATTACTGGCTAATGAATATGCTGAAGATACATTAAATGAATTTGAATTGGGCAATTTTGTAAGCTAGTGTATAATATTTTACCATATACAAAAAAAAGAGCTAAAATTTTAAATGTAAATATTCTATCATCTAAAAATAAAAATAAAAAAATAGATGTATATGATAAAAACTGGAATTTTATAACAAGTATTGGAGCAAGAGGATATTTAGATTACCCAACATATTTAAAATATTATGGCAAAAAAATAGCTGATCAAAGAAAAAAATTATATAAAATGAGGCATAATAAAGATAGATTTAAACGTGGAACTGCTGGATATTATGCTGATAAATTATTATGGTAATGGAAAATAGAGATAACACAAAATTAATTACAAATATTGTTTTAATTGGAGGCATATTATTTGTAGGATATAAAATATTTGATAAATTTTTTAGCAAACAAAATACAAAAAAAGAGGAAGAAACTTTAAAAGGATATGATAAGGATTTAGATGAGTTAAAAAAACAAGGTATTACTCCCACTTTTGATGCTAGTAAATATAATGATGATGCAAACTCTATAAAAAATCAATTAAGTGGAATTGAATCTTATTCTAATGAATTAAAAGTTATTTTAACTATTGTAAATTGTGTTAAAAATATGGCTGATTGGGTTATGCTTAAAAAAGCATTTGGTATACAAGATATATCGGATGCTTTTTATGGAAGTACAAAATATACACTAGTACAATTATTACAAGATCAATTAGATAATCACGTTCCTTTATATTTTAAAGTTGAGGAAGATAATCCTCCAGCTGGTCAAAGAGCGTGGTCATATACAAGTATTTTTGGAGGAGATTTAACACTTAATGTATTAAATAAATTTTTACAATCTAGATTACGAATTACAATATGAAAATAACTACTTTATACGAATACTGGACTAAAATTTTAAATAAACCTCTACCAAAATGGCAAGATAGGAAATTTATTTATGATTTTTTTAAATTAAATGAATTGCAACCTTTAAACCTTTATTCTAATTATACTGGAAGTTTAAAACAAAATATTGCTTTTTTGAATTTTTTAATTGATGAAAAAAATAAGGATCAAGTAAATAAATATTTTAATCCTCAAATACAAAGTGAAACTGATAATAATACAAAAAAATCAGGATCATATATTTTACCTATAATTATAGGATTATTAGTTTTAGGGTTTTTAGTTAAAAAGAAAAAATGAAAAATGTTAAGGGTAAAATAATTAATGCAAATCTTAAATTTCAAAATATTAATGATGCTGTTGTAACTATACCTATAATAAAATTTGGAGCTACATCATCATATAATGGTACATCCGATATTAACGGAGAATTTAATATTGAAATGTCGGATGATGATTATAATAAATTAATAGCAAATAAATTCCCAATTAAAGTTGAAAAATTAGGTTTTGAAACTGAGTATTTAAATATAGATGATTATCCTAATTTACAAGGAATGCTGATTAATTTGACTCCAGTTAAAAAAAATAATAATATGTTAAAATATTTATTATTAATTGGATCAATTTTAGTATTATGGAAAATAACACGAAAAAAATAACAATAGCATCCTTTATAATATTAATTTTAATTTTATTAAAAATAAAATGAATAAAAATATTTTTAGTGGTAAATCTAGGACATTAAGCATTAATAGTGGTTATGGAATGAGGGGGGGGAGATTACACGCTGGAGTAGATTATTTTGGTAAGGGAGGAGATAAGGTATTTGTAAAAAAAACTGGCAAAGTGTTACGTGTAGAAAAAAATTGTGTTATTGGGAATAGAGGATGTGGAGGAGGCTGGGGCAATTTCGTTGAAATACAGCACACTCCTGAAATAAAAACTCTTTATGCTCACTTAACGGATGTATTTGTAAATACTGGAGATAATATTGCTAAAAATCAAATAATAGGTACTATTGGCAATACTGGAAATAGTAGAGGAAATCACATGCACTGGGAATATTATTTGAATGGTAATAGAATTAATGGATCGAGCTTTGCTAATGAATATTTAGGAATTGAAGAAACGTGAAAATAATTAAAATAAAAATGATTACTGGATATATAAAATATATATACCCACTACAAATAAAAATATACAACTTTATAAAAATATTATGAATAATATAAACGATTTAATAAATAATGTGCAAAATAATCCTTCAGCCTCAGCTACTGCTAGTACATTACTGACTTTAATATTTGGCTTTGTAATTAGGATTATTGAATTAAAACATCTTAAAAAGTGTGGTAAATTAAAAGATGAATAATGATGAAATAATATATAATATTGCTTTAAAAAACGGATTTAATCCTACACAAGCATTATTTATAATAGGTCAAAGCAGACACGAGAGTGCTGACTATACCAGCAACGTATATATACAAAACAATAATGGTTTTGGTATGAAATACGTTGCTCAACCTCTTGCAACTAGAGGGACATTAGCTCCTCCGAGAGAGAGGATAAGACCAATAACAGCTAATATTAATTATTATTCAAAATATAGAACTTTTGAAGATAGCGTAAAGGATGCAATAGAGAGGCTTTTTAATATTACTATTAATGGAGTTACTCCAGCTATGTTGCGTTCAGCTAGAACATCATTAGAGTATGCCGAAATGCAAAAAAAGAGGGGATATTTTGGAGGGACTGCATTAAGGTATAGTAAGGGAATTGATGCTGGAATAAAAAAAGTAGATTTAAAAAATATAACAAAATCATCATTAAATGTATTACCCCTTATAATAATTTTTTTTACATATTATATATATAAGTTATTAACAAATAAAAGTTGATAAAATACACTTGACTTTTAAGAATTAAGAGTATAGATTTGTACTCAGTATGTGCAAATTATCTCAAAACAAATTTAATCCTAAAACTGATAATATCGGTTTTTTAGCCCCAATGCACATACTGGGGCTTTTTTATTTATTAACCTTTAAAAACAATTTATGAAAAATAAAAATTTAAAAAATCATGATAACTGGCAAACTCCAAAGGAATTTTATGATAAATTAAATTTAGAATTTAATTTTGATTTTGATCCATGTCCTTTAAATAAAAACGAAATTAAACAAGAGAATAATGGACTATTAATTGACTGGGGACAAAGAAACTATATAAACCCTCCTTATAGTATAAAATTAAAAAAAGCATTTGTATTAAAAGCACTTGAAGAGAGCAAAAAAGGTAAATTGTGTGTATTATTATT
>Ga0129333_10004997_pt1 | contig 12430 bp, 5 predicted proteins | sample CPB6_08_DNA_FD_94474 | JGI IMG/M metagenome (GOLD analysis project Ga0129333, IMG submission 94474) | Freshwater to marine salinity gradient microbial communities from Chesapeake Bay, USA - CPBay_Sum_0.6_0.8_DNA | ecosystem: Environmental > Aquatic > Marine > Coastal | place: USA: Chesapeake Bay... | reverse complement strand
CGCCCAAGCTGATGCGGAACAACCGGCGTCGTCGGCAGGCCCGTCGTCGGAGACTGAGCTACGGTGCCGTAGTTGAACGAGTACTGAATGCCGCCACCGCCAGAGCCACCAGCAGCAAGTGCGCCGGGAACCCACGATGTGCCGTTGTACTGAAGAATCTGTCCATTGCTCGGCGCCGACGAACTAACGGCAACACCCTGAAGCGCAGCGACCGTGGGCGACGGGTACGTTCCAGACAGGTCACCGGAGGCAGCGCCATCTGGCGGCAAGCTGGCCGGCGTGTTGCTCAGGTCGGCGTAATCGCCGCTTGTTGCAACCGTCGCAAGGCCCGTCACCTGGGTTGCGTCAATTGTCAGCAGAGTCTCATCGATGCCAATCGGTGAACCGGCAGAACCGTCACCCGTGATGGGCGACGACACGTTGACCGTCCCGCCACCACCACCACCAACAGCCGGCGCCCAAGCGGTGCCATTCCAGGTCAGTACGTCGTTGGTCGCAGGCGTGGCCGACGACACGGGGTTGCCGTAGATGCCGACGACAACCTGTGACGCCTCAGTACCCGAGAGGTCGCCACCGGGGGACATCCCGAAGTCGGCGCTCGGCCCGGTCACGGTAGCCTGAGCCAGCAGCACGCCACCGGAGCCCGAGGTCCGCGTGAAGACGACACGCAGGAACTGGAACGCCAAGTTGGTGACGGGAACAAGGTACTGCCCGTCACCGGAGATGGCTACCGAGGCATTCGGCACAGCGACCCAGTTGGTCGGCACGAACTCGCCAATCGGGAAGGCCGACGAGGAGTCGTCGTTCGACGCCTCAAGCGACACTGTACCCGCGCCGGTTGAGCCGGTCACCGTGACAACGACAGTAACTTGCGTACTCTGCGTTACAGGAATGGCCCCGCTGACGAGGCTGGACGACGGCTCTGCTTCAATCGCGGCGTAGGTAACGGTTCGCATTAGCGCCTCCGGTTCTTCAAGGCCTTGGCGAACGAGCCGCCAATCTTGCCGTCGTCAATGCTGCCCCGGCTGCGTCCGGTGTACAGCTCCTTCATAATCGGCGCCGCGTCCTCGACGCCGAAGCCAACGGAGCCGCCACAGTGCGAGCAGACATCGCCGCCACGGGCGCGGTACATGGACGGGTCCATGATTTCGCCACCCTGCGCCTTGCGCGGAACATCCTTGGCAGAGCCGAATCCGCAGCGCGGACAGGCCTCGCCAGCGTCAACGGCCAGCGGCTTGTCGTCCAGCGGGTAGTCGCACGCGGGGCAGCGCGAGCCGCTTTCGGCGTAGACCTCGCCGCCAAACGCCTTGCGCTTGACGTACTGCGGAATCTTCTTTCCCTTGGATGCCTCGTCGTACTCCTCGGCAACCTCGGGGGCCAACTTGCCCTGCGAGACCAGGTGATGGAACAGGCGCTGCTGCGCCCTAGACTGATACGGCATTTCAGACTCCTACAGCGGATAACCGCATGGGTTACTTGCTTGTCACATCGGTTGGGAGCCGTCGCTGTAGGCGAGGGAACCATAACCGAAAGGGTTGCGTGCGTCTAGCGCGACCTGTTCCAAGACCCAACACCTCGCTGGGCCTCCCTGCGTGCGGACGTATTGTACTCGGCACGATTGGCCATGTTTAGCTTGTTGGCGCGGGAAACAGGCATCTGCGCCTCCGGTTCTTGTTTTTGTTGCTGCCGGTAAAGAGACTGCGCCGCCATCGCAATCGCAGGACTTGTTTGCCCGTCAATGTCAACGCCAAGCAGCATTGAAATCGTGCGACGGCGCGAAGCGGTGATGTCTGGATTCTCTTCAAGGCCGGTGACAATCCTGTCGCGAATTTCGCCCATGAGTGCGGGGTAAACCGCCTCAACAGCCTGCACTTGCTGGCGGGTCAATGTGCCTTCGCTTGCGTCTCCGAGGATCGACAGCGGCATGTCTACCGTGCGATGGATTCGATTGTATTCACGCACCTGCGCGTCCGTAGGCTCCCAGTTCTTGAGCTGCATTGGAGGCAGATTCGGGGGCGGCTTGGGAACCTTTGAGTCAAGGTAAGAGGCAGCAGCCGACGTAACGGTGTTTGCGTGTGATGCAATCCCTGGTGCGTCATCGGAGAGCGGACCATTAAACTCGTCAAGCTTGTTGAATGCGTTATCGTCTCCAGCGGCCAGCGTTCGGACAGAGTCAATGTTCTTCTGATACTGCTCGCGCTCCTGCTTGGCGGACAAAACGGTTCCGGCAGTAGCTAGGCGACGAATCGTTGTTGGTGCGCCGCTTCGGATGATTGCGTTGGTGCCGGCATCAATCTTTCGAGACGCGTTGTTTGCCATTCGCTCAAGCGAAGCAAGCGTCTTCATGTTGCGTTCTGGATTGGATGCAAGCTTGGTTGCTCCAGCGCCAACAGACGCCAGCCAGCCAATCACCGGATGAATGTAGTACCCAAGAGCAGCGCCCTTGTGGGCCACATCAATTGCATCCATAAGGCCGCCGGACTTTGCGCCAGAGCCGATTGCATCAAGCCGGCTTGATACGTCAGCATCCCGCTTGGCCAGCAGTTCTTTATACCGCTTGGATGCGGATTCCAGTTCCTCTGCTGCTAGTCGCTTGTCTTCAATCGCCGCTGCTTTTGCTTGTTCGTATTCCGCCTTGGCGGCTTTGGCCTCTGCTTTGTGGGCCTCAAGAGCGCGCTTGTATTCGGCGCGTATTGCCGCAGCTTCTTCCTTGCTTGAGGCTTTGGCTATCTCTGACTCTGCCTTGGCCGCAACCTCCTTTTGCTTTTCAACCGCCCTTGCTGCCTTGAACTCTGCTCTTGCGGCCTCTGTCTCGGACTTGTATGCGGCCTTGGCGGCTTTAAATTCGGCGAGTTTGACCTTGTTGGCGGCGGCAGACATGGCCTCATCAAGAGCCTTGCTGGAGGCTACCGAGGTTTCCCGCAGTGTCTCGGCCAGCATCTCCTTGTTGAAGTTTTGTTTGGCATACAGGTCCGTCTTCTGAACCTCGTCAATAAGGCGAGAGTCGGAATCAAGAACAGTTTTCAAGTTCTGTAGCCAACTAACAGATGCCTCGTCCGGCATCCCGGTGGCCGGGTCGATTTTCAATCCATTGACCCTGTCAAGCACCTTTTTGCGGTCAACTTCGTAAACGGTTCGACCGCCCTCAACCTCTACCTTCTTGAAGAAGTCCTTGAGATGCCGCTTAACGGCAGGGTTACGCTCCGTCAGCATCTGATTGAATTCGCCCTCTCGTTTGCCGGCGTATCCCCAGAGGTCTGAGTCAGACAGCATATCCACAAAACGACGATGCAGGCCCATGATGGCGCCATTGGACATTTGATCGGCAAGTTTGATGCTGGCGCGTTCTTCCCTTGGGATGGTCTTGTCCCAAATGTCCCGCTTCATCTTTTTTAACTTGCTATGAATTTCTGCTGGCGACGGGTCAGTGGACAGAAACGATTCAAGTTTCTCTGCGGCGTCCGACATTCGCTTGCGAACTACGTCGGGATATTTGAGCGGATCATCAACCAGTGACACAAGCCGCTTTGCATCCTCAAGCAGGCCGTATGCTGCATTTCGATACGGAATCGCCGCAGCGCGACCAGAGCGAATGTCTTCAAGCATCACGTTTTCGGCAAACGTCGGCGCTCTGGTGCCGATGCTATCGAGCATCTGCTGTTCAAGTTCGGCCGTCTGACGATTGACTCGTGTGTCAATAATTTTGCCGGTTTCAATTTTGCGAAGCTCGGCATTGGCCCACATCTCAAGGTCGTTGGTGGCCTTGTGCCTCTGCTCAAGAATGTCGCTTAACTCCCTTGCAACCTTGTTGGCCTCTGATGGCTTGAGTGTCGGAGCCGCAGGCCTAGGCGCAGGGGTAAATACCTCAGACGGAGTGCGAACTCGCTCCATCTCTGTTGTGATAATTTCCGGCTTGATGGGTTTTGGTTTTGCTGCTGGAGCCTCTGGCATCGGCATCGTTTCCCGCATAACGGGAGCCTCGCCAACAGACCCAAGTCGCTCGTTAATCATTTCTCGCAGCGACTTGTCCTTGAGTTCGCCTCGGCGCGTCGTTGCGGTGGCAATGTCTTCAATGTCGCCGCCGGTCATCCATGCGCTGACCGCAGGAAACTTTTCAACGATAAAATCGCGCGTCTTGGATGCACCAGCCTTACCGGCGCGAATCAAACCACGAGCGCCAACACCGGCAAGGCCAAGCGCTGAACTGATGCCAGCATTCAGCAGCGCTCCCTCTTCAAGTTCGGCAAGAACCTTTTCAGAGGTCAGGTCAGTGCGACCGAGCGCAGTCTCGTCAGCAATCTGGCCAGACGTAAGAAGCGCGCCCTCAATAGCGCTGCCAATCGGAACCGACAACCTCTTGGAGACAATCTCCTTTGCGACAGGCGAAATCCTGCTAAGGCCAGGCGTCAACTCAATTGTGCGCTTAACGGCATCTTCGGCTGAACGGTGAAGGCTATCGGTGGACAACGACTTGATGGCACGAGCAGTTAGCGTCTTGTCGGCAGCTTGCTGGAGCGCCTGAACCCGTGGGGCCTGCTCAACCGCTGCGCGAGCAAGCGTAATTCCCTCGGTGCTACCAGCTTCAATGGCGGCAGATGCAGCGGCCTCGGTTGCGGCAAGTTGCGCGGTCGCATCAGCAGCGGTCTTGATAGCGCCTGGAATGCGTTTTGCGGCGGCTCCAGCAATGGTCGGAGACAGGATGCCTGCAATGGTTCCGGCAGTAGATGCAAACGGATTGGCTTCTTCTCGGGCTTTAATTTCCTCGGCAGACGAAATGCCAAGTGTTTGCTCAAGGCCGCTGACGGTCGTGTACTTGGCAAGCGTGCGAGCAAGCTCTTCTCGCGTCTCTCTTGCCTGCCGAGCCTTGGAGTATTCTTCCCAGTTTTTGGGCTGTCCGTACTCCTCAAGGCTTGGAATCGCAGCCATGGCCGTCGCTGGAATGCCGGCAAGCGCGACGGGGGGAAGCGCCTCAATCGCCTTTTCTGCAAATGCCTTCACGCCACCAAGAGCATCCTGCTGCGCCGACAGCTTGGTGTTGAGCCGCGCCACCTGTTCGTCGCTGGCAGGCGTATAGCCGGACTCAACGGCACGCTGAACGTCCGCTGGGTCTACGACAGCAGCCTTGCCGGTCTGCGGGTCGACTAGGTATTGGCTGCGGTCAGGCATGAAACGCTACTCCTCAGAGGCAAGCTTCCTAATTGTCGGCGCCTGTTGACGCGCAAGCGCTTCTACCGCAGCTCTGCGTTCCGCAGGGGGAGATTTCCCGCCATACGTCTGAACGGCAAGCGCTTGGCTCTGCTTCACATCTGACAAGAGGTCTTCAATGACTTTGGATGGGTCGCCAAAGACGTTGTTTAGAATGCCTTCTGCGCCAAGGTCCGGGAGTCCGGTCTTGATGACCGTTGAGGCGGTCACGTTAAGCGGACGACCAAATCGTTCTGACTTGGTGTAACGCTCCAGCATCTGAGCAAGGGCCAACTTGGCATCCTGCCTCGCTTGGGTTCCGGGGATATAAACAGCGTATGGATTTTCCTTGAGGATTGTGAGTACCCGATTGGCTCCATTGATGAAGTCGCTTTGGCCAAGAATCTGCTCTTCAGCCTTGCGAGCCTGGGCTGGCGTTCCGGCCTCAAGCTGAATGTCCGTGCCTGGAATCGTAAACGAACGGTCGGATTTTCTCTCTGCCGACTCGGCTTGCAGTTTGGTTTCTTCAATCGACAGCTTGCGCTCTTGCTGTGCAAGCCTTGCGGCATCAAGCTCAAGCTCAAGGTCTTTGCGGCGCTGGTCTTCGCGACGAAGGCCAAGTTCTGCGCGTTGAATGTTGAGCGCGGCCTGCTGGCGAGCCTCTGCTGCTCGTGCTTCACGCATTTTTTCAATACGGTCTTCAGCACCAGTACGAAGAGACGCACCAAGCTGTGCAAGACCTTCCTTGGCCTTTGCTGAGGCAATCTGCGACGACGCAGACTCAAGCCTATTTGCCATCACCCGGGAGCCGATAGAGCGCACAATCTCTTCGGCCTGGTCGACCCTGTTGCCAGCGCGAACAAGGCGATTCAGCAGGGACTGCTGGTCGCGGCGCTGCTTTTCAAGGTCAGACTCAATGGCGTTTTCGTACATCTTCATAGCTTGATTTGGACCGCCCGTTAGTCCGGCAGCAATTGCGCCAGCCGCAAGAGACACTGCGGTGCCAATTTTGGATGCAGTGTCAAGTCGCGAAAAGTAAGAACCAACATTCTTCATGGCGGCTAAGTCTTGCTCAGCCTTGTCCATTATTTCGCGGTCCTTGGCGATTCGCGCATTCTGCTGCTCAATTTGAGCCTCAAGCCTTTTGGATTCAGCGTCAACCATCTCGGCGCGACGAAGCTGCGCGGCCTGCTCCTCAAGCACCTGGACACGGGCCTGCCCGTAGGCTTTGCCGGCTTCAGCACGAATGCGCTCTTCCGGGGTTTTCGTCGGGGCGGCTTCGGCGCGAGCGCGTTCTTCGGCTGTAACCTCTCGTACTGTTTGTGCCGCAATTTCGGCAGGCGTTGCATTGAGCGCAGTCAACTCAAGATCGCCGCCAGCAACAGATGCAGACCTTGCTCGCTCAGCCTCAGTCATTCCCTCTGGCGATGCAGCAGGAGACGCAGCCACCGGAGCAGTCGCAGGAGCAGCCGCGACCGATGCGGAAACGACAGGAGGCTCAGGCAACGCCGGTCGTTGCAGTGACTGTTTTTCGGTATCTGTCAGTTCTGCGTATGGCTTGTCGTAGATAAGCCGTGCAGCAGCCTCCGTCCTGTCGGCATTTGTCGGCACCACCTCCACTGGAGGTGACTGTGAAGCGGTCGGAACAATTTCTGCGCCCATACCCATGTCTGGACCAACCTCGCCAGCGCGAGCAAAATTCTTAACTTCGCCGCCTTGTGCAAAACGACGCAGACGCCCCACTGTGCTGGGCGACAGACCCTTCTTGGCGATGGTAATAGTCTTGCCGGTGGGGCCGGTTACCTTGAAGTGCGTTCCATGTTCAAACACTTGGCGCATTCGTAGGGTGGGGGCGCGCATGGTTATTCGTCCTCTGCTTCAAGGTCCATCAAGGTTTCCATCGCGTTGAGTCGCGACTCAAGCTCGTTCAGTCGTGACAAGGCTTGAATGTAATCTCGCGGCGTGGGCTTCTTCTTGGCTCGAATAGCCTCAACGAACTTCTTTGACCTTTCTGGCGCATCCTCGGACTGCGCCACTGAACGAGGAAGCACAATTTCGCCGGGAGAGAGCAGCGCAGGAACGATGTCGTTAGAGCGCGTGTCACCCTTGAACTTGGAGCGACCCTTGATTTCGCCGCCCTTTGATTTAACAGCGGCTTGAGCAGGCTGTGTTGTTTGCGCAGGCTGACTTGGCTTGGCCATTTCCGAAAAAAACGGAGACGTGCCAGCGATGCCGGCTTGCAGGACGGTGCCGCCAAACCTTTGCTGCTGCTCTTGCTGCTGTTGTTCCATGCCAAGCGCGCCCATGCGTGCGGCTTGATCGAGTCGAGCTTGGTCCATGCCCTGTTGCGCCGCTGTCCCATAAAGTCCGGCTGCAAGCTGACCACCAAGCAACCCCTGCTGGCGCTGCTGCGCAAGCACGCCAGCCAACGCAGCCTGTGCCGCCTGCTGCTCCTGTAGGCGCATCATGGCCGACTGACCCGCTGCGCCAGCCCGAGCCGCCGCCTGCTGGGTCATTAGGAGTTGCTGCGCCTGAGCGGGGCTGAGTCCGCGTGCCGACGCAAGCTGGCTGGCGGCAGCAGCCTGAGACTGCTCCAGCGCCTTGGTGTACTGCATCTGAGCAAGCGACGGACCCTTGCCCTCGGCCTGCGCCTTGAGTGCCTTGGCAAGACTAGACTGTTCAGCGCTAACAGCGGACGACTCTTGAAACGATTTTTCAACCTGTTGCTTGGCCATGCGAAGGGCCGTGTCAAACTCAGGCCCCTTCACGCCAAGAGCCTGGGCGCGCTGCCTAAACTCCTCGCTGGTTGGGTCTATACCGCTGTCAATAAGAGACTTTAGCGCGGGAATGGCCGAAACAAGCAGGCCACCAACTACAACCATAGTAACTGGGTCCATTATCTCTCCTAGCTGAAAATCTGCGTGGCGGGAACCTTCGCGGTACCCTGCTTCGCGCCGACTTCAAATGCGATGTTCGACAGACTCATGCCTTCGCCTGCCGTCGCTGTGGGCAAGTCCTGAATGGTGAACCTTACCGCTTGCGTCTTCTGTCGCGCAAGGTCAATACGCCACTGGTAAAGCTGGAATGTGCCGCCATACAGTCCGAGACCGTAGGGCGATGCTGCACCATATGCAGTAGGCGACTGCGGAGTGACCACAACAGATTGCACAATGGCGTCATTGAAGTCTACACACACATCGACCGACAGGTTGTGCGGACTCTTCCAGCCACCGAGAATCTGCGCACGGCGCACGCGCTGGTACCCTTGGACGTTGGCGAACGTCAGCCAAGAGGTGGTCAACTTCAGCGCATACGGCGAACCGGCATCAGAGAACACGCCGGGAGTCTCTTTCAGCACGGTGCCGTTTGCACGCAGCAGCACCGACGTTCCAAGCCAGATGAGCGAATCCACCGCGTACTGGTTGGTAAACGTACCCCACTGCTCAACAAAGTAGTCGTAGACCAGCGTCTTGCCGCTCTGGAGCGTGAAGCGCACCTGGTTGACGCTCGCCATCAGCGTGGCCGAGGTGATGGTCTCGCCGTTGTACGCCTCAACCGCAGCGCCAACGTACTGCACCTGAAGCGACCGGTCGATGAGGTAGATGCCCTTTGCGGTCTGAAACATGATGCCGACAGGCGTACCGACCACCGAGCGTGGGTCAATGCAGCCAACGTCGCTCGTGACGAAAATAGCGTCCGACAGGTCGTTGTTTGCGCCGGTTGATTCAGGGCCGCGACCGATGACAGCGAAAATGTGCGACCGCTTAAACACTAGCAGCTTGTCATCAACGCTGGCCAGCGCGGTGATGTCGCCACCACGCGGGTCAATCTGTTTCACGAAAAAGCCGGTAAACTCTACCGGCGCACCGATGCCGTTCTCCTTGGAGTACCAGAGATGCAGCGGGTTGGTGCTGTCGACCACCCACAAGCGATTACGGTGAAGCTGAATGAGTCGTGCGGGTGGCGCTGGCTTGTTCTGAAGCTCGTACCCGGTTCCGGCATTCGTTCCCGCAATGAACTGCGAGTAAAGTTCCGGCTTGCCATCAAGGTATGTGTCGTTCTGCGTGTCGGTGTAGTCAAACGTAGGCAAAGGCCCGTTGACTACGTTGTAGTCTGGCGCAGTCAAACTGGTCAGCCGATACAGAATCTCGCCATCTGCCTTGGTGCGATAGATGACAATCTGGACAGGGCGAGTGCCAACTTTCGCGGTCAACTGAAGATACGGAATTCGCAGTATTACGCTGCCGGTGGTGGTGCCAGCAGGGAACACGGTGGGGGTGCCTGGAATGCTCGGGAAGCTGCGATGCACGTTATTTTGGTTGTCTACCCACTCATAACAGACCGAGTAGTTGTACTCCCCCTCGGCCATGCTGCCGCCGCTGACAGACTGAAACGTCTGAATGTATTCCGGGAACAGATGAAAATTGTGTTCAACGACATCGATGCCGTCGTACATCTGGACGAAGCCGCCGGTAAAATGCAGCGCCGAGCCAAGTTCAGCATGAGCAAACGAGTGAACCGGCTCATCCATTGTCAGAGTCAGGTACGACACGCCGGTCTGCGTCGTTAGGCCCGTGCTGGACAACAGCAACTGCTGAAGGCACGGCACCTGAAACGTCTGTTCATCAATCTGAGACACAGACGCAACTAGAGGCATGACGTAGTCGGTGGCCGTGTAGGCGCCAGCCACAACGTACCGGGGCAGAGACGGTCCAGACGTTGACGACAATGCCTTGGCGACAATCTCGTTGTCGCTGCGGACAATGAAATACGTCGACTGAAGGTCGCTTTCGTGAACAACCGGCACATGCGACATGCCGTTGTACGAAAACGCTCGCGCAAACGGAGTTACTCCGCGCTGCCAGTTGGTGGTTGAGGAAACCGACAACGACGGGTCAACCGTGGCCTTGCTGGTAACGCCTCGAAAAGCGCCGCTTCCCAAAGAACCGCTGCTGTTCCAGAAAACGTCGAAGCCACGCTCGGTGGTTGAGTTGGAACATCCCGTGATGCAAAGACATTGAAGCGGGTTACCAAGCGAAGACGCGAGCAAGTCATCGTAAGCATAGGTCAGTATGCTGTCGTACAAAAAGTAGCGTACATCTGTGGTGTATGGCGCCGAGTTATTGTCGGTCGAGAACGCCACGGTCACGCCGTTGGTAGGCGATGCAATGAACGGGATAGACGGGAACACAGCAATAGAGCGCGACCGGTACGCTATCGTCTGCTGTGTTTGAATTTGCACCAGCGGCGTGTTCAGCCCGTAAAGCCTGACAGTAGTGCCGCCAGCGGCCTCGCGGTTGTTGTAGGCCAACGCGATGCCAACACCGGGGATAACGCACGCATCGTAGTTGGGCGAGGTCAGGTTGAGCGCACCGGCATCAGCGGCAACACCCGTCAGGTCCGCATACGACAGCGCGGCGTTCGGCGTCGTGGATGCCAGCGTTGCGGCCCTAAGAATGCCCGTCGACACCTCAACGTAGTAGATGACAAACGTCGTGTTTGCGACCAGTACGCGGGGTTTGATGGCGTCCGACGACACCAGCGCCGACGACACGACCGTCTGCTGCGTGGCGCTGTCGATAATGGAATAGCGAACGGTCTTGGTGCCGCTGCTGTCCTGCCAGGCAAACAGTCGCAGGCCGTTGGGTGCAACTGCTCCGTCTTGATTGCTCTGCGAGTAGGTGTCGCGAACGACAGAGTTGGACTGAACCTGTACCGACACAAACGGACCCTTGCTTACCCACCCGTCCGAGCCGTCGTCGTAGCTGTAGATGTTTTCGCTGTTGCTGAGCAGCAGCTCGCTGCCGTAGGTGGCAAGGCCAGCGCCAAATGAAATCTGCGTGCCGTCGTTTGAGATGGTCTTTCCCAGTGCAACGCTGCCATCGCGTTTGCGAATGGACTTCAGCGTCGTAAACACGCCGTTCTCAAGCTCAAGCAGCTTTCCTGCCTCAACCTGTTTTTCGTCTGTCTTAGTGTCCACGCCCCGAGCGAAGGGCATGGTGATGACCTGGCGCTCAAGCATAGCAACCCCTAAATCTCGTAAACAACGAGTTTTGCATTTCCAAGATAGACCGTAACGCTTGCGGGATTGCTGACGTACCAATACGCTTCAAAGGTGTGCGTGCCGCTTGCCAGTGGTTCGTACATGAAAGAAAAGGCTCCCACGGGCAAACGAGAACCGCTGTATCCCTGCATTATTGTTACAGGATAATCAACGGTCCCAAGCGGACTTGTAACTTGAATATCAAAAAACGCCTCAGATGGAGGGGAAGATGACAAAAGCAAAAAGTTTGCGTAACCAGAAAGCGATGGCGTCATCTCCACCATGACCCTGTAACCGGCGCGCAATGTTGGCGACACAGATGAACCTGTTATTGCAACAGGCGTTGCGCTACTGGTGCTTGCGGCTGTTATAAGGGACGAATACGAAAACGACTTTGGTCCAAGTTTTGCCTGAGTGACGTTGTTGTCCAGTATTTTCGTTGTAGTCACAGCGTTTAGCGCCAGCTTGGCGTCAGACACGGCTAGGTTTTTGATTTGCGCCGTATCAATCCCAAGGTCAGCCACCTTGAGCAATGACGACGTAAGCGTCAGAGTGCTGTTAACGGTAGCAAACGTAGAAATGCCGCTTGACGCAACAGTCAGAATTGACTGTGCGCCGGGGGCAGCACTTGGCAGCGTAAGCGTGTAGTTTGAGGTGCCGCTGGCAGGCGTGATGGTGACGGCGTTGGAGCCAGCAGAACCGTCGCGCAAGCGCAAAGGACCGGAGTCCATTGTTGCGCCTTGGTTGACGGCCTTCTGCCAGACAAAAGTACCGGTAGTGTTGTCATAGCTTGCCGATGCACCCGGAAACGGAAGCCCAGAAATGCTTCCAGGTGTACCGGCAGGGGTGTTGCCAACAGTCAACTGCACATCAAAGCCAGCGGTGTTGCGGTAGTAGAAGTCACCAGCCGCGTCGGAAAACACTCTTGCCGGGGCAGGCGGCGACTGCGGCGAAATCAGGCCGAGGTACGAGAGGCCGGTCGCAGGAAGGCCGTTTGGCGTGGTGTTGTTGAACTTCAGTTCATCGTTGATGTTCAGGCCAGCGGTCGGGATGGGAAGTCCCTTGTTGCTGGTGTGGTCGTGCTGGTCAATCAGCGTCAGGTCGCTGTTGATGATGGACGCCCACTGCGGACCCGGAGTCTGCGAGACGGTCGGCAGGACAAGGTTCATGTTTGACATGCGTACTCCGTAAGCGTGCGCGACT
>Ga0129333_10004996_pt1 | contig 12431 bp, 7 predicted proteins | sample CPB6_08_DNA_FD_94474 | JGI IMG/M metagenome (GOLD analysis project Ga0129333, IMG submission 94474) | Freshwater to marine salinity gradient microbial communities from Chesapeake Bay, USA - CPBay_Sum_0.6_0.8_DNA | ecosystem: Environmental > Aquatic > Marine > Coastal | place: USA: Chesapeake Bay... | reverse complement strand
TGTCGTGCTTTACAAACTTGATCTCAAACATGGTGTACGGAAAGTCAAAGAATACCAGATCGCCTTCGCGGGGGCGACCAATCTTTCGGATCTCCTCGTTGTGTCCCATGACATCCATGAACCGCTTTCGCGACACTATGAATGTGGCACTGTCGTTGATCTCCAGACCAAACCGCCGCATTTCAGCGTCACCCTGAAACCCATCAGCGTCTTCAAGGTACATCTCTATGCGGTTGGCATCTTTGAACTCCGATACCTCTTCACCCAAAATAAGGTCTTCCGTTACTTTCTCTCGGGGAATGTAGATCATCTCATGACCGTGAATCTTGATGGCTTCGGTCGTGAGTGCCTCTAGTAGGACTTGTTCGCCCTTCTTGTTCCTGCGAAAGTACGGATTAACTGTCATGCTTATCCTGTCATGAACTCAGGTGGTGACTGGTACTTGATGAGGATCTCTTCCTCTATTTTTGTGATCTCTTCGGTTGCTTCCTGATACAGCCGTTCGCCGTTGAATGTTACATTTCCAGGAAGGGGAATGCCGCTGTACTTGGAGAGGTTGGATCCCCACTGCTTCTTGATTAGTGCAGTTGCGTACTTCTTCAGTATGGGTTCTCCCCACGCATCACTGTAGTCTTCAGGATTAACATTGGTGTACCCCTCTATGAGGAGGTACTGCCCTGTGACAAAATCCTGCCAATTCATGTCAACGTACAGGCGGTTAACGTGCTTGTTGAAACGCACCTGCTTTTCGGGATCAAGCAACTGCTGCAACATCTCAAGGTACTGCATGGTGGACACAAAGTAGTTCATGTTCATCTGACCTGTACGCAATCCGTAGAAGTCCGTGAGTGCCATTTGGTAGCGCACATTGAAGATGTTATTCATCTGCAAATTGAAGCCTATGGAGAACACACGGTTAACTGTTTGCAAATCGCGGTCAATTGTATTGGTGTCAATATAGCCGTTGGTCTTGTCCTGCTCGGTTACCTGATACTTGTAGTACACCCGCTGCGACCCGTTGCCGTGCCAATCATTAAAAAATTGCAGGGCTTGATCTATGCGATCCTCCACCTGCTGGTCGTCTACGTTTACCTCTATGACAGGCGCACCAAGGGCGCGGAGGCAATACTCCTTGAATTCCTGTCGTGTGCGGGGCTGTGGCATACCTTCTCCTTTTCAGTTATTTAGGAGATTAGTTGGCTGGCTTTTTTTGGTTTTCTATCTCTAGAAGGGCTACCAATCGCGCCAACTCTCCCTCACGACCGCAAATTCGGTCGCAATAGCCATCATGGAGCGGTAAACGAACAGTCACATACCCGTCTGTTGCGTAGTGTTCTATACCCTTACGATAGACCCGTGTGTGCAAGCCGTGTGGAACGTGATAGGTAGGTTCCAACTTTAAAAACTGCGAAAAGGGGTATTCTTTTCCGTTTATCCTCAAATTGTCTCTACCATAATGTACAAGTTCCATCTATCCACCTATTACTTTATTATGCCCTCTATTGTGTAGGGCAAGAACGCTCTCTCTGGGAAATTTGTTTTCTTTGAAAGACGGGCATTGTTGTTGATGTATAGGATTCCAATCTTATCTATCGAAGGTGCTACCTTTTGGGAGATTGCTTCATCATTATAACCTATAGCGTTGTACAGGGCTTCCATACCAGTGATTCCTAAAATTCTGCTAGATGCAGAAACTCCAATTTTGGCAGAAACCGAATGGTACTCCACAACATCCGCATAAAGATTCTTTATATCTGCGGTCTGCACTCCATACACAGACCCAGAATTGTAGTCTTTAATGTAAAAGAATCCAGTGCGTCCACTCACCACAACCGTATCGTAGATAAATTTAAGTTCTGTGGTGTTTGTTTGTGTTGCAAGATACGAGAATGTATTTCCTCCCCAATTTCGGCTAAAGAAGAAGGGGAAGTCTCCACTTGCTCCGGAAAATCCTAACATTCCAGTCGAACCAAGCAGATACGCAATCGTAAATTCGGCAGCGTTGGAGCGAATTCTGCGAGCAGTTGTTATTCCGTGAAGTTGCTCCACTCCAGAAACAACCAAACACGATCCGCTATTGTAGCCGAAACACGGTGCTGCACTGCTGCCTGCTACTGAGTGTCCGTAGCAGAATCCTGCAAACAGTGTAATTCCATTAAGCAGGCTTTGCTGTCTGGAAATCATACCTACCCCAACTTTGCTTTCTTCGTTTGAAATGTAAGATGCCGAAGAAACAACTCTGGTGGGTGTATCGCATGGGAACAGGCTAGTGCCAACTGGTCCGTTCATTGTGAGATTATAAACAGTAAATTCTCCTGATGCTGGCTCTTCTGGAGGAATAGGAGCAGTGGTTCCTTCAGAAACAGCAATAGTATTGATATTGAATGTTCGCAATGCAGAAGGCGAACCGCTTGCTCCACTGCTGATTACTATACTATCAAGCCAACCCTTTAGTGGACGCTCTCCAGATAGACCGCATCCAATCATAAGGGGAGCAGATGTGTTGCGGAGTTTTTCGTAAGTCAGTCCAAAGAAAGTTCTATTTACGCAAAGACCGTCAAAGAATGTTACTGCTTGTGACGGATATGCGTTTCCCTTATCAAAAATCACAGAGAAATGATGCCAAGTGTCTGTTGTAACGGCATCAGGCTGACTGAGAATCAATGAGTTGTTGTATCCCGCCACAGCACTGTTCTGTAAAGAATATCTGAATACTAGTTGTCTGTTGCTATCATCATATTCAATGCAGAAAGAATCTAGTGTGCTACCGCCGCTTGCATCGGTTCCGCGCATCATGATGATCGGGCTATATGCAGTGGGCAACTGCTCAAGATAGAGAAATCCTTCCACTAAAAAATAATCAGAATTAACTGTTGAGAATTTTGGAAGGCGTAATCCTGCACCCAAACCAGACGAAATATCCTGATACGTTCCAAAAAACTTAGCAGCACGTTTTCCAATGTAAGGTCCACTTGCTCCAATAGTACCAACTATAGGGTTATAGTCGGTTGCAGTTACACCATCCAAAACTAGAAAATTAGGAACTTCTACAGTTACAGGTGTTTGAACAATCTGCTCATTTAATTCAAAACCACCATAAACTGTGCCGCTTAGTATCTGCTCGGTGTATGGATTAATGAAAACCGTATCGTATACTGATGAGTTTTCTTCTGAACGACCTCTTGATACAGGAAGAACTGCTAGGTCATTGTCTATTACAAGTGGATCATTTGGAAATGGAAAAGATCCAGTTGAATAGTTGTACTGCTCCACATCCAAAACTGTATTTCGGACTATTCCCTGAGTATCAGTCTGTATTAGGCTCTTGAACATTTGCGCTCCAAATCAGATTCCAATGATCCTAGAGAATCCGCTAAACGATGTGCAGTATGTAACGCCACTAGCGGGAACCAAATCCTTTTCCCCTATTCCGTTAGTTAGCATATACCCGTAGTTTCCAATATTAACAATGTAGTTTTTGGTGTTTGCGCTAGCGTCACCATTCCACGGTCGTGTAACTCCTGCGGTGTTGTATACACTTGTCTGTGCTGATGTGCTGTTTCGTGTTGCTATTTTTTGATTTGATCCCGTTCGCAAATCAACCATGAAACGTGTGTTGTTTGCGAAGGTTGTTCCTGTTGGCTCTGTATATGCAGAGAAAGCCTGGAAAGCATCTCCAACCAAAATAGAACTATTGGTTTTGGCAGTTAGTAGGCTTGCGTTTCTAGAAGAGGTTCCCGCAGCACTCCAATTAGGAGAGCCGCCATCAAAATGGAATACTCTTCTGCCAACTCCAAGTTCTAGTATTAGAGAACTGTTCTTTTCCACTATGATCAAGCCGTTTAATCTGTTGGAATCAAAAGGAACAAAACCAAACCCCGTTCCAGAAGAAACAGATCTAAAAGTTTGCCAATGTCCTGGTCCTATTTGAGAACTTGAATCTGCCAAAACATTCCGTACAGCAAGTCCACTCAATGAATACAGGCTACCAACAACACCTCTAGAGGACTGCTCAATTCTCATTATTTTGCCGTTTGAAGAGTCTGTGCTGTTTGTAGCAAAGCAACCCACTGGAGTTGGATGCTTGATGAACAGTGTTCCCAAAACAAGGGAAGAATTGTCCCAACAGTGTATTCCTGATTGGGCATATCCCGTAATACAGATGAATCCTGTATTGTAGTTGATTGATCCTAGAGTGCCGTCTGTCTGACCTGAATCTTGAGATCCGTTCAGGTTTATTGTCTTGTTTGCGGACACAATACCATCACCCACAACAACAGAAGAGTTTTTGGCAATCTCAACAGGAACAGCACCGCCGTTGTCTATGATCAGTGCCTTTTCAATCACTACATCAGACCCATCAAATGCCTGAAGAGTAGTCTTTCTATTTTGGAAGAAGTTGCCCAAATAAGTTCCATCAGCACCGAATGAAGACATCCCAACAAAGTACAACTGCCCATTAGTAATACCTGTAATGCCATAAGTTGTTCCAGAAAGACCACGAACAAGAACTGAACTCCTGCCCAAAGCGTAGAAAGAAGTGCTTTGAGCAGAGGAAATACCACTAAAAAACTCTACTTCAAGGGTGGCGGCAGGAAGACTTACTCCCATAGGGGAGATAGAGCCACGAACATCATCTGTGGTAATGTAACTCAATCCATCTGGGGCAGTCTTCAATCCGTGCATGACGTATCGTCGGTATTGAGTGGGTTGGACTCCGCTGATGTAGAAAGCACCCACAGTTGTTCCACTTGCGATTTCTTGGCTTGGGCTTTCGGTCACCTGATTGATAAAACCTATTTCGCGGCGAGTTCCACCTGGAATCCTCATGTATGCTTTTGCCATAGGATATGCGGACCAAAATGCCGTGTTTCCAGCATAGGCAATAAACGCAGGATTTACGCCACCAGAACTGCTCATTCCTGCAAAAACAGGAACAACAACTTCCATTTTGAATCCAGAAACCATAGAGTTGGTGTTTGCTACTATGGAAGTTGCCTTTAATTCGCTGCCAAACAGAGAAATGGGTTTAGATGCAGCAGAAATGTGAACACTGCTGTCCCTGTAGTCTGCCAAATACTTTCTGTCTGTTCCAGATCCATCAGTAAAGTCAATAGTGGAATTCTTTGCCACTATACCGTTTTGGCAGTGGGCAGTTGAGAGTATTGGCGCGTTGTCTAGGGAATTAGGAGAAGCACGACGAACTAGTACATCGCTTTCGGTTGTAAGAGTTTGATTGGTTGTGCTCTCGCTGTACTTTACTATGCGGGAACCCTGTGCAGATATGGCAGTTCCAGCACCCAAGAATCCCAAGTGTCGTATTCCAATAGTGGCATTTTCCAACGAAAGGGCAACGCCGTTGTTGTCATGGGGCAATCCGTTGTCGCTGAATGCGCTTATGGATTGGCTGTAGTTGAGAGTTGCTCCTGTCGCTCCGCTGTTTAGCGTGAATGGTGTAGAGTCTGCTGCAAAGAACAGGTTTCGCAGTGCCTTGAGCGTACCATTCTTCAGGTACAGAGATCCACGATTGCGATTGAATGAGCAACGCAGAACAACTGGATAGGTTGAAAGTACAAACGGATCGGGTGTAATGTGTACTGTTCCACCTGGCTTGGATGGGTATGCCACGTTTCCGCTCTCATTTTTCCATGAAGAATTTCCGTAATATCCGTTTGGTTGGGAATACTGTGTCTCGGGATAGTTGCTTGCAATCCCTCCCCATGTGGTGCTATTACCTATGCCACCGTTCTCATGCCATGCAGGGCAACGACCATCGTAGTTTAGGTTGCTGAATTGGGCAGACACGGTGGTTGCGCTGGCAGTAACGCCGACAAGCCTGCCGATTCCCAATATCGCGTTACCTTCTTCATAGGAGTACCCGTGATTGAAGAAACGATCACCGTAAAAAATTGGATTATATGATGATTGGGATGAAACATTTAGCCCAGAAAGCATTGAATAGGTATAGGAAGACGGGGCTGATATTCCTCCTCCAACTGTGGAATACCCGCTTCGTGAACCTATGGCAGCGTTTGTGATCGTGAAATATGTTCCAGTATCGGTTCCAGTAAACCCGTGAAGAGTTGTTCCTGCTGTAGCAGATCCGTCAAACAGGCTAAGTGTTCCAGTGTGTCCACCGCCTGCAAATGATCCAATATTCCAACTGTAATTTTGAACCTGAAATACTGTTCTCTGCCTGAACGAATCAGGATCACCCTCAATAACTAGGTTAGCACCCTGTGGGTGGTACAGATCAAGATTTTCGTCTATGGTGTACTCACCTGGAAGCAGACGAATTGTGAGCGTGGCATCCCCAAGAATAAGGTGCTCTCGGGCAAACGAAACGGCTTTTTTAAGAGTTCGAAAGGGAGCAGCAGTGCTGCCTGTTCCGCTGGTGTCGTTTCCTGTATTGGAAACATACATGAAAGCATCAGCACTAACGACCTTTAGAGAGTCTATTGGTCCAATTTGCTGGTATAGTAGTGAGTAGTAGGATGACATTGTAGGTATTTATGGTTGTTTTAACATATCAAGTATCATCTAATAACCATAATATGAAGATCGTCTGCTGGTGATGCTTGATAATTGGTTTCAAAGTCGGCTTGGAGATGTATAGTGAATCCTGTTGTTGTTGTATTGTAAACGACTGGTGCGTGGTTACCATTTGATGTCTGACTTGATGTTACAGAAACACTGTAGTTAGCATCTGCAAAAGCAGTAGTAAAGGCAACATTCCAATATCCTTGGGCAGTTTTTGTTACGGAATTTATTCCAAATCCCGCTTTAATAGTTTCAGATTTGGGATATGGTGTTGCTGCATTTCCGCTACATCTAGCCCATGCCTTTATAATTGGTAATCCATCAATATAATTTTTTGTAACTAATGTTGTTCCGCTATCACTAGAAACTGTAGCCGCGCTTGTTGCTTTTTGAGTTATGGTTAAAGAATTAAGAGTGGCAACACCACCCACACTAAGCGTTCCACTCGTCGCAATATTTCCCAACACATCCAATGCCAATCCACTCCCCAAACTAGTCTTTCCAACTGCAAGTCCCGTAAACGCTCCTGTGCCGTTCACATCAAGCAGGGTTTGGGGATCTGTTTTTGCTATTCCTAGCCTGCCAGTATCACCCTTTAACGTCATGCGGAGAGTTCCTGATCCCACATCGCTGTTGGTATAGAATTGCAAATCAGCAGGCGATGCCGCTCCAAGAACCTGTGATCGCAAATCACGCACAAGCAGATTAGAGTATGGAATATCTAACCCCTCAATAATTGCAGCGCGGGTATACGGCGTTGCCTTGATAATGTACCGCACGGTAACATACGGCGGCATATTGTTGTGGGGTGTGTTTGAGCCTGTGTTTGCTACTTGAGGAGTAACATTTACTACTGCTCCTCCACTTGCTCCAGTCTCAACAACACCAATATTGATATCAATACTGTCGTTGCCTTGAGAAAGATTTCTATAGTAGGTTCCGTAATCTTGAACCAAAGTATTTGGAGATGGTTGTCCTGGTCCAGGTGGAGTTCTAAACTCTCCTGCTCCCCCAGGCTCCCTTGCACTTTGAGTTCCAATTATACCTTGAAGTTCATTAGGATAAGAAATAGCCACTCTGTGCTTGTGTTCAGGAATAGTAATAGAACTAGATTGACCACTGTGGGTGTGCGACGGCATCTCCCCTGCCGTGAGCGTGTGCCGCTCCTCGCCACCCAAAGAACCCATTGCATATGTGCCAAGCGAACTGATGAATGAGGTATCCAATTCGTTGGTGTCTTCACCCACAGCCGTTGTGCTGCTGCCCAACGCAAACCGTCCGCGCAGATCAGGAGTCAAGAAGTGCGTAAGACTGACTGCACTAACGCTCAGAGATGTTGTGGATCTCGCTACATAGTTGTTATTTCCATCTCGGAAATACGCTCGGTAATTTCCTGGATTTGCGGTGCTGACAAACCCGTTTCCAGATGTAAAAATAAGGGTTGGATAAGTGAACGCACCAGCAGAATACCTGGGAAGAACCCGAACCGTAATGGTAGTTGCAGTTACAGCAGTGACCACCGCTCGCACACTGTCCTGTGAAGCAGGATTGAATGGACCATCTGCTGCCCAAGAGTTTGAAGCAACTCGCTTGTAGTGAAGAATGTCGTTTACAGCAATTCCACCAATACCTGTTGCGGTAAGAGTTGCCACATATCCATACATTGGAACTTGGTCAGTGGCAGTATCGGTAAATTGGAGTTTTCTGTACAGTTCTGCGTATTCTGTTCGGCTGTACGATCCACCATCACAAGGAAGCCACGAAGCAGGAATTTCTCCTCCTGCAAAGGGCATGATCGTGCCTACGGGCTGAATCTCGTCTATGGCAACAGTGGATGATCCTCCTATTTGGGTTCCCAAAAAGTTGTTTACGATCCAACTGTTGGTTTTATTTTTCGTCAAAACAGGCTTAACAATGGAACCGATAATGCTTGGAGGAGAGGTTTCCAAACCCCCTGCTGTGGTTGCAGAAAGAAAAAGAACTGGAGCAGAAGCCAAAGAACCAGAAAGATTTGGAAGATCAACATTTCCAGAATAAACAACTTCAAATGTTCCAACTCCCAAACCAGTAACCTGCCCAACAACTCCCACAACTTCCGCGTTTAGTGCAGTGTTTGCTTGTGCTCGCACAAAGGTTGATGTTGCTGAGTTCCAACGAACAACTGTACCCGATGTAAAATCGTGTCCTACTTGGTTTACGTTTTCCTTTACCGTTCGGGTAAACGCTGCGCCGCCTGAAAGTATTAGTGATGATCCCATGTGTTAGTCTTTTATATTAGAGGATTCTAGCGGTTATAGATGCTGGGCTATTAGCACCAACTTGTGTAATTCTATACCAATGTCCAGAAGGAACCACAAAATTTACTTTTATTGTATTAGTAACATTAGAGGCACTTGAAGTGCGCCATAAATTAAAAGTATCAACAACAGTATAAGTTCCGTTTTGTGTTGCAGAAACTTCAGCGGTAAGAGAAATATTACCATTTGCATTCTGACTATTTGTTATCCATGCATTTACAAATATCATCCTTCCTGTATTATTTTGAATCGCAGTAGCCGAAGTTACTGTTAAATCAGACCAAGAACGATTAGCACCATCCACATATCCCTTAGTAGTCAGAGTTGTTGCCGCATCAGTATCAACCGTAGCCGCACTTGTTGCCTTCTGTGTAAGTGCAAGGGTTGCTCCGCTTATGATTCCTGAAACCGTTGCATTTCCAACCACATCCAAAGGAACAGTTGGGTTGGTCTTTCCTATTCCCACTCGGTTGTTAGCACCATCAACAAACAGGACATCGGTGTCAACTGCTAAATTTGTTCCTGTTATGGACAGAACATCCGTCATTGTTGCTGCGCTGTCTACGTTTACATTTGAATTGCCTGCAATTTTCCATGTTAACGAAGGACCGCTTGCGTTTTCCCCAATAACTAGGGCTGAACGGTGAAGTGTTCCAGCCCGAGTGCTCAAGAAAACACCATCAGAACTTGGACTGGGCTGAACGTGGTGTCCCAACACCAAATTGCTGTATGTACGGTCAACACCAATCACCATCCTGCTGGTGGGGGTGGCAACTCCTGAAGCATCTGATGTGTCACGCAGCACGATAAGGCTTTGACCCTGTGATGGAGTTGCAAGCGTTGCTCCCACCCGCATCCATCCTGTAACGTCAAGAGTGGCTAGAATCTTGTTTCCTGAACCTGAATTGTAGAGTGTCCACGCAGGATCTCCTATTCCAACATTTCCAATTCGTGATCCAGATCCTATATTGGAGGTTGGAGCAGGAGAAATTGTTATTGCACGATAGCCTCCCGCTAGGTTGTTGTTCCAAACACCAATTTTCAGGTCATCTTGAACTGAAGATCGCAGATCTGTTATGAGGGAATTGGCTAATGTGACAACTGTAGTTGATTCTGGTTGATTAACATCGCCACGATAGGAATACAGGTATCCACCAATCGCGGAAGTAGCCATGAACAATTTCTTGGATACTTGAGATCCAAGTGTTGGTTGTGTGGGCGAATAAGTAAGAGTTGCACTTTCATAGCAGTTTTGGGTTCCGCTGGGTTGACCAACTGGCTGTGTCCTGTTAGCAGCACCGACGTTGAGCCAATATTCCGTTCCAGGAACCAAACCAGACAAACCCTCAAACCAACCATCCATCAACACATCAAATTCTTCCCAAACCCTGTCATTATTATTAGTAGGATATTGTGATCCTTCTATAACTGCTGATTTGCCAATCACCATGCCTGCAACAGTTGCATCATTGGCACTATTTGCTTGGGCTAAAACATATACCCCGTTTGGGTAATTTCTCTGTACTGTTTGGTTAGAAAGAACATACGCAAGAGTGACTCCACCAAGTGCAGTTCCAGACACCGTGTTAGCGGTACGTTCAAACCGAACAATGTCGCCTATCTTGAACTTGTTTAGTTGGGTAATTCTGGTTGCAACAGAGGATGTGGACGCTAGAGTTAGCGTTGAAGTAAGAACCCCACCAGTAAATGGAATCACTATTGCTGATTGGGGTCCAGTGGCGACAAGTACTGCCTTGTGAACTGTTCCAGCAGCCGTAGGTTGATCAATAGTAATTTTTCCTTCATTATTAGGAGACAGGTAATATGTTCTGCCTGCTTGGAGCGGTGGAGCCTGATCCATTACCGCAGTAAAATCTCCAAAAATCTCACCTATAAATGTGATCTCAAATTCTACTGTACTAATTTTAGCAGAAACTATTCCTACAACTTCAGCCTTATCAGCATTGTTTGCCTGTGCTTTTTGGTATGCTCCCGAACTATTAATGAATAAGGGGGTTCCAAATTCGAAACCGTGATTGTTTTGGCGAATTGTCTTTCGGTTTGCCCCGTCTTTGATGTTCAGGAACGGTCTGCTGCCATATGTTGTTCCACTCAATACTTCAGCAAATGCTGTTGATCCCGCAGGAGAATAGCGAGACATTTGCACTATTGAGTTTATTCCAGTGCCATTAGTGAGATCAATTTGCAGTCCGTGAGCACCCGAAGCGTTTCCATTTAGGCGAACGCCAGTTCCGTGAATGGGTAATACCCCACCAACATGGGGATACAGACCAGCACTGGCTCCACAAAGACCAATATGAGCATTGGAGTTCCATACTCCTGCCAATCCCTGAACGCTGTCTGCTCTCCACAACCAAGACGCAGTGCTACCCCCACCCCTATTGATAAGCAGACCACCACCGCCAGCACTATTGATGTTTGAATCATTGGTTCCAGCAGTTTCACCTAAAACCACAGTGTAGTCATCAATAGTAACATTATTTGCATTTACAGTGAATGTTTGGGCATTGAAAGTCACATCACCGTTAAACGTGACACCACTATTAAAAATTACAGGTTGCGAAAAGGTTACTGCTTTACCTACATTAGTGGCAAGTTCTGCCTGTAGTGTTCCACCACCCGAAACAGTAACGGTAATAGAGGAAGAACTAACCCCATCGTAAACCCTGAGTTTGTTCAGTTTGAACGTTTGAGTGTTTGTGGTATCACGCCAAACATTGAACGTATCACCCAACTCCACTTCGGGGATAATGTATGTGTTTGAGTCTGGTCCAGTGTTTGCTGCCATAGGTTAGTTGCTCTTCTGAATGGTTGAAAGTATCACTGTTAGTTCCTGTACTTTAGTTTTCAAGGTATTTATATCGGTTTTAAGAGACTGTATTTCGTCTGCTAGAGTCTTGGTTTGCCGAAAAGACGACACTTTGGAATGGTCACACAGGATCAACGATCCGCTCCGTGTATCCCTGATGTACTTGGATTCGCTCATGTCTCAATAAAACTCACTGCCTTAATGTTGCGAATTGCAGGAGTATTGTAATAGGATTGACTATTTGAACTTGTATCTATTTTAACACGAATCTGATATGCCTTGAAAGATGGTAGGGGTTCCGCTGTTCTGTACTGTGCTTCACGGAAGTCAATTTCTGAAACGCTTGTGAAAGGTTTTTCTCCTGTTACCGAAACAGGATTGACTAGTGGCATTTCGTTCCACCCCTTCGTGAACACATCAGATTCCCCGTTTACGCTATAGCGATACTGTACAGACACCACTGATTCACCGGGAAGATTTGCATTAAGGAATACAGAAATACCATTGGAAACTAAATCTTCTGGAAGTTGCACTATTCTTGAAACGTAAGAAGAGTTATCAAGCATTTGGAACCCAGAACAATACATTCCCTGAGTATCCACCATAGGAGAAACGTTAAATCCACTCCTCAGTCTGTACTCCATTGGAGTTTGTTCTGTGAACAGAACCTTGGGATATACAGACTCATTATTTTTGAATGATATTGGTGGATTTCCTATTGTCCTGTCTATTCCACCACTTGAAGGAACCACTTCAGGTGAATA